>Ga0209960_1003730_pt1 | contig 12645 bp, 21 predicted proteins | sample ThiBiot_500_plan_2_FD_183947 | JGI IMG/M metagenome (GOLD analysis project Ga0209960, IMG submission 183947) | Wastewater bioreactor microbial communities from Cape Town, South Africa - Thiocy_expt_500_plan (SPAdes) | ecosystem: Engineered > Bioreactor > Thiocyanate-remediating >... | reverse complement strand
ATAAAAAAAAAAAAAAAAAAAAAAAAAAAAAAAAAAAAAAAAAAATGAAATCTACAGAAATTTTTCAAACTTTTTTTTTTCAGCATTATTTTTCAAAAACAAACAAAACAAAACAAAACTAAATTCAATAACATTTATCATTTCTTATTCTTCTTTCTTATTTCTTCTTTTTTATAAAGTTGCAATAAGTAAAAAAAAAAAAAAACTCCCAAACCTCTTTGAACCATGGTGTCTTCCTCTCTTTTTCTTTTCATCAACCTTTTTTTTTTTCTCTTTTTCCCATCAAAAATCCGCCATTTTCTACTTTCGAAAGATAAGATCACGTGATTTTTTTTTTTTTTTTTTTTTTTTTTTTTTTTTTTTTTTTCATTTTCAAAAAAAAATCAATCAAGTCTCCCAACAAACTTTTAAAGAAACCAATGTTATTTTAGAATAATAATGATTCTATTCTTTTCTTTGGAAAGTAATTGAAGTATTGTTGTGATTCTTTGAATATAATCTAATAAACTTTGTAGGAAAAAATCAAAAAGCAAGCCAAAGAAAAAAAGCCAAAAAAAAATGATTGTCAAAAAAAAAAAAATCAGGCAACAACCCCACAATTCCTATCTATCATGCATTTTATCTATCAACATGTTGATTAATAATAATTGTTGTGAATCACTCAATCACTTTTGAATAAAAAAAAATCGTTCCACTCTGTAGTTTGTTTGTTTGTTTGTTTGTCATAATGAGAAACCTTACGATTTTTGTTAATAAATTCTTTTTGGCTTTATCATTTCGATTTTATCATTGATTCTTCAACAATCACTCCACTTTTCTTTTTCTTGTTTTGTTTTGACAGATCTTGATTCAATAATATTGGATTCGATTCGTTTGGTTTTAAAAAAAAAAACTTGAAATAAAACATTTTTTTGAAAAAAAAAATTTTGTTTTTACAGAATTCAAATTTTTTAAAAAAATAAAGCATAAGAAAAAGAGAAACGATATTGGAATTACACATTTTTTTTTTTCCATCAGTGAACTGTTATTTTCTTGGTTCTAGTTTATCAGAGAATTCCATTAAGACTTTAAGTGGTTCAACTCTTGGATTCCGAATGTAATTTTGGATTGCAAAATCTTCTGTATATTTGTAAGAAACATAAGCCATCAAGGTTAAGGCTTTGATTTGTTCTGTAATCATTCTCATTTTCTCTATGTTAACAAGTCCACCACTAATTTGATTAGGATTCCCATCATTAAAAAAAATTAAATCCTTCAAGAAAATTGCTTTTTATTGTTATTAATTTTTAGAAAAGTGAAAAATGAAAGAAATAAAATGAAATCTAATTTGAAAAGAAAGAAAATAATACGAATAAATGGAAGAAGTGGAGGAGTAGAATTTGCACTTCTAGCTCGATAATTTTGCATATTTTTTGATGGATCACTTAATTTTTCAAGATCTTGATACATTTTTTTATGTGTTGCACTTAAACCCTATTTATTTTAAAAAATATGTTGTAATTGAAAAATAGAAAGATAAAAAAGAAGAAAAGAGAAAACATACTGCCCAAGTCTTTTTTAATCTTTGAACAGGTGTCAAATTTAGTCCTGCAAGTAAAGAAAAAACTGAAAAGAGATTATTTCTATTGAGACATTCCTATTGTAAAAAAGTACTTTGAGTTCACAATCAAATGGAAAAAAGAAAGAAAGAAAGAAAGAAAGAAAAAAACTTTAGTAATTAGAATAAATCTTTTTAAAACTGAAATTCGTTTCGTTAAATCCTGAGTACAACAAATTTCGGTGGCAACCCAATAACTTTCCTAAAAGGAAGAAAAGATTTTAAATAAAAAATAAAATAAAATAAAAAATAAATAAAACAAAATAATTTCAAACAAACCTTTTCAAATCTTTGAATGAAAAAAGTGAGATTGGGACTATAAAATTCCTTTTCTTCTCCATCTTTCCATAATTGATTCAAAAATTCAATACTTGAAATATTTTTAAATAGAATTTGATTCCATAAACAGATTTGTTCAGCTAATTCCGCAGGTTTATATTTTTTTATCATTGATTCTACAACTTTTCCTTTCCGATTTAATGATTTGATTGTGTTAAATACTTTATCATAATGTCCACTCTAATTGTTTGTTTGTTTGTTTGTTTTTAAAAAAGAATGTGATTAATAAGAAAAAGAAAAGATACCATGTGGTCAATTAATTTATTTAGTTCTACACATTGGACTCGAAGAACTTCATCTAACTTTGATGAATCATGTATAATTTCATTCACAAAATCTCTTAAATGATTTCTTAATTCTTCATTTAAAGCAAAATCATGATAGTACCATTTGCACCATTCTTTAATAACATAAAAAACACTAGATGGTGAAGAAAATTAATATTTAAATTGATATAAATAAATAAAATAATAAATTAATACTTTTCTCTCACAAGTTTTTGTCCTTTTTCAAAATATTTTAAATCTTCTTCACTTGGATTCTCTGGAGGAACACAATGATATCGACTGATTAAATTATCAAGAAATTCCTCTGGAGTCATAAATGATCGAAAAGTTAAAAGGAAAATCTCACGGAAAGGTTTATCTATTGTTTAAAAAAATTTATTATTTTCTCTTTTTTTTTTACAAAAAAAAAAAAAAAATTAAGGAAAAATTTTTACCAGTTTTTTCTTCATCAGTAATTCTTTCAATACATTTTTCTTTAGTTGCAGCCATAACTTCAAATCTGAATAATTTATTATAAAATCATTAATTTTAATTTTTATTTTTTATTTTTTATTTTTGATTAAATTAGAAAAAATATCAAAAAAAAAAAAAAAACTGACTTTCCATTTACAAACTTTAAAATCATCACATCTTTTCCATGCTCATTCATATACATTGTAGAATATTGTTTTTCAACAGGAACTAATGTTAAAACTTTTGGACTTTGATAAAATCCTAATGTTCGATCCATCTCTACTTGAAATGGTTTATTTTCATTTCCTATTGAAACACAATTAGTTTTAGGAAATGAAAAAAAAAGAAGAGGAAGAAGAAGAAGAAAGGGATAAAATTCAATTTATACCTGGGATTTCAAAAGAATATTTTTCTGGACTTTGTTCTTGTTGTAAAAGGAATCCTTTCTTTTTAGTTACTTGAGCCATAACATCTTCTAAAGCTGTATCAGCAGTTACCTTTTTTTTTTTTTTTAAAAAAAAAAAAAAATTATTAAATCTTTCCCACTCAAGAAATCTAGGTTGAAAAAAAAAAAAAAAAAAGGATACTTGAAGGGTAACATGCGTCTTATTTGGTAATTTTACACAAAGCAAATAAATTGGACTTACAGAAGTTTTCCCAGATGAGAGTTGACTGGATTTAGTCGTAAGTTTCTAAAAGAATTTATAATTACGGTTCATTCTTCAAAGTTTTTTTTTTTTTTGTAAAGAGAAGGGGAAAGAAAAAAAGATAATACCTTTTTTCTTAAAATTGATCCTGAGCGATTTTCAGAGCTGATTATGTTGAAGGAAAAAAAAAATTATTATTATTACTTTGTTTTCAAAATATAAAAAATAAAGAAATAAAGAAATAAATTACAAAGAAAAGCTTCTTGCTTTACGCATTAAAGGGTCGTAATAAGGTTTCATATCTTTGGGTCGATCAGGTAAAATTAAAGGATTGATTGGAGTATGAACATAAGTAGCTAAGTTTGCAGGTTCTGAAAATCTTCTCAAATGTCTAAAATTTTCCATTTTCTTTGGAACAACATTCACAGAATCAGTATCAAAAAATGTTTGAGCATGTTTAAGATCTTTAATTCTAATACTTCCAGGATTTGCTTTTCGAAGTTGATGAATTTTGTTTTGAAGAACTGTTGAACCAGGAATTGTATTTTTCTCTAATAACAATAATAATAAAATTGTTATTAAAAAATACTTTTTAAAAAAATAAAATCGAAATTATTACCTTTTTTAATCAATAATTTAGTTGTTGAATGTTTTCCATACTCTCTTGCAACTTCTGAAAAAGTCATTTCCAATCCTAAATTCATTACTTTTCCTGTTTCAGTTAAACATTTAATAGAGAATTGAATTGGGTCTTGAGAATTTTCTTGACAAATTTGTTCAAGGACATCTCCTGTTGTTAAATGACTCACGATATTGATTTTTGTTTCCTCATTTCTCCATTCAAGAAAAACACGGGCTTCAAAGGGAAACCTTAAGCTCATCTCTTATAGTTTATAATATTTTTTGAAGAAACAAACAAAAAAATGTATTTATTGAACTTGTTTTCTTATTTATATTCCTATTATTTTTTTTTAAAAAAAAAAGAGTCAATTAATTGAGTTAAGTTGAGTTGACCTTTTCTTTTCAAATGGTTTATTTTAGTTATTGAACATTAATAAAATGTAAACTTATTTCAATTTTTTAAATGTTAACTTTCTTAATATTTGAGTTTCAATTTGTATAAATTTTGGTTATTTTTAAGAGTTTTTAAGCTTCTTTTCTTTTTTACAAACGGGAAATTTGGTCTTCTTTGTTTCAAACTTTCGGTTTTTTTTTTTTTTTCAATAAGAAATAAGTTTTGTTTTTTAAAAGTTAAAAATGAAAGAATATCTAATAAGTATTCCTTTTTTTTCAAAAAAAAAGTTAACAATTAGAAAGAAGATGATAATTTTAATTCACAACGAGTGTGAACAAAAAGGAAAATTGGGAAATTGAATTGAACAAGAGAAGAAGAAAAAAAAAATTAAACTTTTTGACACAAAAACAAAAACAAAAACAAAGAATGAAACCCTTTTTTTTTCAAAAAATTAATAATTGAAACTATAAAATTTACAATAAAATGAGAAATTAGAATAAAGAAGAAGTAGAGAGAGGTGAGAATCATCAATTGAAAATGAATCAAAAGGTTCAATTATTGAATAAATCTTTCCCAAACAAAACAAAATAATCAAACTCAATCAGGAAGGTTTTACTCTTTCGCCTCCCAATCAAAAAAAAAACCTCTTTTTTCTTTTGTTTGTTTTTGTTTTTTGTTTTTTTTTTTTCTTTTCTTTTGTTTTGATTTTTTTGCCACCCGATGAACCAAAAAACAACTTGAATCTTGAAGTTCTCACAAAACACAGAATAAAAAAGTGAAGGAATCAACATGAAACTAAAAACATAAAGAAGAAGGAAGTTTGTGTAAAAAAATGAATTTCAATCAAGAGAAGAAAAAAAAAATAGTGTTGATGGATGGATGAAAACTATGAGATGAAACCAAACACTTTTTTTTTTTCTTTTTTTTTTTCTTTTTTTTTCCTTTTCTCCTGATACAAAAAATGAGTTTTTATTTTTATTTTCTTTTGATTGGATTGTGATTTCAGTGATTTCAAGTTGATTCCAGAGTTGATTTTACTTCTCAAAAGAGAAAGAAGATGAAAAGAAAAGAAAAAGGTTTCAAAAATCACTGAATGTTTGCAATTGAATTGAATTGAATTACTTTTACAAAATCTTTCTTAATCTTCATTTTGACCTTCATCTTCATCTTCTTCACTTTCTTTTTGAGATTTCTTTGGAGGTGCACAACTTCTAAAACAAGGGTAATTACTAATACAAAATGGACAACAACCTCTAGTAGTAATCATCATTCTGGAAATTAGAAATAAGGATGCTAAAATTTGATAAATAAAGGTAATCCAGAGGATGGAGAATATCACTTTTTTCCATAATGGCATACAACAAGCAATTATAAATAGTTCTGTTGTGCTGTATTCACTAAAGACTTTACATGTCATAAATTCAACAACAACATTTGTATAAGTAGCAGGGTCTCTAAAATAATAGTAAGGAAGACGAATGAAGCGAAAGAAACTAATAAAGAATCCTCTAATGAAAAATACAGGTGTGATAAATAAATCCAAGATCATAAACAAAGGACAAAGACAACATAGCATGAGGCAAGAACAACAACAAGGGAGCTCATCTAATCCTTCATTTCTAGGAATTGTTTTCCATACAAAAGGGTTTTCATCAGGAGTTAATTTTACAGAACATGAAACAGTTCGATTAGATTCAATTTCAATGACTTCAATAGTATGCATTGGAGCTAATAGAAACTCTTTTTCTTGAGGAAAAGCTGAATATTGTTCAATATCAAATCCAAATGTAGCTTGAGAAGTTTCAATTTCCAAGACAAAACCTTCTCTTCCAGCAAAAGTCTCTGCCACTTTGCGCTCCTTAGTACAAGAAGTAAATACATGAAACATTAGTTTTGATCCTTTCTCTGGTAATCCAGTATTTCTAAATCCACGATAAAGGAGAATAGGAGCCTTTGTACTCTTTGATATGATATGTTGAGTTAGAGATCTTACAAGTGGGAAATATTTAGTTTCTTTATTCTTAATGATAGTGTTAAATGGTCTATAAAATTCATCATGAGTATATAAATGCACTAATAACATAGTATCCTTAAAAGCTTGACAGCAAGGGAATAATCGGAGAGATTTCTCTTCTAAAAAGGAGCTCAAGATAGTTGGGTCATAAAATTCTGAAGATAAAAAATCTATATTTCCAACATCTGACATTGGATTGTGAGCTACAGGTTGAGTTTCAACAACGAACCTAGAAGCTGGAGAAGCTTCACCTGCTTCAACATTCAAGTTAGTCATAATTTGTTGAAATAGAACTTTGAGTTGAAATGAGTTTCAAAAAAGAAAAAGAAGAAGATAACTGCGTTAGTTGTGAATTGTGAGATATTAGAGGGGAATTAAAAAGTCAAAAAAAAATAAAGTAAAAATAAAAAAAAGGAGACAATTAAGTTTTCATAGTTGTTCTGGTTTGACTTTTTGAGGAGTTTTTTTTTTTTTTTTCGATCGAGCCCATTCCTTTTTTCGCAATTTTTTTTTATTTATTATTGATTTTATTTCATTTTTTCTCTATGAAAACAGTTTCAAAATTGAAGAACAGGTTATAAAACAAGTGGATGTTGCATTTATTGAATTACAGTTCATTCTTTAACTTTTCAAATCAAATCAAAAGAAGAAAATGAAAAAAAAAAAGAAATCCTCCATTTTTTTGAAGTCACAACAAACAAAATCGAAAAAAAACATGGCGAAAATTTCTTTTTTTTTTTTTTTCAAACACTTTTCTTCTTCAAAGCGCCATAAGTAAAAAAGACTTTCAAATCGGATCAAACAATTTATTACAACATTCAATAACTCAAAACAAAAACCTTATATTTTATTTCTTTCAAGTCTTGATAATTCTCTTGGAAAACAAGAATTCGAATTGAAGAAATGTCAACAAAAGGAACAAAGTTAACTCGTGAAGAGTTTAAACAAAAACAGGAAATAGAAGCTGCAAGAAAAGCTGGTACTGTTCCAGCTGAAGTGGATTTTGTAACTGGAAAGGAAATTAATCCTCATATTCCTCAATATATCTTACAAGCTCCATGTACTTTATTTATTCTTTTATTTTATTTTTATTTTTTATTTTATTTTATTTTAATTATTTTATTTAAAAAATTTTCTATCAAAAAATAGGGTATTTGGATAAAGGAGTTCCAACTCTTCAACATCAACGTCCTCAAAAAGAAGCTGAAGTTGAAAAAAAAGACGATTGGTATGTGAAAGGAGCACAAGTATATTTTCTTTTCTACTTTTTTTAAACTTTTTTTAACTTTTTAAAACGTTTATTAAGATTATTAAATTGAAATTATGAATAGGGTACAACTGCAACTAAATATAGAAAAGGTGCTTGTGAGAATTGTGGTGCAATTTCACATAAAGCTAAAGTAATTATTAATAATTTATTTTCAATTAAATTCTGATTTTTAAAAAAAATTTTTTTTTGACAAAATAATAATTATTAGGATTGTGTTGAAAGACCAAGAAAAATGGGAGCAAAAGTTACAGGAAAAGATATTCGACCTGATGAAATTGTTAAAGACCTTGAATTCTCTTATGATAGTAAACGTGATCGTTATAATGGTTATGATCCAGCTTATTATATGGAACATATTGAAGGTATTTTAGTTTTTTCTTTTTGGTAAAAAAAAGAAAAATGAAATATAATTTTTTTTTTTTTTTTTTTTTTGAATAGAATGGGAAAAAATTGATGAACAAAGAAAGGAATTAAAAAAACAAGAATTGGACCAAGATTTAAAAGAAGACATTTCATTGAAAGATGAAGATAAATATGCTGATGATGCTGATATGGCTGGTCAAAAAGTAGATTTAAAAACTAGAACAACTGTTCGTAATTTAAGGTTTTTCTTTTTTTTTTCTTTTTCTCTTTTCAACCATCCCAAAAAACAAACTCCTAAATATGAATCAAAATAATAATAGAATTCGTGAAGATACTGCAAAGTATTTAAGAAATTTGGATACCAACTCTGCTTTTTATGATCCAAAAACCCGTTCTATGCGTGATAATCCAACTCAATCAAAAGATCCAACAGAAGTAATCGAATTATTATTATTATTTAATTTCATTATCTTTTTTTTTTTTCAAAAAAATGAAATTTTGAAATTTATTTCTTTAAAATAGCTTGATTATGCTGGTGACAACTTTTTACGTTATACTGGAGATGCACCAAAAATGTCTGAGGCACAATTATTCTGTTGGGATGCTGATAAACAAGGAGTCAATGTCATTTTACAAGCAAATCCAACTCAAGTTGAATTATTAAATAAAGGTTTTCGTGAGAAAAAGGAGAAACTAAATGAAACTATAAAAAATGGTTTTTTTCTTTTTCTTTTTCTTTTTCTTTTTCTTTTTTTCTTTTTTTTTTTTATGATTTCTCATTATTTCTTATCGTTTTATAGATATTTTGGAAAAATATGGAGGAGCAGAACATTTCAATGCACCACCAAAAGAATTGTTAATTGCACAATCAGAAAGATATGTTGAATACTCAAGAACTGGTCAAATTCTTAAAGGTGATGAACTTAGACTCGCAAAATCAAGATATGAAGAAGATGGTATTCTTTTTTTTTTTTTTTCATTCCTTAATTTAATATCTTTTCTCATTTGATTAGTTTATCCAATGAATCATACAAGTGTTTGGGGTTCATACTGGGAAGATGGACAATGGGGATTTTCTTGTTGTCATCAATTCATTAAAAATTCTTTTTGTACTGGAAAGGCTGGTATTGAAGCTAAAAAACAATCTGAAGCGTAATTTTTCTTTTCTTTTTTTTCTTTCTTTCTCTCTTTTTTATTTTTTTCTTTTTTTTCTCTTTCCTTCTTTTTTTTTCAACCTTATTTTTTCATAAATAGTATCGCGCAAGCAAATAATCCACATCAAGCTCAAGAAAAGGAAGATTCAAATGGAAAAGAAGAAGAAGAAGAGAGTTCAAATGAAGAACAATCTAAGAAAAGGAAACATTCTTCAACTGAAAGTTAATCCTTCCGTTTTTTATTATATGTACCCACAGTTTTTTTGTGATTGTTTTATTGTATTCTTTTGACTAGAAAATTTTTTTTGAAAAAGTAAAAAAAAAATGCATTCTCAAAATTTAAAATTCCATTTTCGTTTTACTTTTTATTTATTTATTTATTCTTTACAATTCTTTTGTTCTTTTATTCTAACATTTTTGCTAAAGTGCCATCAGCTATTAATTTTTGTAATTCTTCGTTTCCTCCAATCAAAGCTCCATTAACAAAAACTTGAGGGAAAGTTGGCCAACCACTCCACATTTTAATTGCTAATCTTTCTTGCCACATTGATAAATAACCTCCAAATTCCAAATATTTAAAGGGAACTTTTTGTGCCTCAAGAGCTTCACGAGCCTTCTTGACAAATCCATTCAATGACATTCCAACAACGACAACTTTATGGTCCTTTACAGCATTTGAAACTTCCTCAACAATATTACGATGAAAATTTGATTGAAAGTTAGCAGCTCCTTCTGAGACCTTTGGATGAGGAGGAAGAGTATGTGAGATAGAGTCTGTTTTAACTTCAGTTGTGGTTGTGGTTGTAGTTGTTTCAGGTTGAGTCTCAGTGGTTTGGGTCACTTCTTCTTGATCTGCCATTTTTTCTTTTTTTCTTTGGCACGTGGATATCTTACTTACTTTTTTGGTATGACGAACAGCAGACAAACAGAGATCAACTCTAGGATTAAACATATTCAGAAAAAGAAGAAGAAAAATTATTTATGAAACAATCAAATAATAGTCGAATATTGTGTTCATTTGAACAAAAAGTTTAACTTTTGAAATTGAGGGAAAAAAGAAAAAAGAAAAAAGAAAGATGGGTTATATTTTATTCATTACTTCACGAAAAAATGGGCTTTGGTAAGGTTAATTTGCTGCATGAAAGAAAGAGGATTTTTATAAAAATTTATAAATTTGATGAAAAGTTTATTTCATTTCTTTGACAAAACACTCATGAGATCCCTGTTTTCAATATTTCTCTTTCAATAATATTAATAATGTTCTGATCATGTTTTTTGAAGTCTTTATAAAAAAATTTAATTTCGAAATTGCTTCCCAAATTTTGGTTTCAATGAATCATTCAATTTTTTCTATCCCAAGGATAAAGGAAAAACCATTCAAAGGGGCTCTAAAATGAAAAAATGAAAAAAATAACACTTTTCAAAAATAATAACAAATATAGCAACAATCACACATATCAATACAATAGCAACCTTTCTTCCTTTATTTAAAGTATGTATAAAATGGGTCTGAATTCACATGTTAAAGTTAAAGCGAACTTGTGAAGCGAAGACAAAACTCATTATATTAATTTTCAGGCACAAGTTATAACAAAAAAGGTCGAGTCAAAGGTCAAAGATTGCAAATAATAAGACAAAATATGAAAGTTTTTTGGTTCTTGATCTTGAAACTCTTCTTTTAAACACTTGATTAAAAAAAAAAAAAATGTTATTTACAAATACTTTTATTAGTTTACAATAAACTTGAAAAGAGAGTAAAATTGTTGGTTGATGTTGATGTTGATGTTGTATTTATTTGGGATTCGGGCTTTGAGTGACCAGATTTGTGCTTTTGGCTGGGTTCATTGGACCAATCAACCAAAAGCTTTTTTTAATTTTCAATTAATTTACTGTTTTGTTGTGATTCCTCCTTTGATTAATTGATTAATTGATTGCATTGCTGGATTCACAAAGAACTTATAAATACTTTTACAATTTTTTGGATTCTCTTTTCTCAAAATTATAATTGTTAAGAACAATCATTTGTGAGTTGTTATAATGGAGGAATATGAATTGTATGAAGGAGGAGGGAAAGGACCTTCCAGCTCAAGCGGTTTACTTCGTGGACCTGACAATAAGTATTGTTATGGAAAGCTTTCAAAAGGACAATTTATTGGACTCATAGTCTGTTTTATTCTTGGTAAGAACAATTTTCATTTTCATTTTCATTTTCATTTTCATTTCTTTATTTCCCTTTTATTTTTTATTTATTCAAGGTCCCTATTTTCTTTTTTTCTTTCCTTGCATAATGAATATTAATAAGAAAAATAAAATTCAATAATTTATTATAGGTATAATTGGATTGATAGTTTTAATTCTTGTTTTAACAGTTGGTGCAAGAAGTATTGCAGAATCTGCTATTGAGAATGCATTTCTTAATTTTACAGAATTATCTATTACAAACCCTCAAACAAAATCATTCTCGGTAAAAGCAAGAGGAATGATCTCAAATCCTGCTCCATTTGATGCTACACTCTCACCTTCACAATTTACTGTGAATTATGATTCCAAACTTTTAGGAACAATGGAAATGCCTTCAATTGATCTTTTTGCTAATAAACTCACACCATTTGAGATTCAAGCAGAGTTTTCAATTTCAGATTCACTTTTATTTGATTCAATGACCAAGGATCTAATTGGAAAAGATTCTGTAACATGGTCCCTATCTTCAGTACTTTCTCTTCAAGCTAAATTAGGTGCATCTTCTTTAACATATGATAAACTTGCATTTGATAAAGATATTTCATTTCCAGGTTTCTCTTCTTTCTTTCTTTTTTTTTTTTCTTTCTTTTTCTTTCTTTCTTTCTTTCTTTTCTTTCCATTTTTCTTTCCATTTTTCTTTCCATTTTTCTTTTAAATTGACCAAATTTTATTATTATCATTTAGGATGCTCTGGGCTTAATGACGTTCACCTTCTTGTTTTTGATTTAACTCAATCAACTCCTGATTATGTTTTTGTTAGTCTTCAAGTTTCATTAACAAACCCTTCTATTGTAAATATTCTTCCTGTTGGAGATTTAACTTTCAATATGTTTTATAAAGATTCATTTATTGGAATGATGGTTGCAAACAATGTTAATTTAGTTGTTGGTCAAAATATTTTATCGTAATTATTTCTTTATTTATCTATTGAAATTCTAACTTTACTTTAAATAAATAATAAATAATAAATCAATTAATAATAAATAGAATGAGTGGAATTCTTGCTCCAAGTAATTTTACTTTAGCTTCTGAACTTTTCAATAATTATTTAGTTGGGATTCCAAATATTGTTCATGCAATTCCTGCTCAAAATGCATCTTCAATTCAATTATATAACTCTGGTTTACAAGGTTTATCTCTTCAAACTTCTTTAATTGGAACTGATACTCCGATTATTAATGAAGTCGCTTTCACTTCAATGAGGTTTACTTTCTTTTTTTTCTCTTCCTCTTTCATCTTTTCTCTCTCTCTTTTTTTTTTTTTTT
>Ga0209960_1003729_pt1 | contig 12646 bp, 8 predicted proteins | sample ThiBiot_500_plan_2_FD_183947 | JGI IMG/M metagenome (GOLD analysis project Ga0209960, IMG submission 183947) | Wastewater bioreactor microbial communities from Cape Town, South Africa - Thiocy_expt_500_plan (SPAdes) | ecosystem: Engineered > Bioreactor > Thiocyanate-remediating >... | reverse complement strand
TGAAAGAGAAGAAAGAAAGAAACAAAAAAAGAATTGAAAAAAAAAAAAAGGAAAAAGAAAGGAAGAAAATACCAGCAATATCAATAGTTTCACAATATTTTCCAATATAACCAGCACAAATACATCTCAAAACGCCATCCTTTAATCCACAAATTTGTTCATTATCACATTTTCTAATTGAACAAGATGGTTCACAAGATTTGATAATATTCCAAGATGCAGTGATATTATCATTATTTAATAAACAAATTGCTTCTCCTTTTTCATTTGGAATTGGAAGATAAGAGGGTGCATTTTCAAATACATAATAATTTGGTAAACAATCTGAATAGGATATTTCATTGGCTTCCATTGATGAATATTCACTTCCATTTAATGACAGCGTTTCACATTTTATTTCTATTCATTGATTTATTATTATTTCTAAAGAAAAAAAAAGATTGAAAAAAAAAAAAAAAAGAATATTACTTTGGCAAGTATTTGAATCATCATCCAATAAGAATCCATATTCACAAGGAAGACAAGTTGATGTTTGATTATCAGGATAATGATTGAATAAATCACATTTACAATCGAGAATAGATGCACCACCGAATTCACTTATTGAATTTTCAGGGCAAGAAAGGCATATAGTTTCATGAAATGAATAATTAATTCCATCTCCATAATATCCAGGTTTACATTTACATTCATAACTTGCTGGTAAATTTGTACAATTTGCATTAACATCACATCCTCCATTATTGTCCAAACATTCATTGATATCTATTCATTTATTGTTTTTGAGTTTTGGGCGAAAAAGAAGAAAAAAAGAAAGAAAGAAAGAAATACCATCACAAGAACCAGAAATTGAACCCCAATTACCATTTGAACCAGATTGAGTACACTTTCTTGAGAGGAAACCTTGATAGCCATTAATACAAGTACCATTAACAGTTTGTCCATTTGCAAATGTTTCATTCCATTCTGCATTTCCTTCATTCAGAATATATGGACAATAAACAGCTATTTTCCATTTAATTTTCTAAATAAATTATTTAAAAAGAAAGAAAGAAAATACCATCACAAGAACCAATAATTGTGCTCCAATTTCCACTTGAACCATCTTGGGTACATGCTCTTGAAATGGAACCATTATAACCATCCAAACATTCTCCATTAACTGATTGCCCATTTGCTAATGTTTGATCCCATTCTGCATTTCCTTCATTCAGAATATATGGACAATTTACGACTAATTAATTAATCATTTTTTTTTTCATTCATCAAGAAAAGCGAACGTTGAAAGAAAAACCTATTTCGCAATTAGTGCCATAATACCCACCTAAACAATTACAACTAAAATTTCCATTGAATCTTGTTGAACATTGTCCTCCATTTGAACATCGATTTAATGGGCAACTTAAATCTAACAATGATCGATTCGTTCTTTTGTTCCTTTTAAAATCTTAAAAAACTATTACCACATTGATCCTTTGAAGTAGAAAAATCATTAATGGCTCCAGAAGAGTAAACAGTAACCGGACAATCCCAATAATTGGACGCAAGTTTTCTACAAATTTTGAGAAATTAGTTTTTGTTTTGTTAAGATATATGCCAATGAATAATTGCATTTTTACAGATTTTTTAAATATACTAAGCTTCTAAGATGTGTTGGAATTGTCCCTGAAAGTTGATTATCATTGAGATAACTAATATAGAAGAAATTAAATTTTAATTCAGTTAATAATGAATAATTGTATTTTTTACAGATTTTGTAGACTTGCTAAGTTCCCAAGTTGTGTTGGAATCGTCCCTGAAAGTTGATTGGTATAAAGAAATCTAGGGAATTAAATATTTTGGTTGAATTAATAAATATATATATGTTCTTTTTTACAGCTGTTGTAAATATGTTAGCTCCCCAAGTTGTGTTGGGATTGACCCCGAAAGTTGATTATCATAGAGCAATCTAAGATGGAAGGCATTAAGTTAAATTAAATTAAATCCAAATTAATTACAGATGTTGTAAATTTGTTAACTCCCCAAGTTGTGTTGGAATTGTCCCCGAAAGTTGATTATCAAAGAGAAATCTAAGAAGGCATTAAATTAAATTAAATTAAATTAAATTAAATCCAGATTAATTCCAGCTGTTGTAAATTTGTTAAAGATCCAAATTGTCTTGGAATTGTCTCTGAAAGTTCATTATCATAGAGATATCTAAGATAAAAGAATCATTAAAATTAAACTTAATAATTTAGGCATTAAACTTTCAATAGATAAAATCAATAATTGTATTTCTTACAGCTGTTGTAAATTTATTAGGCTCCCAAATTGTGTTGGAATTGTCCCTGAAAGTTTATTCGCATAGAGATACCTAAGATAGAAGACATTGAATTTTCATTCCAACCGATGGCTATCAGGGGCATTCAATCGATAAAATGAATGAACAATAGTATTTGCTTACAATAGTTGTAAATCTGATAAGCTCCCAAGTTGTGTTGGGGTTGTCCCCGAAAGTTGATTATCATTGAGATACCTAACAAAGAAGATGTTTTAATTATTTTTTTTTACAGCCATTGTATGAATCAATAATTGCATTTTTACAGATATTTTAAACTTGATAAGTTCCCAAGTTGTGTTGGAATTGTCCCTGAAAGTTCATTATAGGACAAAGCTCTAAGTTAGAAGAAATTGAATTAAATTATATCAATTAATTATAATTTTTTTTACAGAGATTGTAAATATGTCAAGTCTCCAAGTTGCGTTGGAATTGTTCCTGAGAGTCCATGCCGATTGGGGTTACCAGAGAGAATTCTGTTACAAAAGGCATTGAATGAATTATATATACAAAATCAATCTTATAATCATCTTTTACAAAACTTGCAAGTTTGTTAAGCTCCCAAGTTGTGTTGGAATTGTCCCCGAAAGTATGTTATTAGAATCGAAACGGCTAAGATATAGGCATTGAATTTTCATTCAATTTTTTCATAAATAATTGTATTTACAGAACTTGTAACTTTGTTAAGCTCCCAAATTGTGTTGGAATTGTCCCTAAAATTGAGCGAGGAATATCCATTGTCCTACAAGACACAAAAAATTGATTTGGAAAAATATCCTTCGAGAAATTATGGAAAAAAGGCAATACAGTTCTATAACACTTTGAGGATTTGAAGAATCACATGTCACTCCACTGTATATTTGTCCACATAAATCACTTGCAGTGTCCCAATTCAAACCTCCTTTTGAAGTTAATGAATTATACCAATTCACTAAGATTGCTTGTTCATTTGGATGCAATACTCCTATTCAAATATAAAGTTTTTAGTTTCACTCAAAGAAGAAAGAAAAAAAAAAGAAAACAAACCAAGTGAAAGTTGAAGCAAAAGAAATCCAAATATGATGATCTTATTCAGAGATATCATTGGGTCCTAATTTTCTACAGATCAATTTAGAAGAAATAGAATCAATGAAAAAAAAAACTTAAAATTTTAAAAAAAATAAAAGGAACAATACAGTTAACTTCCATTGTTGACCTTCACTAGAACATTTTGGAGTCATTCATTGATCACTTGTTTGAAAAGGGTTAGTTGACTTCCATCATTTTGATTTGATTAGTCAAAATTTGAATTTTCAATACCGGTATCAAGATAGATATATATATAAGCTCGCTCTTCTAGCTATGATTACTTTTTTCTTTTAGTTGATCTTAGACCAAAAAGCTCATCTCACCTTGAAATCTTTAAATCCTCCACATATTGAATTGTAAAGGAGTGATGTGATCTCTCTTCTTTTATTCCTCATCCACTTCCATTCCCCTCTTGATAACCTTCCTAAATCTTTTCTTTTTGGGCAGATAAGTTGTCTCTAGAAAATTTTATTTGAATTATTTCATTAGTTCATCATTTTTCTCCATTTTTTTCAAAAAAAATCTCAAAAATTAATTTTATTCAGGTCTTCTTCAGAAAGAATTTAAAGAATAATAAGGAAAAATAATAAAGATTTCTGAAGAAAAAGTAAAAGCGATCCGAAACCAAAAGGGATACCAAGGCAATGAAGAAAAATCAACAGAAAAGAAAAATTTTTTGATTTCGCCATGTTTATTTTGCTTTTGAGCCAATCAACAACCAGAAAAATGAAAATGAACCAATCAGACAAAAAGAGAAAAATGTTTTTCTTCTTTTAATATTATCCAACCCTTTGAAACAAATCTATCAACAACACCATCAATTTCTTTTTCCAAAAAAAAAATCAATAGCTATTCATCATGAAAACTTGCGTCCTTTACAAACGAAAATCTTAAAAAAATGACTTGTTAATCATTGAATCTTGCTTGATGAACAAGCAACTTGTTTAGATTGCGAGGATTATAATTGTGAGAGAAAGAAGGGATGAAGAATTTGGAATTGAAAGTATGATAAATTTGAAATCAAATAATGGTGAAGAGAATTAATGAAACAAACATACAAATTTTATTTATTTATTGATCAACGTTTATTTCATTTGAATTTGGGAATCAGTTTCAAGTTTCTTTGGTGAATTATTCTTTGATTTGTTCTTCATTACAGTAAATACAATTAATCCAATAATGATTCCAACTCCAATAATAGATCCAATGACAATACCAGCAATAGCACCTCCACTAAGGTTTGAAGATGATTCACATGCTAATTGATTTGATTTACAACATAATTTTTGAGAATTGGTAAATAATTCTCCAATTGAATCTTTCAAATCTTCAAAACATTCCATTTCTTGGTATTTTTCAATTGTTTCTTTGCATTGTCCATTACATTCTGAAACACAATAAGATTTCAATTCAAGAATTGCTTCATTTTTTAATCCTTCAATTGATTCACATCTATTATTTATTTATTTATTAATGAAAATGAAAAAAAAAAGAAAAAGAAAAAAATCAAACCCAAAATGACCAAGAGTGAAAAAAATTAAAGTTGAAGATGAAAGACCATTTGAATCAATTGCAATTAATTCTAAATTTGGAATTGAATTTGATAAATACATTTGTTCTGAAATACTAAAATCAAATGACATTATTGGTTGTTCCAAATTTAATGTTCCAAATAAACTTGTATTTGAATTAACAATCACATCATCTCCATCTTCATCATATATTGAAAATTGAATGCTCATTTCTTCTGTTAATTTAACAATATAATTATCCAATAAATCAATAAATTGAGGTGGTGAATTCAAATCTGATTTCAAATTATCATAAATATTTCCAATTTCTAATGAAAGTTGAGATGCCAAAATATTTTGAGTTTGTGAAACATCAAATAAACATGCATCCAAATCAATATTTGATCCAATACATCCTGATCTTGCTTGATTCTCAAATTCAATACTTCCAAAATTAATTTCAAAATTTGGAGTAAATGAATCATCATTAAATGAATTGAAATTGGTTCCATTTGAATAAATAAATAAGGATTCATTTTCATTAATCATATATTTCAATCCAAAATCTGAATGAAGTGTTTCAAAATTAGTTGTAATTGGAATAATATTTCCATTTCCATTTCCATTTCCATTTCTCAAAGTAAAATCATCATTTTGATTTCCATTCCAATTTCCTAATAATCCTCTTGTTTTGGATTTCAATGAATTTGGAAGTATCAAAATTAAATTTAACATTGAAAATCTTGATATAATAATTAATGAAACTCCAGAAGTTGGTAAAAGAATTTGATATTTTGAATCTTCAATTCTTGATATTAATATTCCATCTTGTGAAATAAATGAGTTTCCAATTGAAATAATTTGTGGATTTTGTGAATCTTTGAAAAATATATTCACATTTCCAAATTGATTTAAATAAATTGAAATTCTTGAATTTCCATCTTTGATTGAAATTGCTGATAATATTGTGATCAATTTTGTTGATAATTGTGAAAATCTTCCTTGAATTGTTAATCCATTTGGTTCAACAATATTTTGATCAAGATTATTAATTTGTTCTAAAAGAATGAATTCTCCTTTTCCATTAAATCTCCAAACTTGTTCATCAAATGTCATAAAATGTGGATCTCCATAACATATTCCCACTTTTGATGTTAAAATTGTTGAGGATGTTGAAGAAGGTAAAGTTGATCTCTTTTTCTTCATGTCATTTTTAACTTTTCTCTTTACTTGAAATAAATCACAATATGATCTAGGATTACTTGATTTAACACAACAAATTATTCTTGGTAAAATATCTCCAATAAAATTCTTGATGGATGGAAAACTTCTATCATTTCTCAATCCTGAATTTTCAACATATTTACTTATCAAAAAATCATTATATCCAATATTCAAATAACAACATTTGACTTCAACATTCAATTGAGCCACAGGTGTAAAAAAAGCACATTCTTGAGTTAATTGATGTAAAAAACAACTAAATGGTGTATTTCTATTACAATTTGGATCTGTACTAAATTGTGGATTCACTGTTGGTGGTAAACTTGGACAACTTATTGCTGGTTTAACTAATATTTTATCTGTTGATACAAAATTTTGACAACTTGAATCATAATCAAATCCTTCTTGAATTGGTAAAATAAATTTATTAATTGATTTATAAGTTGAATCAATTGATAATATATGAAGTGATGAACTCCATACAAAATTATCCACATTCAATGTAATATTCATCTTTCCATTATTTGATCCAAAAGTCACATTTTCATGAACAACAACTAATTTTGGTTGAATGGAAAAATCACCAACATTCAAATAATTCCAATTCCATTTATATAATTTGATTGTAATTGTATCTTCAGATCCAAATTGAGTTGAATCCCATGAAATTGATTTTGATTTCCCAATTGTGAAAATATAATCATTTAATGTTTCAACACTATTTGGAATAAGTTGATTTGATTTTGAATAATAAAATAATCCAATTTTGATAAAATCTCCATTTTGATAATCAACAATTGAAATTTTGAAATCCAAATAAATATCTGAAGTATGATATGGTGATGATTTACAATAATATTTTCCATTATTTGAATTAAAAATTGATGAAACTTCAATTTCACCAAATGAACATTTTAAATCTTGTTGAGAAATTGAAAATGAAGAAGGAATGATAATTTCAATTGGGAATCCACCAAGAATTGAATCTGTTTTTGGTGAGAAATCAAAAATTGAATTATTACAATCAGTTCCATTCCAACCAGAATTACATTTGCATTCAAGATTATTAAATGAATTAATAAAACAATATCCATTTATACATCCACAATTGAATAATTTTGAACAATCATTTCCTTCATATCTTTCATCACAATCACAATATGATATTGGGAATGAATCTAAATTTTGTTTTGTAAATGAACAGATTCCATTATTTGAACAATCATTTAATGATGAACAATTTGGTAATTCACAATTCCCATTTGAATTTCTTAATTTTCCTTCATCACATTTACTTTTACATTCTCCTGTTTTTACACTTCCTATTTATTTTATTTTATTTTATTTATTGATCATCAATATTCATGAACGACAAAAAAAAAAAAAAAAAAAAAAAAAAAGGAAAACCATCAGAATTAGTTGAAGTAACAAGATCAAAATCAGAAGTACAAGAAGTACATTGATTTTGATTTGAACCAAAACAATTTAAACAACTTGAATCACATGAAAAACATGTTGAACATTTTGCAAGTGGATTTTGACAAATTGATGAAGAAGATGAAGATGAAGATAAGCTTAAAAATGAATTATCAAAAGGACAATAACATCCACCTAAATTGGATCCAAGAACCATTCCTCCATTTGAATAACATTGTTTACATTTATTAACACTCAAATTTCCACATTCTAAATCACATCGACATTCTGCTGTCCCAAGTTTTTCTTTTTTATTTTTATTTTTTATTTTTATTTTGGTTTGATTACCTTTCAGAAAAAAGAGAAAGAAAAGAAAAGAAAAGAGAAAAGATATCAATAAAAAGAATACTTGAACAAGGATTTCCATTGATAGTTTGATTCCAATAACCAGTTAAATTACAATAAAGTGTTGGACTTCCATAATACAAATCATCACATTTTCCTAATGCTGTATTTCCTGCAATTGTGGTTGAATAATTTGCATTTCCAATTGATATTGGTGGACATTTAATTGCTGGAAATAGATAAGAATCAAAAAATTTAATACAAAGACAAATAAATTGGAAAAAAAAAAAAATACCAGTACAATTAAGACCATTTCCTTGATATCCTAATTTACAAGCACACGTAAAACTTCCATCTGTATTTGTACAAATTGCTTGAGAATGACATCCTCCATTATTTGTTAAACATTCATTGATATCTAAATGAAAAAAATAATAATAACGTTTTCATCCAATAGAAAAAGAATAAAGAAGAGAAATAAAAGAGGAGATACCATCACAATTGAAACCATCTCCTGAATATCCAGAATTACATTCACAGCCAAAACTTCCAATTGTATTTGTGCATTTAGCGTTTATTGAGCATCCTCCATTGTTTGTTGAACACTCATTAATATCTATATGAGCAATTTTAACGAGTTTTTTCAAAAATGAAAAGAAAAGAAAAAAAAACAAAAAGAATCAAAGAATACCATCACAATTTAAACCATTTCCTTGATATCCCGATTTACAAGCACAAGTAAAGCTTCCATCTGTATTTTCACAATTTGCATTTTTTGAGCACCCCCCATTATTTGTTAAGCACTCATTAATATCTTTTTTTTTTCTTGACGTTATGGGTTTACAAAAAAGGGAAAGAAAGAAAGAAAGAAAGAAGGAATACCATAACAAAATCCAGAAATAGAACTCCAATCTGCATTTGAACCAGATTGAACACATTTTCTTAAAACTTTCCCATTATAACCATTCAAACATTCTCCATAGACCATATCTCCATTTGCTAATGTTTCATTCCATTTTGCATTTTCTTCATTTGAAATATATGGACAATTCACAGCTAAATCGTTGTAAAAATTTTTCAATTTAAAGAACTAAAGAATGAAATAAATAAATTCGAAAAAAAAAAACTAACCTATATCACAATTAGTGCCATAATATCCAGCTAAACAATCACAGTTAAAATTTCCACTCAATCTTGTTGAGCATTGTTCTCTATTTTTGCATTGGTTTAATGGACAACTTGAATCTAAAAAATGTGTTATTGATTAACTCATTATTGTTATACTTTTGAAATCATTAAAAACTATTACCGCATTGATCCTTTAAAGTAGAATAATCATTGCTTGCTGCAAAAGAATAATTCGGAATTGGGCAATCCCAATAATTGGATGCGAGCAATCTATTAGTTTTGAAAATTTTATTTATTTATTTATTTTTTTTTTTGGTTCAGATGATCTAAAGGGAATGTATTTTTACATTTCTTGTAAATTTGATAAATCAGTAAGTCTTGGAATCGTTCCTGAAAAACGATTATTATTGAGCCATCTAAAATAGAAAGTATCGAATTTTAATTTAACAAATGTAAATCTTATAGTATTATTACAATCTTGTTAAATCCGTGAAGCCCCCAAGTTGGATTGGAATTGTCCCTGAAAGGTCATTATAGCTCAAAGTTCTAAGTTAGAAGAAATTGAATTTAATGATATATAATAATAAATAATAATATTTTTACAGCCATTGTAAATTTGTTAAGCTTTCAAGTTGTGTTGGAATCGTCCCATTCAATTCATTAATCTCGAGAACTCTAAAATAGAAAGGATTGGGTGTTAATTCAATTTATGATTAAATAATTGTATTGTTACAGTTGAGTTAAAGGTGTGAGACTTCCGAGTTGAGTTGGAATTGTCCCTGAAAGTTGATTGCTAGAGAGAATTCTAAGATAGAAGGATTGAATTTTAATTATGTCTATAAAAAGAATAATTGTATATTTTTTTACAGCCATCGTAAATTTATTAGATTCCCAAGTTGAGTTGGAATTGTCCCTGTGAGTTGATTAGTATAGAGACGACTAAGGTATAGGGTATTGAAGTTTCATGAAAAAATAAATATTTAACTTTTTCTTCAATAATTATATTTTTACAATAATCCTAATTTTGTTAAGCTCCCAAGTTGCGTTGGAATCGTCCCAGAAAGTTGATTATTATTGAGACCTCTAAAAACAAAAAACATTAAATTGGTTTAATAAATAAATAAATAATTGTATTATTTTTTACAGATGAGTTAAATTTGCTAGATTCCCAAGTTCAGTTGGTATTGTCCCAAAAAGTAGATTAACAGAGAAAAGCCTAAGATAGAGAAAGCATTCCATGCAATTTAAATATATATGTTTTTTATAAATCAATCATTGAATTTTTACATTTGTGATAACGTTAAGCTCCCAAATTGTGTTGGTATTGTCCCAGAAACTTGTTTTCCACTTATTGAACTACAAAGACATAAAGAAAAAAAATTGAATTTTAACAAATGTATACATCTATAAAGAAAATCAAAAGAGAAAATACAATGTTGTAACTCTTTGAGGATCTGAAGCATCACAGAAAACACCATCTTGTCCACATAAATCAATTGTCGTGGTCCAATTCAAAGACCCTTTTGATGTTAATGAATTATACCAATCCACTAAGATTGTTTGTTCATCTGGATGCAATACTCCTATGAAAAAAGCAAAGAGGTAAGTAGAAATCAATTAATTAAAAACAAAGAGGTAAGTAGAAATCAATCAATCAATTAATTGGAAAGGAAGTGAAAGGGAACGTACCAAGCGAAAATTGAACTAAAAGGCAAGCGAATAGGGCAATGCATTCCAAAGATCTCATTTATTTGAATCCAGCAGTGTAAGTCAAAGAACACAAATGAATAGATAGACAAAACCACTACTGAATGACTCCTGTTATTTAATGTATTATCGAGAGATATTTAAAGTTTTCTGATAAATAATCAGAAAAAAAAAAAGAAAATTTTTGAGAACTTGGATTCAAGATTTGTTATTCGATCAATAACTTCTTTGGTAACTAATGAATTGAATAGGTCTAGATTTTTTTGACAAAAGAGAATAGTGAAGGAATCATTCAATTGCTCTGTGATTTAAGGAGAGAAGAATCTTGTTTATTGTTGTATTTATTGTTACAATTTGGTAGGTATTAGATTGAGGATAATTTTTGAACAATTTGATTGAAAGTGAGTCTTTCACTTGGAACTTGTTTCCAACTTAATTCAATAATGGTTGAAATCATCAATAGAATTGGATCTCCTTTACTATCTGGAATTTCTTCTCTTTTTCCTGATCGAATTTGAAAATCTATGTCTGATGTCTCTTTCACTACATTATTATCATTTTATTTATTATTTATTACGAATTATTTGATCAACAGAAGAAGAAAAAAGAAAAGAAAAAAGAAAAAGAAAAAATACAATGTTCCCAAGGAATCTTTCGAGTCATCATTTCCCAAAGAATAAGAGAATAAGAATAAACATCACTTTTCATTTCATCTTCAATTGGGACTGAAGTTGCATTTGCTGTTAGTCTTCCAAATACTTCTGGGGCTGTATATCTTGGTGAAAATCCTTTCACATTTATTATCTTTTGATTTATTACCTATTTTTATTTGATTTTATTTTAAAATTATTATAATTTGGATGAAAACAAAAGAGAAAGAAAAGGAAAAGAAAATGACGTTAGCTTCAGAACTAATTCTTGCCAAACCAAAATCACAAATAATTACATTCATTTTGTTATTTTGAACTTCTAATAAAATGTTTGATCTGTTTTTTGTTATCATTTATTACCATTTATTATTTTCAATTATCAAGAAAGAAAAAGAAAAAGAAAGAAAAAGAAAAAGAAAATAGATTACGTTTTGAGATCTCTATGAACAATTCCAGCAGAATGAATCATATTCATTCCTGATGAAATATCTTTTGCCCATCCTAATATTATTTCACTTCCGATATTCGAACTTGTGTTTTTAATATATTGATATAAATCTTGGTCATATAACTATTCGGTTTTTTTTTTTTGAAAATACAAAAAAAGAATAGAAAATAGTTTTTTATGAATTGGAAAAAAGAAAAATAAAACGAAAAAGAAAAGAAAAAGAGAAAGATACTTTAGTAATGATAGAACGAGGGTTTTCAGAATAACCAACCAAAGTAAGAACATTCGGATGAGATGAAATTCCCCAAATTATTGATATTTCTTGCTCAAATTTTAATTGATTATCTTCTGGTGAAAATCTTTGATCTTCAAGAATTTGTTTGATTGCAATTTCTTTGAATTCAAATTTCTTTTATTTTATTTTATTTTATGATTTTTCAGTCAAAAAAAAAAATATCGAAAGACAGAGAAAAAAAAGAAAAGAAAAAGAAAAACTTCTCTTAATTTTGGATCCAAGATGACACCTTTATAAATGATAGCAGTTCCACCACCTCCAATTTTTTGTTCTTTTCTAATTTGATTCACAAAATCAATATTCATAAATCCTGGCATTGATAATTCAAATTTTGTATTCAGCAATGTTTTATCTCCAGCTATCATTTTAATATATTGTTTAATAGATATTAGATAAATAAATAATAAAATAAATAAAATGGAAGAAAAGTACCAAGAATGGTTGTATTTTGAGTTAATAAAATATTTGATTCTCGAGAAGAATCATTCGTTAATTTTTCTTTTTGTTTCTGATTTAATTTTAATTTTGAATTTTTAG
>Ga0209960_1003726_pt1 | contig 12650 bp, 15 predicted proteins | sample ThiBiot_500_plan_2_FD_183947 | JGI IMG/M metagenome (GOLD analysis project Ga0209960, IMG submission 183947) | Wastewater bioreactor microbial communities from Cape Town, South Africa - Thiocy_expt_500_plan (SPAdes) | ecosystem: Engineered > Bioreactor > Thiocyanate-remediating >... | reverse complement strand
AAAAAAAAAAAAAAAAAAATTAAAATTAAAAATTAAAAATTCTGAAATGAAATCTTTAAAATTTTTTCAAAAAAAGTAAAGTAAATACCAAAAACAACAATTGTATGGAAAAGAGAAAAGAAAGTTGCAGGGATCTATTTGTTTTTTTATTTTGGCATTTTGAATTGCATTAATTTTTTTTTTTTTGTATTTTTTTGAACCAAAAAAAAAAAAAAAAAAAAAAAAAATCAATTAGAAAAGTTGCATCAATTAGAAAAATGGCGGGAGGAAAACAATCAATCAATTAATGGATTCAACACCAAAAGAAAATAGCATGGTGTTTGTAATTTGTAAGAGATCTCTTGAATTTCTTTTTATGATCCCAAAATATTTCATTGATTGATTGATTTGAATCATTTTTCTTAAGAATCTTTTAAGAATTATTGATCTTATTTTTTTTTTTTTTTTTTCAAGAAATTCAAGAAATGTAAAAAGAAACATCATTTCAAAAAGCAAAATTTAAAGATCTTGAATTATTTATCTATTTTAGAATTGACTATGTTAAATTAAAGAAAGAATTGAATCAAAATTTGGTTTTGTTTTACAATTTGGTGCAAATCAAAAAATGGTCCTATGTTTTACAATCAATAGCTGCAAGAATTGCTTCATGAAAAACTTCTTTAACTCCTATATTTTTGATGGGTGAGCATTCTACATATTTATAAGCCCCAAGTTCTTTTGCTACTTGTATTCCTTCTTCATAACTAATTGGTTTTTGATTCTCTCCTGAAAGTGTTTCTAAATAGTTAGGATCATCACGACATTCAATTCTTGTCCCAACAATCACAAACGGAACTCTGCGAGTAAAATGTCTGATTTCAGGAATCCATTTCGATCTGATACTTTCAAAATTTGAGCGAGATACGACTGAAAAAATTATCATAAAGACATCAGTATCAGGGTACGTTAAAGGTCTAAATCTATCATAGTCTGTGCTTCCTATTATTATTTTATTTTTTGATATTTTGAATCAAAGAAAGGGAAACAAATCAACATTTTAAAAGTAAAAATACCAGCGGTGTCCCATAGTGCAAGTTCGTAAGACTTACTTCCAACTTGGACATCTGCAATATAGTTTTCAAAAACCATGGGAATGTATTGTGAAGGATATTCATCTTTTGAGTAGGTGACAGCAAGCTCAATCTTCTCTTCAGCCCCACTTCCAACGAGGACACACTTGATGTGTGTGTTTGCGGTCTTAGGCATTATTTGGAGGAGAACAGAATAGAATCTATCCTATGAGAATAAAATTGATTCAGTCTGTCAACAAACTCAAGAAAAACCAACCTTTCGGCTTTGCCCTTTTTTCGAATACAAACAAATTTCGGGAAAGTAAAAAAAAAAAATTTTTTTTACAAAAGAAATCTTTACAAAAGAATTATTGATCTATTTCAGAATTAACAATCTTTTGAACACATTGAATTAAAGAAAGAATTGAATCTTGATTTTGAAATATGGTACTTTGTTTTACAATTTGTTCAAATTGAGGAGAACAAAACTTGACTTGGATTGATTTGGGATCAAAAACAATAACTTGTTTGTTTTTTGAATGAGCAAAACGAACTTCTTCTTCGCAAAATGGACTTTGAGATGATTCAATTGTTTGAATGAAAATTAAAACCTTTGATGAGAGGAGATTGCCTGCAATTTCTGTTCTCCAAAGGTGTCCTTTTCTAATTTGATCATCCATCCAAACTTTAATTCCTTGACTTTTCAATCCTTCTTTGACATTCTTTGCAAATTCCTCACCATCTCGATGGGAATAACTAATGAGTGCTTGAGAATGGTACTCTTCATTTAAACTCTTCCCAAATGTAATATCAAAATCCTGAATTTCATTCTCATTTACAACATTCCTTTCTGATGAGGCAATCTTTGTGATTATATCTGATTTGAAAGATTCTAAATCTTTTGGATCTTTTGATATCCAATTAGTCCATTGAAACCTTGAAAGGATCATTGCTAAACCTGATTCCAATTTCCCAAAGAGATCAGGGTCAACAGCAAGAGGAAAAATTAATTTTTGATAATGGTAAGCAAGGTTAATTTGACGGATACAATGAGCATCAGTGATTGAGTTTTTTGAGAGAATAAAGAGAAACACCTTTGAATTTTTGATTGCTAATGCCTCATCATTTCTTGGGACATAATAATGGCAACTAATTGGGGTTGTTTGGGTGAGTTTTGAAAGATGGTCTCTTACTTTGAGTCCAAGTTGATTATCCTCTTTCAATCTAAAAGAGAATGAAATAAAACAGTTGTTTTGAAGATTTGTTTCGCCTTTTTCTTTAACATAACTCTTTAAATCAATTTCGAGAACTGATCCATGATAACTACAATTATAATTTTTTTCCTTCTTGAACTCCTCTTCATTAAATTCTGATGGAGAATAAAATTTAGATTTGATTCGATTGGAGATTTCTTCCTCGACAAAGTATTTGCGACAACAAAAATGACATGGATACATAAACTTAAAAGATAAACCAGGATAAAAGGTTTGATGGAAATCTTGAAGTTCATGAAGAATATTTCCAAAAACTGTACATGCAATCAAAGGTGTTGGAGAAACAAGCTCTATGAGTAAAGTGCAATCATTCTCTTTTCCTTCAAGTTGAATGAGTATTTTAGAACCATTAGTGGACATTAAAACAGAATTAGATGAGTAAAGTTCAAGTTGCAAATAATTTGATAATTGAGCAATGATCCTTGAGAAGTATCCTGGAGGTATGAAGGGATAGGACCATTTTATTCTTTTGTAAGTTGGTTGAAGACTCCGATCATGTTGATCAATAATTGAAATAGTCTCAGAAAATTGTTCAAGATATCCATTCCAAGTTGAATTTATTTCACTGTCTAAATCTTCTGAAAAACAATTTGGGACAATATCGAAACTCTCCGTTTCCAAATCAATAAAGCTAATCCCGAGACATCTCATAATATCGACAATCCGTTGATGTAATGAAGGATCAAACTTTGGCCAAAGGAATGGGTAAACCTTCTTTTCTAATTTTCCATTCTTGATGAAACCACGAACTTGAGGTCCAAATAAGTTTCCAATTACTCCAGCTAGCCATTGAGGATTTAAAATAATCAAATCTGAGAGGTGTTCTGTTTTGATTGTATTTTCTATTTTAGTTACTTGCTCAAGCTGTTTGATCCTCCTTTTTTGGATGATTCCTTTGATATCTTTTAAAACGAGTCCAATACATTGTTCTAAGTCTGTGCGACAATCAAAAACAGGAAGTTTGTTTAACATCATTTGAATCCCTGCTTGAGCAGTTTCAAACTCGTCATATTTCAAAACCATGATCTGAATTTTATCCTAATCCTCTTTGAGTCATTTTTTCATATGCAAAGTCGATTTCTTGTTGACAATCAATTGAATCAAACGATGACTTTGTTGCAAGGAAAATGAAGACCCCAGAATGAGAGATCGCTCTTCCTACCTCACTTGAAAGTTCTCCATCTTTAGTGACAGGTTTGAGTAAATCCTTTCTAGACCAAGTTCGAATCCTTTCAAACTCTAAATTTTTTTTTATCCTTTCAACGATTTCTTCATTATCTTGGTGATAACTTAAAAATACATCATGATCAAAGGTTAACATTTCATTTCCAAAATGTGCAACAACACCCCAATCAGAAAGTGTTTTTATTGACCTCCAAAGTTGTCCCATATTAGAACCAATCTTGAATCCCATCGATATTGTCGAGAGTGTCTTGAAATTTTTCACTGGGATAGGACTCTTGTTTCTCTCTTCAAGGACCAAGGCCTCTAATTGTGAACATAGTGCAGGGACTTTTTCTCCCATACCAGGAAGTTTGAAAATCTCTTCAACAAGTGATTCTCGAAACGTTTCCATTTTTTTACTTGTATAAGAACTTGAATCTAAATAAAAAATTCCTTTGATATCTGGAAAACTGGTATGTTTAGTTTTCATTGTTTGAATCAGATTCTCCACTTCATTTTGAACTCTCTTCAAAACTTCTGGTTTACATTGATCGATGTGAGTTCCAACAAGTACACAAGGAGGATTGATTACTTTTGCAGATATTGAGAGTAACCAAAATTTGAGTTGGGATTTCATAATTGAGATCCCTCTATCATCTTGATGTGAATAACTGCTGAGTTTGTCAGAAGAATGAGTTTGTGTGGGTTCTTTTGTTTCTGCTGCATTAAAAACAATTATATAAAATGAACGATGGCTCAAGAAGAATTGATGTCCTGAATAAAATGCAACTTGACCTGCAAAATCCCAAACACTAATATTCAATTTCAAAAGTTTATCTTTTTTTAATTTCTTGAATTTTTCATCCTCCATAGAAATGAATTTCTTAGTTTTTTTCTTAATTTGGCAAGAAATCATTTCAATCCCATCGGTTGCCGTATTTAATGTTTTTTTCTTCTCTTGTAATCCATAAAGAAGTGTCGTTTTTCCAACATTCTCAAATCCAACTATTAATAATTTGACTCGATAATTTTCTTCAGCACCTGTTCCTAAATCTTTCAAATAATCAATAAAAATTTTGAAGTTTGTTTTCCCTTCTTCCAAGATTTCCTTTGGAACTCATTGGATTTCCTTGATAATCGATCTCCATTAACTTTGAAAACTTTGCAATATTTGGAGAAAGGCTTTGGAGGTGATTATTTTTTTATGATTAGACGCTCAAGCAATCCAACTACGTTGAAATCTTGAGGAAGGGAACTAATATTATTATTTGAAAGGTTCAAGTATTCAATTGATGGTGGTAGGCTTGAAAATAAAGTTTCAAGGGCTTCTATTGAGTTGATTTGATTATTTGATAAATCCAAAGATTTCAAGGATGGAAATGTTGATAAAAAGTGAATAGGAATGTCTGTCAGTTGTGTTTCCAAAAGTGATAAACTTTGAATAACTGGTTTTGAATTGAGATCCAATAATTTTTGGGTCAAGTTGATGAATTCTTCTTGAAGTTTTATTTTCTTTAAACCAACTTCTTTGACTAAGGGATTTGAAGATAGGAAATCTGGAAGAAAGGAAACAATTTGAGAAGGGCTAATCTGGACTAACTCAATTATAAATGGACTTCCTCTATTTGGATCAATTCGGAATAACGCTAATTCACAGTTATCAAAAGTCATCATTGAGATGACTTTAATACTTGCTAATTTTGAGATAGTATCCTTCATTGATGAAATATCCATCATCTCCAAAGTTAAATTTATTGGATAATTCCTGTTCTTGATAGCAGAGAGAAAACGGTCTAAATCCTCTTTATTGTTCTTTTGAAATACTATGTTTTTAATGGACTGATGATCTAATTTTGAGAATATCTCGCCTAGTTCATAAATTTTTTGATTTGATCGAATCATACTAATTGTTTCATAATCTAGAGAATGGTTAAAAACACTCTCAAAATTGCTTTGCTCTTTTTCTGTTTTTGCTCCTGTATAAATGACTTCATCTTTAAAAACCCTTTTTCCTTGATAAGAGGTTTGGAAGAATGCTTCCCTTCGTTTGGATCGAGAAGACGTTTCCTTTTGGTTTGTTTCCATATCAAGAGCTGCAATAATTGCTTTCTCAAAGACTTCTTTAACTCCTATATTTTTGATGGGTGAGCATTCTACATAAGTATAAGCCCCAAGTTCCTTTGCTACTTGTTTTCCTTCTTCATAACTAATTGGTTTTTGGTTATTTTTTGAAAGTATTTCTAAATGGTCAGGATCATCACGAAGTTCAATTCCTGTCCCAACAATCATAAATGGAACTCCAGGAGTGTGGTGCATGATTTCAGGAATCCATTTTATTTTGATATTTTCAAAGCTTGAACGAGAAACAACTGAAAAAAATATCAAAAAGACATCAGTTTGAGGATATGATAAAGGTCTTAATCTGTCATGATCTTCTTGACCTATTATTTATTTAGTTAACTTTTTAATTTTTATTCTTAAGAAATAAATACAAGCAGTATCCCAAAGTTCAACTGAGTAAGGCTTATTTCTAATGAGTACATTCGCTGAATAGTTATCAAAAACATAGGGAATGTAATCCCCAGGATACTCCCCTGTTGTGTAGGTGATAGCAAGGTTGGTCTTTTCTTTCCCATTTGAGGACACATTTGATTTTCTCCATTCTTTGGAGGAGAACCACACAAAATACAAGCTTACAAGTAAATAAGAAAGACTGGTCAATCCATTCAACTTTGCTTTGCCTTTTTCTTTTTTTTTTTTGGAAAATAAAAATTAATCATTTTTCTAAATGAAAGGTCATTGAAATGATAAAAAATGAAAGTGAAGTGATTAATTGAACGATATCGTGCTTAATGAGATGTACTTATTTTTTTTTAAAGCTATTTATTTATAATTTTAAACTTGAAACTTTTTAAAAAAATTAAGCTTCGTTCAATTAAAAATATTCCAGATAATATAACAAAGAGTCAAGGATGATTTCTTCTCAAGTACGACAAACTCAAACTTTAAAGCAACAACAACTGCAGAATATCCAAACCACTTTGGAAACTAATTGGAGTCATTGAAATGATAGGTTAATCCGAAGTCTGAAACCTTTCCTCCAGATCCAAATTCATTTGACAAAGAGTATTCCATCAACTTCCTGAGCCTGACTTGGGTCGCACAATAAAAATATGTTGCTAATTAAAGTTCCCAGACTTAAAAATCATTGATTTTTGGAAATTTCTCCATTCCTTCCTACATGGATTCCCAGTTTGTTGTTGATTACATGCATGCAAAAGATAATAATTATAATACTATTAGGTTTTGCTTCAAGAAAAAGAAAACATAATCGATCAAGAATCTTCTGCTTCTGCTGGTAATTAACTTCCTAATCTTTCTCAAGCTTCTTCATTTGTTGAAAACTCTTCTGCTTCTTCACATCATGATCAAGAATCTTCTGCTTCTGCTGGTAATCAACTTCCTAATCCTTCTCAAACCTCTTCATCTGGTAAAAACTCTTCACTTCCTCTTAATCCTCCTCAAAACTCTTCTGATGATCCTTCAACTCAACTCCAACGAAAAATAACGACCTTTATTTTGATGACACAGACGATGAAAGTAACCCTGAACCATTGTCGACAAAAATGTTTTATCTACCCCAAACTCCAATAACTCCAAAGCTGGTGGATTGCACCGTCTCAATCCTGGAGAAGTTTCTGAAAGCCCATTACGTCAAGCCACAATTGCCTAAACTAAAGACGAACCTCCAAAACCAGGCATTTTCAATTGAAGATCAATGGAATAATTGGGCTACAGAGCTGCAGTTAGAGCTCAGGATATAAATATTCTATCCTTAATTTTAAAAAATCAATAGCTATTTGAAAAAAAAAAAAAAAGTAGAGTGATAAAAAAATAATAAAAAATAAAAATTCAATCAAAAAGAAATTTAAAAAAAAATGAAAAAGAGCAATTAAAAAAAAAAAGAATTTACTTTACTTAAATTTTACCTTCGAAAAAAAGGTTTTTGAGGGAATCAATTGAAGGAAAGGCAAAATTGATTGATATCCATTTATACTTGTTTATTACATTTGAATATCAAAACTTGCAAATGTAATTGAAATCATTGAATGTAATAAGAGCAAAGCATCTAAATTATCACTTGAATTTCTACTTCCTTATATACATTTACTTCAGAAGACTCCATCTATCCTCTTCTTGCATGGCTTATTTTATTTTATTTTGTTTATTTTTTCAGAAAAGCCAAGTTCGCAAATAGAAAAATATCATAATTTGACTCCCCAATAAGTAAAAACCATCCAATTCATCACACCTCAAATTCAACAATATCATATTATCAATACATTTTCTTGTTTCAATATCATTGTTTCATAAGTATTGATATTATTATGATTATTTTATGAGATTTATTCTTATTTATGATTTTTTTTTGAAGCAAAGAATTGTTGTTGTTGTGGTTTGACTCATCCATTTTCAGTTTTCAATACTAAATTGTAATTCATCAATTATAAAATAAAGTAATTGGGTTGAACTTAATAGAAATAAAAACTCATAATTAACTCAATAATAAGACAAAATATATCATGATATCATGAGTTTGAGAAGAAAAGAAAAGAGTGAAAATTAAGGAGTTGAGAGTTTGTTCCTTGGCATTTACTCATGAATTGAATTCGAATTAACAACAATATCATAACAATAACAATAAATTCAATAGAAAGCCCTTAGAAAAGAATATTTAAGTTTGGAAAAATAAGAGAAGAAGAAGAAGAGGAACAAGTAGAAAGAAAATAGTCTAATTGTTAAATTTGTAAATTTATTTCATTTTGAACTTGTTTTATTCAAAAACTGAATTTACTAAGAGAAAAAAAACATTTTATTTTATAGAAATTTTTATTGTGAGAAAAAGGAATATTTATAATTGGAGATGTCTTGGTTATTTGGATCACGAAAAACTCCACAAGAGTTATTGAGAGAGAATCAAAGACTTATTACAAAGTCTGTGAGAGAGTTGGATAGAGAAAAAACAAAATTAGAACAACAAGAAAAGAAGATTGTTGCTGATATTAAAAAATCGGCTAAAGCTGGTCAAATTGTATAAAATATTCTTTTTTTTCTTCTTTTTTTAAAAAAAATTAAAATAATTCTAAGTTGATATTTCATTAGAATGCATGTAAAGTAATGGCAAAAGATCTTGTAAGAACAAGAAAATATATTCAAAAATTTTATCAAATGAAAGCACAACTTCAAGCTGTTGGTCTTAAAATTCAAGTAAAAATTTTCTTTAACTCTCTGGAGAAAATTTTTTAATTTTTTTAATTTTTTTATTTTTTTTAGACAATGAGATCAAATCAAGCTATGGCAGATGCAATGAAAGGAGTTACTAAAGTAATTTTTTTCAAACTTTTTTTTTTCTTCTTTTTTGAAAAGAACAAATATAAATTATTCTTCTTCTTCTTTATAGGCAATGACTCAATTGAATAAAAAATTTAATCTTCCTGAAATTCAAAAAATTATGATGGAATTTGAAAAACAAAGTGAAATGATGGATATGAAAGAAGAGATGATGAACGATGCTATTGATGATGCTATGGAAGATGCTGATGATGAAGAGGAAAGTGATGAAATTGTTGCTCAAGTTCTTGAAGAAATTGGAATTAATCTTGAAACATCTGTACTTTTAATTTTTTATTATTTTATTATTTTCACTTTAAAATTTTCAAAAAATAAAAAATAAAATAAATAAAATAAAATTAAAGATTGGAGTTACACCCAACACAGTGCCCATTAAAAGCAAAAATGAAGCAGAATCAACTGACTTAGATGCTCAACTTCAAGCAAGACTTGAAAATTTAAGACGAGAGTAAAAAAAGAAACAAAGGGAAAGTTTTGTTCAACTGAATTATTGTTCTTATTTTATTTTATTTTTCAACACCCAATTTCTTTTTATCAAAATACTAATACTAATAATGTTTGTGATAATAAAAATTTTTAATTTCGATTCAGGAATCTGAAACATTTTATCTTTCAAATGATCAGAATTAGACTTCAAAAATACTCAAAATGGAAGAAAGTGAATATCAAACCAACATCTCTTGTTCCATGCCAAGTTTTGAATCAATTCTATTTTAATTATCAATTATTATATTGTATTAAGTGTTAACTCATCCAAGATTGACTTTGATCAAATTTGAAGGTTGAACCAAAAAATGAAAAGATTTGGGTTTCTTTGTGGGATTTCTGAAAAAAAAAAAAATTAAAAAAAAAAAAAAAAACTCAAACAAACCTGCATTGCATTGCATTCATTAAACAATTAAACAATTAAACACGAATTAAATTGATTACAAAACCTTGAAAAAGTTCAAAAATTGTTTCAAAAACTAATAACTAATTCTTTTTTTTAAAAAAAATAGAAGGGAGAGAAAGATGGAAGATAGGGACACATTTTATATGATATGGACATTCTTACATAGCAGGGGTATGGTCAAAACAGCTGAAGTCTTTGAGAAAGAAGCACCCTTTGATGTTACAATTAGAACAAAGAACTTTGTTCAACTTGATGAAGTCCTTCATGATTATGTAGATAGAAAGGAGCAAATTAAAGCTCAACAAAAAGGAACGAAAGAGCTGAGGTATGTATTGCTCAATTTCAATTTCAATTTCAGATAGTTCATAAATAAATAAATCAATAAATAAATAAAAAGAGAAAATGATGAAGAACTTTTAAATTCAGTTGAATATCCTCTACCTCAAGTTTGTAGTCATACATTAGAAGATTTACACTCCCAAAATCCAATAGCTGTTAGATTTCATTCAGATTTGAATCCACCTTTAATTGCTACTGGAGGTGCTGATAAGTTAATCACTTTCACTGATGCAGAAACAGGATCTATTATATCTTCTTATGAACATCATCAAGCTGGAATTCTTTCATTAGATTTTCATCCAATTCACTCAGATATCTTACTTGCTTCATCAATGGATAAACAATATTCTATTATTGATGTTTCTAAAGATGGAAATGATGCCATTTTAGCTATAGGAAAAGATCACACAAAATTTGTTGTTCGTGCAAAATGTAATTTAATTTTCTTGAAACAAACATAAACATATAAATATAAATTTAAAAACATATGAATAATAAATAATAAATAATAATAAAAGGGTCTCCTGATGGAAAATACTTTGCAACTGCATCAGTAGATTCAACTTGTTGTCTTTATTCTTTTGAATTAGGACCACCAGTTAATGTAAAATTGATCAAAACATTTTATTTTAGAGGACCAGTTGAAAGTATTTGTTTCACAAATAACAGTTCCCATCTTGTTATTTCTGCAAGAAATGATAATTATTTGAACTATGTCTCTCTTCCTAGTTTAGAAGTTCAAAAATATAATATGAATTCAAATGGAGATGATTATGTTAGTTTCACTGTGATGGAAAGTAAAATTTTTTTTAATTTTAATTTTTTTTTCTTTTTTCCTTTTGATTTTCAAAACATTTTTCATTTTTGTAGTGGTATTCTTTCCAAATGGAAAGTATCTTCTTGTTGCGACTGATAAAAGTCGATACATTGTCTTTAGATCTCACTCAAATGATCAAGTTCTCAATATTTATGGTGTCTTTATTGACTCTTTAACTCAACATAGAATACGTTTTCATCCTTCAGGAAAATACTTTTTTGCAACACAAGAAAATGATATCTTGGTCATTGAAATTGCAACACAAAAAATAACAAAACTTCAAGGTCATCAAGGAATTGTTAGAGACATTGATTATCATCCAGAAAAACAAATTCTAGTTTCTGCTTCATATGATAGAACCTTTAAAATATGGAGTCATTAAATGTAATTAAATATTTGTCAATAAAGTTACTTTTCTTCTTTTTTCTTTTTTATTTCAAAATTTTTGGTAAAATTGAATCAAGGACAAATAATCCTTTTTGTGTAACAATTAATTTTTCTTCATTAAATATTAAATAATTATTTTCAATCATTATTGAAACTTGATCCATATTTAAAATCTATTTATTTTATTGTATTTTGGTGAATGTCAAGAAGAAGAAAAAGAAAAAAAAGAAAGAAAAACAAGTACACTTCGAAGATCTACTCCTCTCGTTTGAATAACAAATTCTTTTCTATCTATTCCTTCCTTTAATCTTAATCCAAGAACGATTAATTCTTGGGCAAATTGTTCAGGAGATAAAATTGTTGTTTTTTGGTTTCTTTGTTTTTGTTCTTTTAAAATTTTGAATGAAATCAAATCCATAATTAAATTACCCATTTCCATGTTTTTCAATTTCTATGAATTTCAAATTAGTTTGATTGGATTTGTAAAGTAAAATTAAAGTAAAATTAAAATTAAAATTAAAATTAAAAATCAAAGAATAAATAATTACCAGACATCCATATATCAGGGTTTAAAATCTGAAAGGAAAAAAAAAGAAAAAAGAGATTGGTCAATTTTTGAAGAGAAAAAAAAAAAGAAAAGAAAAAATACTTGAACACTTGCTTGTTTTTCTCCTTGTTGATTATAAATCCTTGAATGTGCACCAGGTCCAATTCCTAGATAATCTCTTCCTTTCCAATATCCAAGATTATGATTTGATTTATGTTGATTCTTACTAAAAGATGAAACTTCATAATGTGAATACCCCATTGCTTCTGCAATCTATTTATTAAATAAACAAACAAATCAAACTGAGAAGAAGAAGAAAAAAAAAAATACTTGAATTGTTTTTTCATAGAACAAAAATGATTTTTCATCATCTGGAAATAATTCAGGTGCTAGTTTTGAAAGTTTGTACATTCTAAAGTATCAATAAAATTTAATTTTTTATCTGAAATGATTTTTTTTCAAAAAAAATTCTTTCTTACTTAGTTCCTTTCTCAATAATAAGTTGATAAGCAGAAATGTGATCATCTGCAATCTTCAATAACTCCTAAATTAATCCAATTAATATCAAAAAAGAAAGGAACTCAAATCAAATTCAATTTAACTTCAAACTCTAATTCCCATTGAAAAATTGTTTGACTTGGTCTTCCCCAAATCATATCCAATGAAGTTCTTCCAGGAAAATATTTTTTGGCAATTGAAATAGATTCTAATGCTTCCTTTTTTTTTTTTTTTTCCATTTCTTGAAATTTTTGAAATTTTGAGTAGAAAT
>Ga0209960_1003725_pt1 | contig 12650 bp, 9 predicted proteins | sample ThiBiot_500_plan_2_FD_183947 | JGI IMG/M metagenome (GOLD analysis project Ga0209960, IMG submission 183947) | Wastewater bioreactor microbial communities from Cape Town, South Africa - Thiocy_expt_500_plan (SPAdes) | ecosystem: Engineered > Bioreactor > Thiocyanate-remediating >... | reverse complement strand
AACAATTAATTTCGTTTAGACTTACTTGATTGATATCTCAAAATTAAACCTAAATATCAATATAGAACCCCATCAAGAAATGATATTTATATGAAAGTTAAGAAGATGAGCTTTCGAAAGGTGGATTTGTTTCGAAAATTGGTTCATTATTTCTTATTTAATTGAGGATTAAAGTCAAGGTAACTTTTGTTTTTTTTATAATTATTGTTCTTAATTGATATCTCAATAACTATTCATTAGGAATCTATTATCGATTGAAGAAAGAAGAGATTTGAGAGTTTGATAATTGATTGTTAAGAATGGAATATAATTTGGAAATCAATTCAATTTTATGAGAACCATTCAAAAAGATAGACTTTGAAAAGAGCTTAATTTTCAAACTGGATTAAAACTGATTGAGAAATGAGTGAATAAAGTTTCAAATTACAATTGAATTGAATTGAATTAATTGAAGATCATTACTAATAAATTTTTGTGTTCTCTTTTTCAATAGTTTATTTGGTTATGACAGCATTTCATTGAAGATATTAGTTCAGAAAAAGAAAAGAAAAAATGTTTGTCATCCAGTTTCTGATTGCTTTTTCATTCCTCAACTTCCTCCAAGGTTCTTTCGAATTCGTTCTATTTTTTTTTTTTAAAAAAAACACAAATTTCTAATTATTATTCTTTTAGCAACAATTGATCCTAATGATCAAGCTATTTTAGTTGCTTTTTATAATGGATTAGTGAGTCAAGGATCTTTGAATTGGACAACTGAGATAGATTTATGTGGCCAAAATGGAGTGATTTGTGATAATTCTGAACCTCAAAAAGTTTATAAATTGTATTTTTTTTCAAATCTTTTCAGAAAAGTCAATTTGACAAAAATATAATAAAGGAATTTGAGCATCAAGGAAATTAGAGGTACGATTACGAATGAACTTGGAGGTTTAGATAAATTAGAATCCTTGTAAGTCTAAATCTTTAATTCTGTATTACTACATTGATATATGATTTTAATTTTAATAATAGATACTTAAACAATAATCATATTTTTGGGACAATTCCAAAAGAGTTGGGAAATTTAGCTAATTTACATGATTTGTAATTGTTTTATTCTCAAAAATTGTATTTTTTATTCTTCATTTAATTAAACATAAAAAACAAATCTATAGAGATTTAAGTTCAAACCAAATTTCAGGATCAATCCCAACAGAATTTGGAAGATTAGTTAGTTTAAATTACCTGTAAAAGAATTTAATGATTTAACAATAATTTATATTTATTATGTTTTTTAAAAAAATAGATATTTAGGTTCAAATCACATTTCAGGAACCATTCCAACAGAATTAGGAAATTTAAAAAATTTAACAACAATGTAAATAATTTTTTTTTAAAAAAATTTTTTTTGAAAACAAAATAAACGAGTAGGAGGGCACACTCGAATTCTATTACAGGAAATATTCCAGTAGAATTTGGTAACTTTGAGCATTTAGGAAGCTTGTAAGTTTTTATTTTATTTTATTTATTTGTTAAACATTTCTTTGAATTTACTTTCACGATGATAGGAGCTTGGATTACAATTTTATTTCAGGAACAATCCCAACTGAATTTGGAAATTTGATGAGATTAAGAACATTGTAAGTTGTTATAATAATAATTAATTCTTCTTAAACAAGCTCAATTAAATTTGTTTCATAGATATTTGAACTCAAATAAAATTTCAGGGACGATCCCAACAGAATTTGGAAATTTAAAAAATTTAGGAACTCTGTAAGAATTTTGATTTATTTGATTTATTGACTTTGAAAAACTAATTAGTTTACTAAGTGAAAAAAAAATAATAAAAATAAAATAAAGATATCTTCAATCGAATAATCTCACTAAAACTATCCCTACAGAAATTTTAACTCTTGACATTATTACTTTGTAACTTTATTCTTTCTTTCTTACCTTCCTTTCCTTTCCTTATTATTTTTTTTTAAAAAAATTCTCAATTCAGATATCTTGCACAAAATCATTTTGATTGCCCAACAATTGATTATTCAATAATTGAATTTAATGATCATTACAAAGATAACTGCAACCTTAGAAGTATCATTTTTTCTTTCTTTCTATCTTTGAAAAAAATTTTTCAATTAACTTGAAAATTCCATTTAGAATTAAGAGCCACCTTAATTGCTAGCACTATTATTCCTATAACAAGTTTTGTTCTCATTTTTGTCTTTGTTTATGCATATTGTTTTGATGGCAAAGTAAAGGGTAAAAAAAAAGTACAATTAGTTGGAGATGAAGCCACTTCAACAATTTTGTGATCTAAAAATGTACAAAAATAAATAAATAAATAAAACCAATAAATAAAAAGTTATTCTTGAATTCACAATTGAAACTTTTATTGAGGCAATTCATTTTTATCACAAATTCATAATAGAAACTGACCACGCTCCACTACAACATTTCACAAAACAAAAAGAATGACCTCGAAGACAGGCGAGATGGAGTGAAATTTTGATTTTAACGTAGTCCATTTATTGTTGCAGAAGATGACAAGGAGAAAACTATCAAATACTGCAATACAAAAATTGCCCCTGCTATGCCCTAATTTTCATGTTGGATTTCACTCAGATTATGTTCCTTGTTTTTTTTTTTTTAAAAAAAAATGTACAGATTGTTATGCTTTTATAAGGATCGTGGACACCAAGTCACTTGCAGAGGTTTCATAAAGAGATTGAGTTAAGCCAAGCATTCGAACGATGGTCAAAAAGCAAGAATGCACAATGGAAAAGATTAATGAAGAATTCAAATAAGCTAAATATCGAAAGAGATATGATCAAACACTCAAATATTCTCTTAGCACTCCAGTTTTTGCTTGCTTTGTAACTAGAAATATTTGGACAAATATTAATAATTTTTCTTGGTTCGATTACAAAAAAAAAAAAAGTTCTTACTTTTCTCAAATTTCAAAGTCCAAGAAGAAAGGTCATCTCCTCATTTATTATTGATAGAGGCTACCCTTCAACAAATAGAGAATTTCACATTCCTTAGAAAATAACTTACACAGGATCAAGATTTCAGGGGATTGAAGCTCATGATTTTCAAAACAAACACGGAGAAGCTGATCAATCTTAAAATATTTCTTATTGACGATTCGAATGAAACTTTTTATATTGCTACAGATGATGTTGATATCCTATTGTCCTCAGTTTTAGTTCTCAAATATATTTTCACTCTCTTGTCGAAAAAAGAGCAGAAGGAGGAACCTGTAGATTCAATAATTTTTCTAATAATTACTCTTGGAAATGATTATACTGGATCTATCTATGGATTAACTTACGAACTTATTCTCAATACCTTTTTGTCAAATCCAATCAACTTAATCGAAGATTCTCCTCAACTTAATACATATTTAGATTTTTTGAAGGTGGTCTATTACCAAAAGAATAAAGCTAAATTAAGATCTACAATTTCTATGTTTTCAACAAAGCAAATATTAGAGTGTATTCAAATTTTGATTCCTAATGCTAAAGAAAAAAAAATATATTTAGAAGTTGAAAGAAAGAGAAGGAAAGGAAAAAAAAAAAGTGAATAAAATAAACTCTTTCAACGCGGAGTGTTATGAACTCTATCTCAAAACTACGAAAACGCAACATATCAGTAGAGCAATCTAATTCATGCAATACATTAGTACCACGAACTCTAAACTCCACAACTACATCAATTGATATCAAAGAAGAAGAAGAAAAAGATTCTTTTTCAAAAAAAAAAAAAAAAAAAAAAAAAATTCTTTTCAAAAAAAAAAAAAAAAAAAAAAAAAAAATCATTCGAAAAAATAAGAAAATATCAGAAAAATTCAGAGAGAAATTGGATATTATAATAGAAATATAAGTTTTGGATTAGTTTAAAGTGGACTCAATTCATTAGTTAATGATAGATATCATGATTTTGTTCAGAAGTTGAACGCTTAAGATGAATGAAAGGAAAATTAAATAAGAAAATAAAGAATATGAAAATAATAAGAAATTCAACTGAAAAGAAGAGAAACTTTCTAATTACTCCTTACTTCCTTCAATCCATTCATAATCACAATTGCTTCTAACAAGAACTAAAGTCACTTTGAATGAGCTTATTAAGTTTAAAGTGAATACACTCTCAATTCTTATTCATATTCATATTCTTCTTATTATTAAAAAAACAAATATCTATTAAAAGAGAAAGTTTCTCATTACTCCTTCCTTTCTTCAATCTATTACACACAACCTCTGATCATGATCACAACTCCTTCTAGAATTAAAGTCTTTAAAGCTTATTAGTTTGATTAGTTAGAGTCCTAATTACACTCTCAATTCTTATAATTCTTATAATTATTATAATGATTATGAAAAACAAATAAAAAGAGAAGTATGAAAATTATGACTCCTTTCTCTATTATTCGTTGAATGATCGCAATTATACTTATTCGATTCAATAACTAACGACCTTCCAAACTCAAATTTTATTCAATTCAATTCAATTTCATATTGATCTTTGATTCTGTTTCATTAATTTTCTTATGGATATTATTTATTTGATTCAAACGGATTATTAATAAAGACATTGGACAAAACATTTTAGGAGAATTATAATAATCCAATCATTAATATTATATCCAATAACGATTTGATTTAATGATGAATTACTTTGATTCAGATTTTTTTATTGATAATATAACATTCAAATAACAACATTATTCCAATTGATGAAGAATAATAAGAGTGAAGTTTGAATTATTTATTTTCTTTATTGAATGAAATCTTTAAAACTGAACAAATCTTATTATTATTTAAATTTATAATTGAGAATTATATTTTATTTGAATTCAATGTTTTCGAATAACTTTAAATAAATTGCTTTTGAAATAGATAACTGACACAAACAATTAAAATTTTTAGAAAAGAAGATTCAACTGAAAGATCACTGAATTGAATTTCCAATTGCTTTCCAAACACAAACTGTAATTAGAATTTCTAAATAATCATTGAATAACATTGCATAATGAATAATTATCGTATTATTATATTGAAATGATCTACAATATTGTATTTAGAATAATTGTTGAATTGTTTATTTTGTATAAATTATTAATTTCATCTCTTATTCTAATGCCAAGTCGTTGAAATTTGGAAAAATATAATATAATACAACTAATTATTCAATAAACTTGACTAAGACATTTTTTTAAAAAAATATTAATAGGAAGAAGCTAGTAGAAGTTAGAGAAATTGAAACCTTTTAACTCAAAAGTTAAGGAGGAAAAAACAAAGACAAAAAACAAAATAAAAACAAAAAGGAAGGAAAGAGATTGAATTCAAGTGAGAATAAGAAAGTTAAAGGAGTTGAAAAGAAAAAAAAGTAAACTTTCAAAAATGTTTGGGAAAAAGAAAATGAGCATGAAGGAAGTTGCTTCCGTTGTTGATGGACTAAAGAAAATTTATGACAAGAAGATTAAACCTGTTGAAGAACTTTATAAATTCCCAGATTTCCATTCTCCTTTGATGAGAGATAGTGATTTCGATGCAAAACCAATGGTGTTATTATTAGGACAATATTCAACAGGAAAAACAACATTTATTCAATACTTGTTACAAAAAAAATTCCCTGGTTCACATATTGGACCTGAACCCACAACTGGTATTTTAATTTTTTAATAATTATTATTATTGAATTTTTAATCTTTCAATAAGACTAAAAATTTTTGAATTTTAGATCGTTTCATTGCTGTTATGAATGGACCTGAAGAAAGAGTTACCCCTGGAAATGGTTTGATTTATTTATTTTGAATTTTATTATTTCTTTAGAAATTTTCCTTTTTTTTCAAAAAAAAAAAACAAAAAACAAAAAACAAAAAGCTCTTGCTGTTCAATCTGATAAACCTTTTAGAGGTCTTGAAATTTTTGGAACAGGTTTTCTCAGTAAATTTCAAAGCTCTGAACTTCCATCACCTCTTCTTGAAAGTATGATTTTGATTGATACTCCTGGAGTTTTGTCTGGAGAAAAACAAAGACTTGGTAGACAGTATATTTTCATTCAAAATTTTCTTTTTCTTTTCTTTTCTTTTCTTTTTTTTTTTTCCCTCTTCAAAATTCTTTGTCAATAGATATGATTTCCCAAAAGTTTGTGGTTGGTTTGCAGAAAGAGCTGATTTAATTCTTCTTCTTTTTGATGCTCATAAACTTGATATTTCTGATGAATTCAAGAATGTTATTGAATCTTTAAAAGTGAGTTTTTTTTTTTTTTGTTTGTTTTTGTTTTTTTCTTTCTAAATCCCAATTGATTTTCTTTCAAAACAATTAGGGACATGATGAGAAAATTAGGGTTGTTTTGAACAAAGCTGATATGATTGGAAGCCAACAATTAATGAGAGTGTATTACTTTATTTTCTTTCTTTCTTTCTTTCTCTTTCTCTCCTTTTCCTTTCCATTTAATTAAATATTTAAACTAATAGTTATGGTGCATTAATGTGGTCTCTTGGTAAAGTTATCAAAGCACCTGAAGGTAAAGATTTTTTTTTTTAAAAAAAAAGAAAAAAAAAATTTAATTATAACTCTAATTTTTAAATCATAAATTTTTTTCCAGTTGTAAGAGTATATATTGGATCATTTTGGGATCAGCCTTATAGCAACGAAGAATTTCGTAAATTGTTTGAAGCTGAACAAGCAGATTTATTACAAGACTTATCTACTCTCCCTCAAAATGGAACTATTAGAAAAGTAAATGAGTTAGTGAAAAGAGCTAGATTAGTTAAAGTTCATGCCATCATTATTTCACATTTGAAAAATGAAATGCCTTCTGTCTTTGGAAAAGGTACAAAACAACAAGAATTGATTAATGGACTTGCTGAGGAATTTACAAAATTACAAAGAATGTATAAAATCCCAGCTGTATATTTCTCTCTCTCTTTTTTTTTCTTTTCTTATAATATGTTATTTAATGAATTGTTTTCTTCTTCTTTTTCTAAAATAGGGTGATTTCCCAGATGTCAAAAAATACCAAGAAATTCTTAAATTGTATGACATTAGCAAACTTCCAAAACTCAATCCAAAGGTTTTTTTTTTAAAAAAAAATTTACTTATTTCTTCTCACAATAAGATTTTGAATCAAATTTCCTTTCTCTTCAAATCATAATCATAATTAGTTACTAGAATCTATGGATGAAGTTTTAAGTAAAGATTTAACAGAATTGCTAGCTAAATTTCCTAGAGAAGGAGAAGCTAAAATCCCAGGACAACCTGGAGGTATGCTTTTCTTTTTTTCTTTTTTTCTTTTTTTCTTTTTTTCTTTTTTTCTTTTTTTCTTTTTTTCTTTTTTTCTTTTTTTTCTTTATTCTTTTCTTTTTTCATTTAACAAATTTGTATACAAATCCAGTCGGAGCAGATGATCCAACTCTTTGGGTTTTGAATGAGAGAAACAAATCACGTTATGAACAATCATTCAACTCTGCAAACCCTGTTGATGGTAAACTCACAGGTGCAGGTGCCAAAACAATCTTAGTTTCAACCGGATTATCGTTCTTTTTCTTTTTTCTTTTTTTTTCTCTTTTCTCTTTTTCCTTCTTTTTTCTGGAAAAAAATATTGACAATTTCAATTATAATAAAAAAGGAATGATCTCTTGAAAAGAATTTGGTATCTCTCTGATATTGATAAAGATGGTCAATTAGATCTTCCCGAATTCATGGTTGCAATGCACTTATCTGAAGTAAAATTTTCTTTCTTTCTCTATTTCTTTTGTAATCTCTTTTTCTCTTGAAATTAATTTTTCAAACCTCTCTTTATTACAGATTTGCCAAAAAGGTCACCCACTTCCTCCTACTCTCCCAGTTTCCTTGATTCCCTCTGAAAAACTTGATTCTCCATTTTAAAAGACAAACAAAAACCAAAGTCAACAAATCATACTAAAATAAAGATTCAAATTCATATTTATTCAATTGATTCAATTCTTTTGTAATCTTACATTTCATTTTCTTCATTGTTTTTTGTTTGGAACGAAACTAAATTAACAAGCAATTGACATTATATTACACAATATTATCATTTTTGTTTTTTTTTTCTCTTTCTTTCTAAAATTGTGAATTTCTAGAATTTCTATTAAGTAAAAGTCCTCTTCTTTTCTCTGACCTTGTTGATTGTTTTCTCTCAAGTCCTGATCCTAAATAAAATAAAAAGAAGATAATTATTTGTAATTAAAGAAGAAAAAAGAGAAAGGAAAACCTTCAGTTGGTTCTTTTCCTTTTCCTTCCACTTCACTTGAATTTGCTCCATTCAAATTGACTTCCTCTAAATTTGGTTCATTAGAATTTGAATTTGAAGTTGATTGTTCGGCTGAATTCAAGCTTGCTTCATGTGCAACAACAATTTCTTCAAATAATGGATGATAATTGGAAATCATGATCTATTTCAACCAGAAAAAAAATAAATAAATAAATATAAAACATTGATTGCCACTTTATAAAAAAAAAAAAGAAAAAATCAAACCTCAATTACGACATTAGAAGTTCCCATATCAAATGTTGTTTCTTCAGGAAGCAAATTTGGTCCAAAAACAATTGCAAGATTTTGTGCTGTCATTAAATTTTCTGAAGCATTTTGAGATACCTAAATTATTTTTGGAGAGTGGAAAAAAAAAATTAATCCATGAAAAGAAAGAAAAAAATATAATATTCAACATTATATAATAATCTCATCAAATGTGCAAGGATAATTCGATTGTTTTCTGGTAATTTCTGTATTAGATCCTTTGTAATAGTTAATTGAGTTTCTTTGTTGTGACAATCTTTGTTTTTTTTTTTTGAAAAAAAAGTATATAATTAGAAACAAATTTTCAGAATTGAAAGGTATTTTTTTCTTCTTTTTTTTTCTTACTTTTAATTTCTTCAATTTCATTTTGAAGTGAAGATGGAATAAGAGTTTCAGGAAGTTCTCTAAAAAACTTTTTGAGAAGAACTGCAGTTAAATGAATATCATATTCAGATAAATCCACTTTGTTTCCTTTTATTTTATTTTATTTTATTTTATTTTTTAAGAAAGTTATCTTTTATAGATAATATTCATAATTAAATTGATTACCTTGATTATAATCTTGAATTACGCTTTCAAGTTGAGTCTTTGCTGGAGATCGACGAAATAAACCAACAACTGTTAAACCTGAATGATTTTTTTCATTAAAAATGGGTGATTAAATAAATACAATAAAAATAATAGAATAAAAGAATTCAACCTTCTTTTTGAAGGAAGTCTACTGATTCAACAAAAACCAAAGGCATTTTTCCATCTGCCATTAATTTTGATAAAGGTGCTCCCATTTGAAGGTTTGTTGCATTTCTTTTGACATAAAATGTCCCTGAGTTTGAACTCAGAGAAGAATCATAACTTATTATTTTTTTTAAAAAAGGAATGAAATGAAATGAAAAAAAGTTTGAAAAAATAATGAAGAATAATAAACCTTTTTACAACAGCAGGGATATATAAATTTTTCAATGGAAGATGTTTTCCCAAATCTGCAAGAGAATCGATATAAACAATTTTTTTCAAAAACTTTGAACTATTATATTTTTTATTATCCAATTTAATCTTTTTTTTTTCTTTTCTTTTTGTTAAATAAAAAAAGAATAAAACCTAATAATCAATTTCAGTAGATTCATTATGATTTTATGCCAGGTTGAAGCATGTACAATATACATATTTTTAAGATTCTTTTTAAACCTTTTATCATTTTATTTTAGTTGATTAATTATCAAAGAGAAAAGCAAAGAAAAAAGAAAAAGAAAAAAAAAAAAACTTTCTTTCAAGCATTCCATAAGCTTGTTTTAACCATCCCCATGTAGGTTTATGAACCATTCCATGATAAAATAACACAATCACATAATCACTTTCAACAATAAGACTCAGTTGTTCAACCATATATCTTTTTTTTTTTTTTTTTTTTGAATCAATCACAGGAAATTAACAAAAGTTAAACTTCATACTTTAATAAGAGATCATATGAGAAAAGCTTTGGATCTGGTAAATTTGCAGCAGCAACTACGAATATAGGTCTTGTCCATGCATCAACACCTAGATTGAAATTTTTAAATTAGATCTCCTTCTATTCAATAAAATATTTGAATTGAAATCTTACCACATTGTTGAATAATTTTCATTTGGCGAATTGTATCAACTGTTTCTTTATCCATGTTTTGCTTGCACAAGCTTGTTAGTTATCTATTTGATATCAAATCATATTATTAGTTATATTGTTGAGAATTTCTTCTTCTTCTTCTTCTTTAGATCTTCATATTTCATTCTTTGATAAATACATATCCAATTCGACTTCAAATACAAATTCTATTCCTTTATCAATTCATCTTATATTCCTCTCATTCATTAAAAACTCAAGATATCCTTCTAATTCCTTCAATAAATGAAATTATTCAGTGTTGATCATTCATTCATTTCCTTCACTTATTCTACATATTTTTCAATATGAGATATCTTGGGTTTAAGTTTCTTATCTTCATTATTCAATAGTATAACTTCAATCATTGATTCTTTACTTATTTTCACAATTCTATCTTCAAGTTATTCTTATGTTTATTAATGGGCTCAGTGCTGAAGTAAGAAAAATCGAATACAAAGCGGATAATTGTAAGAAAGTTAACTAGGGTTTGGGATGGGGTTAACCGCAGATTGGGATGTCAACCAGAGGTTGGGAAGTTAATGGGTGATTGGGTCAAGAGTTAACCAGGCAGGTAATGGGGTGATGATTAGTTGAGTTAACTGTTTTTGTCAACTTGTAGTTAACGATAGGGTTAACCAGAAATTTGATCAAAGTTAACAAGTAGTTGTTATTCAAATTAACTTGGTCAATTAACCACATATTTGGACAAAGTTAATGGAATGTTGATAGTATCATTAATATGTGAAGTAAACTTGTGATTGGGACAAAGTTAATGACTGATTTGTTCAAAGTTAACTGCGAGTTAATGATTTTGTCAACTTCAAAAGTTAACTTTAGTTTGGACCAAAGTTAACAGGTTGTCAATTCGTTGAATTAACTTGATTGATTAACAACTGATTCGGTCACAATTAACTACTTATTAATTGCATGTCAACATTGGTCAAAATTGGTGGTTAACAAGTCTATTTAATTCCTTGTTAACAAGCCATTAACTCTGATCAAATCACAAGCTAACTTGAATATGTTAGTCAAATGTAATTTTCTTTCACTTTCAAAAAGTTTTTAAGAAAAATGATGTTAGAAATGAAGAAAGGAGATGTCATTTAATATTTTTTTCATATTTTTAGACAAAGATTCATTGAATGGGGAGTTGAGATTGATAGACAAACAAAAAAGTAATAGGAAATACAATAAAAATGAGAATTTTGAGAAAAGATTTTTTTTGTGGCCATTTTTTTTTTCTTTTTTTCATAAAAAAAAATGGCCAAACAGACCTCCTTCATTCCAATTCTCATTCTTTTCTTTTTCTTTGATTAATGTTTTTTACCAAGCAAACTTTGAAACAAAAGCGAAAAAACAAAATAGAATAAAGTTTGCGTATTTTTGGCCAAGTTTCTTCTTCCTATTATACTTTCCTTTGGACTGGATTCAAGTTGAAAGTTTATTTTACTTCTTTTAGTTTTTTTTTTATCTTATTTTTATTTTTATTTTTATTTATATTTTTATTTATATTTATATTTATATTTATATTTATATTTATATGTTCTAAATAAACACATATAAAATGAAAATAGATAGCCCAAATAATCTTTTAATAACACGGACGCAATTAAAAGTAACTTTTTTCATTTTTATTTTTTTCTTTTTATTTTATTTTATTTTATCTATTTTTATTTTTTATCTTTTATCTTTTTTATTTTATTATTTTTAATCATTGCTTAAATTTTGAAATAACTTGAGAGTTTTCCTTCAACAAAATAGAAACTATCATTTTTGGTGATCATTTTCAAGCAGTTCTATGATACTTTATTCCAAACCAAGAAGCTGCAAAAAGGATAGGTAATATCATTTGACCAAAAGTGATGTTGAGAATATTAAATTACAAATTAGGAATCAAGAAAACCAAAAGTAAGGATTTTTTTTGAAGGATTGATTGAAATATATTGTTGAAATATTCACAGCTCTCAGAAAATCAAATTAATTTTATCAAGATTCATTTCAGTTGAAAATGGAGAAAATTTACCATTATTTTCAGTGACTTCCAGGGAGATGTTAGTTAGATTATTTAGCAATTCAACATCACATATCCTGAATTAACTCCTAAGATTAAAAATTTTATTATTTATTTTCTGGCTTTGGAATGAAAGGTTTAATTTTATTTTAATTTTTAATGTTGATTTTTTATTACTTTATTCTTTTATTCTTTTATTTAATTATTTTATTTTTTTGGATCTCAACAAAAGAAAGAAAGAAAAAAAAATGAATTGGGAAAGCGTATACAGACGTACATCTTTGAATCAAAAAGCATCTTGAAAAGTAATGCTTACCTCTTTGAACATTTTATGTTTGCTTTTTTTATACTTTAAATATAACTCACAAAAAACAAAATAATGACGAAATAACAATAGAGATTCAAGTTTAAATTTAATAATGAAACCAACATAATATCGAAAGAAACAAAAATGTATTGGATGTTAAATTA
>Ga0209960_1003724_pt1 | contig 12651 bp, 18 predicted proteins | sample ThiBiot_500_plan_2_FD_183947 | JGI IMG/M metagenome (GOLD analysis project Ga0209960, IMG submission 183947) | Wastewater bioreactor microbial communities from Cape Town, South Africa - Thiocy_expt_500_plan (SPAdes) | ecosystem: Engineered > Bioreactor > Thiocyanate-remediating >... | reverse complement strand
CTTTTCAATTTTTACTTTTCATTTTCTCATTTTTTTTCTTTTTTTTTTCTCAATAATAAAATATTTTAGTGAAAGAAGTATCAGATATAGAACACCAAGTTAGATCAGAAAAAAGAGAAGCAATTCCAGATAGTAATGGAGATCATACCCTTGAATTTCTTGCATCACTTATTGAAATATGTTGGAAACAAAATGCAAATGATCGACCAACTTTCAAACAAATTGATCAAAAATTGTCTCCATTAAAAAATATTTAATTTGTATTGTTACTTGTTCTTGTAGATTGTAGAAAAATTTTCAAATCAAATCCTTCGCAGAGTTGATTGATATTGAAACAGAAACATTAAGCAAAAGTGTAAATCAATATGAGAACTACTTCCTTTTTATGTTTTTTGAAGATTATTTAAGGAATCATCTTCAATTGAATTATCTTGTCTGTAGATGTTTGTTAAATGTCCAACAATTAATTTTAAAATAGAGGATTCATTTGAAACATGTTTGATGATTTAATTTGATTTTGTTGAGAGTGATCCAGCACTCCTTAGGCTTGTTCAAGATTCAATTTCAAATTGATGTATAATTGGTCGAGGTTGATCCTGGCTATTTGAAATGCAAGAAGTGGATTCTAAATAACTATCTTTCCTCTTCAAACTGACATCCTTGAATTTCAAATAGTTATCAGAAAATAGAACCATCATTGAAAAGATAGAAGCTGCGTCAATGTCTAATTATCATTCAATAAATGAATAAATAGGTTTTCAAAAAAAAAAAGAGAAGAAATACCAAACATTCCAAGCTGTATTCTCAATTTCTTTCTTATTTTTTTTGGTTCTTTTTCAAATGATTCCAATAAATTTAAGATTTTTTTATCTTCAGAATCTCTTGCAAGATCCATTGCATTACTTCCAAAATGATTTTTCGCATTCAGATCAACTTCTTTTCCATTCGCTAAAATATATTGAACTATTTCAAAGGCAGGATCATTTTCAAACATAATAGCAGCCATCAATGGTGTTTTTCGACCCTCTTGACCCTTATTTACATCAATTCTCTCACTTTTTAATAGTAATTTTACAAATTCAATCTTTCCATCTCTACAAGCAGTATAAAAAGGTGTTAAACCTCGAGAATATCCTTGATTCACATCAATTCTTGGATCATTTAATAACAACTCCACTGCCTCCAATACTCTTTTACTATCCAAATTCTCTCTTTTTAATTTTGTGAATTTTAGTTCCATAGTTCGATGATGAGTATTTCGACAAGCAACAAGGAAAGGTGTTGAACCTTGAGAATCTCCTTGATTCACATCAACTCGCTCATCACTTAATAAAATTTTTATCATCTCAAGAGAGTTATCTCTACAAGCCATATAAAAAGGTGTTCGACCATAATTATCTGCTTTATTGAGATCAACTCTTTCATCATTTAATAGTAACTTTACAATATCAATATATCCACGAGAGCAAGCAATCCAAAAAGGTGTTGCACCAGTATCTCTCACTGAATTAACCTCAACTCTTTTATCATTTAATAATAACTTTACAACCTCAATATGTCCTCCTTCACATGCATTATACAAGGGTGTTCGACCAGTTCCATGTCGTTGATTCACATCCACTTTAGGGTCCTTTAATAATTCTTTCACTTTCTCTATTTCTCCTCTATAACATGAAGTAAGAATAGGGTAATAAATAATCTTTTTAACTTGAGGATTTGAAGTTGATGGTGAGTTAGAAGTGAATAATGAAAGGAACCAAGACATCAAGATGCAAAGCGATTGTTGGAATTGAATTGCTTGAAAAATCCAGTTCACTTTGTCACCTTTTGATTTATTTTTATTAAGTGAATAGGTGGAAAAGTGAAATTTCAGAAATTTTCTAAGTTTTTTGAATTCTTCAATGAATTGCTTTAACTTTCTTCAATATCCTCTATTCTATTCTTTTGAAGACTTTTGAATCAAAGCAATCACTTTCATGTATTTGATGCATCAAAAAGAATGAGTTAGCTTGGATCAATTAAATTCAATTTCAACTTCTAATAATGGATTTAGTTTTACTTCAAAGCTTCTCAATTATTGGATTTTCATATCTTTTCTATAGAGGTTTGATTTGATTTCAATCATTTAAAACTTTAAAACTCTTGTTTTATTTAACTTTTATTATAAAACTTTACTATAGGAGAATCATCAATTGATACATGTATATATCAAGAGGAAACAAACTATTTCAATCAAAAGTTGCTATTTGATTTGATTTGTTTGTGTTCGTTAGAATTCATCAAATCGTTTGCTTTGGACCTTTACTTATCTACAAATGCTTCCTTTGATGAATTAATCAATCAAAAAGCATAATTAATTATTAATTAAGGGAGCTGCTATGTTCTTTGCAGGGAGCGTTGTGTTGACCTTCTTCCTTCTCTTTGTTGAATTCATTCATGCTGGAGTGTATGTAACTCTTCCTTCTGCTTATGGTGGTTGTGGAAGTTTACAGAGTGACTCTTACTTTTGGGATACATTGGATGACCCCAATTCCGTTTGGAATGAACCATTGAATTACTATTCAACATCTGTTCCAAAAGGAACTTATTACTTCTATGGCCCTAACATGCCTCCTGGATCACAGCCATTTTATCCCTCTGATATTAAACAATATTTTTGTACAGGACTTGTTGATGAGATGACTCCTGGAAGTTATTGTTTTTATCAAAATATTCAGAATTGTAACTTTTCTTTTTGCATTACCTTCTTTTTGAACTTGTTGAATTATCCAAATGAAATTAGCCCAAAGTTGTCCACCAGGATTTACAGAAGGGACTCGAACACAAGATGATGAAAATACACATTGTACATCTGGTCCAAGCGATACAACAATAACTGCTTTACCAAAACGTGTGAATGTTCTTTTCCCAGATGGATCAATTGATACAACTCAATGGTTCTTTTGTTGTGGAAGTGGCTCACCATCAAATTCAATATCTTTCGATCCAATTCGCTCTCAATTACCTGATACTTTCATGTTGTTTCAACAAGGTGGTACATGTCAAGTTATCAATGGAAGAAATTCTGTTCAAACCGGATGGGTTAAGTAACTTTTCTTTCTTTTTTTTCAATAATATTGTGATTTATGAAGTTGATTTTTAGTTGGGACGATGAAAATACCGATGCAAATACACCGCTAACAAAAAATAATGTGAGTGGTACAATACCAGACCACAATTTTCAATACGACAACACAGTATACTATTATTGTACTTATGGCCCAAGTTTTTGTAATCAATTCATTTCATTCCTTGATATTCATATAGATTAAATTCAATTAAACAGTGCCACTTCCACCAACAACTCTTCAATTAACCCAAAAAAGTTCAACATCAGTCAGTATTACATGGACAGCAAGTGTAGGATCAGGAGTTTATTATAAGATAATTAATTCAACAACAACAACAAAATATACTCAAACATCAACAACATGGAACTCATTATCACCTTCAACAGTTTATACTTTCTATGTTTATGCTGGAAAAAATAATCCATCAAATAATGCTGAAACTTATGAAACTGCTGGTATGAAATTTTTCAAAAAAGAGATTGTATGTATTCAATTGAATAATTAGGTTCTTCAATTCAATTTACAACATGTATTATCGGCTATGCTGGTTTAAATTGCGATCGTATGATTCATTTTTGGTTTTATTTTATTGATTTTTTTGAAAAAAAAAATTTTTTTTTTTCTTGTTGGACCAAATCAATACAGAACCTATTTGTGATCTATCGTGTGTTCATGGAAATTGCATTGGACCAAATCAATGTAAATGTGATACTGGATGGGGAGGAGCAATTTGTAATGAATGTACCAATGGATATTATCCAAAGAACGGAAAATGTTTAGGATGTAATTGTAATAATCATGAAACTTGCTCAGATGGACCAAATGGAACAGGTTCATGTGTCTGTAGTCCAGGTTATACAACTCCGCCAAGTTCTTCTGATTGTACTGTTTGTACTGATGGTTATGTCATGGAGGGTTCGAATTGTGTTAAATGCCATCCTACTTGTCAAACTTGTAGTTTCAATTCAACTTATTGTACTTCGTAATACCTCTTTTATTTTTTTTCTTCTTCTTTTTGTAAGTCAAACTTTTTTTTTTAAAAAAAATAGATGCAAATCTGGATTAATATTTCAAGAAGACAACACCTGTCGATCAAATTGTTCTGAAGGAACTTATTATTCAGAAACTTGTAAAGGTATCGATTCGATTCATTTTTCATTCTTTCTGATACTGACTCCCATTTTTTTCAATAAATCAATAAATCAAAATGAAAATAAAAGACTGTTCAGAAAGTTGTTTAACTTGTTATGGAGGAAATGATAATCAATGTCTTTCATGTTCAAATGAGAAGTTATTAGAATCTGGATCATGTTTATCAAATTGTTCTGATGGTAATTATCCTGATTCCAATAATATTTGTCAAGGTTCTTCCATTTTTTTTTTCTTCTTTTTTTTCTAAGATTTTTTTATTCATTGGTAAAAATATTCTAGGATGTCAATCCCCATGCTCGAAATGCACTGGATTAGAAGATGGGAAATGTTTGAGTTGTGTTTCACCTTTCATTCAAAATGGGACATATTGTATTTCAGAAAGTGAATGCACTCAAAATGGTTTTGTTGATTTAAATAGAAATTGTCAAAGTATTGATTTAATCATTCTTTATTATTATTCTTATATTTTCTGATGAATGTTTTTTTGAAATCAAGGATGTGAAACAACCTGCTTAAAATGTTATGGACCAAATGATAATCAATGTCTCTCATGTCCAAATGGAAATTTTTTATTGAATGGAAAATGTTTGGATGAGTGTCCAACTGGATATTTTTCAAATCTCACTTCAAATATCTGTCAACGTATTTTTCTTTCTCTTTCAATAACTTAATTCCAACCAAAATAAATTGAATAGCATGTAGTTATGGATGTTTAAAATGTTTTGGAATAAATGCAAATGAATGCTCAACTTGTATTTCTCCGTTGCTGTTAAATTCAACATCCTGTGTTTCAAGTTTAGAATGTTCAAATTTTGGATATAAGGCAAATGATCTTTGTCTTTGTAATTTCTTTATTTTAATTTTTTGTTCATTCACCTATTATTTCAAAAAAAAATTAGTATGTGATTCGTCATGTTCAAAATGTAATGGACCAAATCCAACAAATTGCGTGGCTTGTCCTGAATCAAAATATTTATTTAATGGAGAATGTGTGAATGAATGTCCTCTTGGTTGTTATCTTTCTGAGAATCAATGTCAATGTACTTTTTGATTAATCTCGAACTTCAAAAAAAAATAAAATAAAATAAAATAAAATAAAATAAATAGATTGTACTTTTCCATGTTTAAGTTGTAATGGTCAAGCAACAAATTGTTCAAAATGTGTTGAAAATTATTCGTTAAATGGAACAAGTTGTATTTCTAATGACCAATGTCTTTCGAATGGATTTATAAAAAATGGAATTTGTACAGGTTTATCTCTTTTTTATTTGTTCAAAAATCAAGATCAATCAAATGAAAATTCAAAATAATTAAATAATCAACAATAGAATGCAATTCCAATTGTCCAACATGTTATGGTCCGACTTCAGAAAATTGTCTTACATGTCATAAATCAAAATATTTATTGGAAGGAAAATGTGTTGAATCTTGCCCTTTGAAATATTATCTTGATAATTCAACGAGATCATGTGAAAGTAAGAATTATAAAACCACACCCATGAAAATCAATAAAATAAAAAATAAACTAAAAAATTAGAATGTCATTTAAGCTGTTTAGAATGTTCAGGAGGAGGAATAAATGATTGTTTGGGTTGCAATAACAATTTTTATTTTTATTTTGGACAATGTTTGGTTGAATGCCCTGTTGGTTATTATCAAGATACTTCATCATTCCAATGTAATAACTGTTCTCAAATCTGTTTATCTTGTTCATCTGGTATTCCTTTTTCTTTTCTTTTTTTTTTTTTTTTTTTTTTTTTTTTTTTTTTTTTTTTTTTTTTTTTTTTTTTTTTATTAATTTTTTTAATTTTTTTTTAAAAAAAAAAAAAAAAAAAAAAAAAGAATCAATTTGTACATCATGTGTCTCGGAATATTCACTTTATGAAGGAGAATGTCTGATATCGTGCCCTGATGGCTTCATTTCAACGAATGGAGTTTGTTCCATAGAAAAATCAAATCAAAACAAAAACCGAGGTTTTTTTTTTTCTCTCAACCAAATCCAATTTTCAATTGGACAATTAATTAAAAAAATTATAGTTGGACTTGGAGTTGGATTGACATTTGGGTTATTATTTTTGATTGTCATTGCTTTACTTGTGTTCTTTTTTATAAAAAGACAAAAAAAGGAACAGAACGTGAAAGTTAAAGAAATTAATATGGTACCTATTACTGTTAAAATAACCAACAAATTTCAAATCTTTTCTTTAAAAAAAAATTCCACAAAATAGAAAGCTGCAGATAATTATACATCAGGGTTCAGTCAATTTGATAATTTTTCATCAAGAGCTGGTTCGTTTTTTTTCTTTTTTTTCTTCGAAAATTAATACATTATAAACAATAAATAGTCTCAGTTTATGGCACCGAATCTGTTAACTCACCAGGACAATCAACATTGTTGAACACTCAAATTGGTTTCTTTTTTTAATTTTAATTAATTAATTATTTAACATCAAACTTATTTTGATTGACTTGAAAAGATATTTCTTTACCTGGATTTTTATGTTTTGATTTTAATGAAAGTTTGATTCTTGGAAAGGCGGTTGGAAGCGGTGGTGGAGGAGATTTATATGCAGCTGAATTGATAAATCAAAGTTTAATTGATAAATTTAAAGAAAAACATGTGGTTGTGAAATATGTCAGAGGTATTTTTTTCAAAAAAAGAATAGAAAATAAAACCCTTTTTTTATTAAAAATAAATTTAAATAAAATTTGTAAAGGTATTTCAGGACAAACAGAAGAAAAAACACTTCAATATTTTCATGATGAAATTGCAATTAATTGGTATATTTAATCATTTATTATTTAAATATTTAATTTCTTTTTTCAAAAAAAAAAAAAAAAAAACTCAACAAAGGGCATTAAATTTTGAATCAAATGTAATCAAAATGATTGGGTATTGTGATAATCCAAAGTGTCTTGTGACAAAATTATATGAAAGAGATTTATTTAGTTTATTACATGATCCTTCTCAACGTTGATTTCTTTTTTTTAAAAAAAAAAAAAAATCTAATGTCAAAAAAAATTTTTAGAACTTGGAATAATTAGAAAATGTACTTTAATGCTTCATATTTCTAAAGGCATTCAATCAATTCATCGGATTAAAGCTGCTCATCGTGATATTAAATCTAGAAATGTTTGAGTTTTTTTTCCTTCTAATCACACTTCAGTTTGAACGAAATAATTTTAATTAGGTATTAATTGAACGAGGAATGACTGAAAATGAAGATGATATCCGTGCAGTAATCTGTGATTTTGGACTAACTATTACAAGTCAATCAAGAATTGGTAGAGCACCTCAACTAGAAGCTTTGAATGGTTTTTCTTTAAATAAAATAACAATCAAAAAAACTTTCGTTAATATTATTTTTTTTTGAAAAATGATAGGACTTTCCGCTCCATATGCAGAAGTTATCCAGAAGTCTTTTTAAATAATGAGAAATTAGGTCAAAAAAATGATAAATTAGGAAGATTTGGATTTGTTACACGTTTGGGATTGAATGTACCTCAATTGACATCAATGTTAACAACTGAAAACAAAGAACCAACTAATGAGAGTATATCAATAGTTCAAAATTCACAAAAAGCTGATGTTTTTGCATTTGGAGTTGTTCTTTGGGAAATTTTAACTAGACAAATCCCTTGGAATAAGTCAACTTATGGTGAAATTGAACAGTCTATTAGGTTTTTCTTTTTTCAAATTCAATTAATTCAATTAATTCAATTAAATTCTAATAAATCAAAAAAAAAAAAAAAAAAAAAAAACAAAAAAAAATAAAAAAAAAAAAAAAAAAAAAAAAAAGGTCAGGAAAAAGATTAGAAATGAATCAAGCAAATGGAATCTCAACAATTGAACGAACTCTATTTCAAATTGCTCAATCTTGTTGGGAAGAAGATCCAAATCAACGACCCACAATCTCTTCAGTTGTCTCAAAACTTTCTTCTTGTTTGGCTGAGATTCAACCAAAATCTTCTCATTTGTAATTTTGAACTTTTTTGTTGTTACTGTACTTTATTTCCGAATTAAAGCATTTTTAGAATTGTAATTTTTTTTATGATTATTTTGTCTAGAAAAACAAATCGTGGTTTCATCATTATTTTTTTTAAAAAAGTCACAAATTTCAAATCTATTGAATTACATTTTCCTATTCTTTTGATTCAATATTTTGTAAGGAATCAACAATTTGCCAATAAAATAAAGGTAGCTGTTCTTGCTCAAATTCTATTTCATCTTCAAGGAAATCAGGGATACTATTTCCTTCTTGTATTGTTTTTGAAGTTGGAATATATTCGCATTGTCCCTCTGATATTGTCAATTCAAAATTTAATACTTTTTTTTAAAAAAAAATAATAATAAGAATTAATCAAAGAAAGGAAAATGGAAAATGGAAAAGAAAATAGAAAAGAAAAGGAAAAGAAACCTCCTTTGACTCCCTTTTGTTCACAAATTAGTTTTGTTTTTGATTCTTCTGACTTTGAAAATGTCAACCCTTTGGAATTGAAAAAAAAAAATTTAAAAAAAGAAAAGGAAAAGAAAGAAAGAAGAAAGAATAACAATTACCAGATATCTCACAATGAAGTTGAATATCTTCTTTTAGGGATTCAATCTCCACTTGTTGGTTTTTACAATTCTATTTTATTTGTTATTTGTTTATTTGCTTTTGTAAATTTTAAAAAAAACGAACTAATTCAGAATTTTCAAGCAAATTTTTTTGTTCTTCGATAGTTTTTTGAAGTTGAGAGATTTTTTCTTCCATTTTTGAGGCTATTATGAGAAGTATAAATTTGTTGTTTTTTGAAGGAAGTAAAGTTTAAATCAACCTTGATCTTGTAGTGTTTGAAGTTTTTCATTTAATAATACTTTTTGTTGATTTTCTTCTTCTATTAATTGTTGATTTTTCTTGAGTTCTTGACTTAGTTTTATCTTTTCTTCCCTTAGTCTTGTCATAATGTTTTCAGAAACTATTTGTTGATTTAGTTTTAAAAAAAAAAAAATGAGAGAGACTTACTTGTATTTCCATTTGATGTATTAATCCTTAATTCTTCTAAAAGTTTTTCAGGTTGTGTAATTCTTAAATTGACCAAATTTTCAAAATGTTTATTAATTTCGAAAATCTTTTCTCTAAGCTAATGGCAATAAAAAATCGCGTAAATTCCATAAATAAATTGAAATTCAAAAACATTTGAAATCCAAAAAAAAAAACTTACTTGATGTTCATTCATATTTGCTATTTCATTTTGGAAAGCTTTTTCTATTAAACTTTGTGCATTCTTAAGATTATTAGTTTGAGATAGTATTTGATCTTGAATCTGATTTACATTAGTTTGGTGATTATTTACTTCGTCATTTAATTTGTTAGATTGTTCATCCTTTTTAATTTCGTTTTGTACATGAGTTTGTTCTTTAACTTCTTCTTCTTCTTTGATTTCTTCTTCTTTGGTTCCTTCTTCTTTGGTCTCTACTCCTTCTTTTAAATCTTTCAAATCCTCATTTAAACCTTCTATTTCAATTTCCATATCACTTTCATTTATTTTCTCTTGATCTTTTTCCATATTACCATTTTCTTTTTCCATACTTTCTTCAATTTCTTCTAATTTTTTATTGTCGTCTATCAAATTCTCCTTTTTCTCTTCGATTTCCATTTTTATTCCATTTTCGTCTCCTTTTTTAACTTCTAAATCACTTTCATCTTTCTTTACAATCTTCTCTTTTTCTTGAACTTTTTCTGTAACTTTTTCTGTAACTTTTTCCTTAACTTTTTCTTTTTCTATATTTTTCTTGATATCATTTTGTTTCACTACTTTTCCTTTAATATTTTCCTTTGGCTTTAGCTTTTCTTCTTTTCCTTTTGGAGTAGCTACTTTCCCCTTCTCATTTTGAATTATATCTTTATTTTTTTGTTCTTTCACTTCTTTAGATCCTGTAGTTTCTATTTTTTTATTCATATTTGCTTTCTTTTGTGGAGTTTTAGTCTATAAATTTAATAGATTTCATTAAAAGTAAAAATTGATTGGGAAATAAAAATAACAAAACATTGCATTACCTTTCCTTGAGTATTGTTTGGATTTTTTTTTGCTGGTGTTGTTGTTGTTGTTGTTCCAACTTCTTTTGGTCCATTTTTTACTTTCTGTAATTTTCTTGAAGCATCAATGCTGTCATCAAGTTCATCTTTACCAAGACTCTAAACATGTTTCAACTATCAGTTATAATTCAAAAACTTAAAAACAAAAATTATACTCTTTTCGTTGCCATTAGAAGAAAATCATAAAACTTTCTTCTTCCCCCTCCTTGTCTATTCTACAACTCTTTGTAAGTTAATCCTTTCTTCTTTCAATAAACGAATCTAACTATTGAGAAAGATATCTCAAGTAATAAATAAATATTTATGCGTGTAACTTGTTTCTCTTTTTCCTCAAGATTTTTTCTATCAATTAGCTTTTGAATATAGATGTATAAAAGTATCTTTTAGTTAAGTTTGAATGGAATATAAAGGAATCAAATTTACTTTATTTTACGAGCTATGCTTTGGTAGAATCAGAAGTTGAAGCCGTTACAAAAAATCTCTAATTCCCTATTCCACTATTTTATTAAATATTTATTAGTAAAAAGGTGTCAAAGTGATCTTAACAAAAATAATTTTTTTTTTTTTTTGTGAAAAACAAAAAATCCATTCAACAAGATTCCCAAATATTAATTTATATATCATTAAATGAATTGATTCAATTCAAAATTGAAATGAAATGAAAGACAAATATATGTTATTTGATTTGAAAGAACAATTATTAGGATTATTAAGTTCATTATAATTGAAAAATCAAAAGGAAAACTCAAAAATTTGAAAAAATTTGGATTTTTCGATTCAAAAACGTAACAAATTATGTTTCCTTTAATTTTATTCCCTTTTAGAATCTCAAAAACAAAAAAAAAGAAAAAAAAAATTTAATCAAAAAGTGATGGATCTGCTACAAAAACAAAGATTGCAAGCCATTCTATCTCATATCCTTCCTTCAAACTTAAGTAATTTTATATTTCTTTTCACAATTAATTCAATAAATAAAATAAAATCATCATCATCATTCTAATTCTATAATTTGTTTTTTTTATTTTTGACTCTATATTTTTAAAAGGTGATGTCTGTTTCAATCAACCAACATCAGGACCCGAGCAATCACTTCCTGGCCCCTGGCAAACAAGTGATGAGAAGTATGGGAGCACGGAGATAGTGAATGAGTACTTTTTAGCAGGGAAACCTCATGTTTTATTGAAGAAATGGAGAGATGAATATGGACCCATTTTTGGATTTTATTATTATGATGCACCAAGGAAAAGAAAAGTGTTGAGAGTTGTTCTAAGTGATCCAGCTGAATGTAGAAGAATTTTGAAAATTAATCCACCAAAGACAAGAGCATATGAGGATAGTATTATTTTAGGAGAAGGAGTTTTAAGTACAACGGATTTAAAAGAATGGGATCGTCAAAGAAATTTGATAAAACCTGTATTTTCAACTGAATCATTGAAATCATTATTACCTATTATGAAACAAGCATGTGGAGAACTTATGCAACTTCTTTCTGAGGCATCAAAATCGAAAAAAACAATTGATATACATGAGATTCTTTCTGAGCATACATTTTCAATCATTGCACAAAGTGCATTAGGAGAAGAGAGTGAATTTATAAAAAGAAGAGCAAAGAAATTGAGGGAAGCTTTCAATGTTGCAACTCTTCGTGAATCTAGTCGTTCAGATATTCAACATGATAAAGATTATATTCAAGCAAGAGCTGAAATTTTAGATTTTACTCGAGAAACAATTTTAAGATATGAAAATCAAAGTACGGAAGGAGAATGTCCATTTAAAAATCATGGTTCTCTCATTTCAACAATAATGAAAAAAGATGAAAATGGAAAACCTTTTTTAACACCTAAACAACAATCAGATGAACTTTCAACTTTTATGTTTGCTGGGTACAATTTTTTTTTTTTTTTGGTTAATTATTATTTTTTTATCTTTATTTTTATTTTATTTTTTTTATTTGGTTAATTATATTTTATTTGATTTTTTCATTTCAAAAATGATAAATAAGTTAATTGAAACAAATAATAAATATTAAAGGCATGAAACAACAGCTCATACATTATCTTGGACCATCTTTGAACTTTCTAGAAATCCTCAGTATCAAAGAGAACTTCAAGCTGAAATTGATTCAAAACTCAAAGAATTTGGAAGTTTAAAAGATTTAACTTATGCCCAATTATTTAAATTTCAATTTTTGACTTTAGTGATAAATGAAACTCTTAGGTTTCTTTTTTTTTTTTTTTTCTTTTCTCTTTTTTTTTTTTTTTTTTTTTTTTTTTTTTTTTTTTTTTTTTTTTTTTTTTTTTTTTTTTTTT
>Ga0209960_1003722_pt1 | contig 12656 bp, 9 predicted proteins | sample ThiBiot_500_plan_2_FD_183947 | JGI IMG/M metagenome (GOLD analysis project Ga0209960, IMG submission 183947) | Wastewater bioreactor microbial communities from Cape Town, South Africa - Thiocy_expt_500_plan (SPAdes) | ecosystem: Engineered > Bioreactor > Thiocyanate-remediating >... | reverse complement strand
TTCTTTCTTCTTTTTGCTCTCTCTCTCATATTTTCAAAAACGCTTTCTCCTATCCTATCGTTACTGGTAAATACAACTCTAGCAGTCATAAAATCAGTAAAAGTCTTTTCGCTTTCTTTTTTTTTTTTTTTTTTTTCTTTTTCTCTCTCCATTTCTGTCCATAGGACATATCTGTATGATTTCTCTCTGTTAAATGCTCTATTATGTGATGTGATGTAATATCTAGCCGGTTCTACTCCACCTTGTTTTTTTTTTTCTTTTCTTTTCGTTCTACAGCACGTGGGAATAACATATGAAATGCGCCGTATATTTCTTTCTTTCTTTCTTCTTTTTGCTCTCTCTCTCATATTTTCAAAAACGCTTTCTCCTATCCTATCGTTACTGGTAAATACAACTCTAGCAGTCATAAAATCAGTAAAAGTCTTTTCGCTTTCTTTTTTTTTTGTAAACCAGTGTACCTTTTAACAAATGGATAAAATCTACGCTTTTACATTGTAAGCGCTTCCGAGCGAAACAAGTGCAAGCTCGCATAAATAAAAAAAAAAAAAAAAAATAAAATAATATTGAAATGATCATACAATCCAAATAACAATAAGAAAAAGAAACATGTATATCAATAAAACGGTTAAATATTTTTTTATATTTATTATTCACTTATTCAATTGTTGACACAATAACTTGTACTACCGATTTATCAGTTGAACATATAGCTACTAGGATTAGCCTCATCAAATGACTGTTTTTAAAATCCGTCTTTATCGAATTGTTGTTCGTTCTATGAAAGATCCTATCTTTGAATCGTATGGTTATTCTACTTGCAAAATAGAAACATTCTCTTAGGAAACATCATGGAAGTGAGCATCGATATGGACCGAAAACGCAGAATTATCGTTGAAAGCTTTTCTCGTTTTTTTTATTTACTCATGAGTATGAAAATTAAAATATTAATATAGAAAATTGCTTTGTTTTTTGTTTATAATTTATTTTTCATCTGTTCTAATTACACGCTCACCCCAAAATTTCTCTTCATTTTCTTTGTTGTATGGGTTTTTTTTCATCATATCGGTCTATTCCCAATAAATAATGACGCATTTATGACGTTTAAGAAGAAATCCAATGAAATTTTTTGTTATAAATAAGAGAATCGAGCGTGCATATTTTCACTTTTTGTTGAAAGCGAAACACGAAAGTTACGATATTATAATGGCAACGGCAACGGCAACTAAACGTATTATCACTGAGATAGGTCAATTACAACAATTAACTGACAAGTTTATTCTTGACCAATCACCACTTGATGGTTCATCATCGAATATTATTCTCGGACGCGTTTTACCACAATTAGAAGTCTTTAGACAAGGTGCTTTTTCAATTGAAATCAAGCTCACAAATGACTATCCATTCAAACCTCCTGAAGTACGTTTTATCTCCTATATCTACCATCCAAATGTAAATACTGAAAATGGTAACATTTGTCTTGCAAAAATTTTGTCAACTGAAAATTACAAACCGACAACATCATTAGTCGGCATTATCAATACAATTGTAGATATTATTGACCATCCAGATCTCGATCATGCATTGAATCCGGGTATTTGATTTACTTTCAAGTAAAATGTCATTATGATATCATTTTCGTTTAGATATCGCTGCAGAATATGTGCAAAATCGATCATTATTCGATCAGAAAGCTTTACAGCACATTAAAAAAATGCAATTTACTACGTAAATAAACTAGAAATATTTAATAAAAATATAATTGCGAAAAATTCGCTCTAAAAACAGTTTGAGTTCTTATCTTTCACTGATTACACTTTTATACAAGTATATATATAATTGAGAATAAAATACAAAAGTTAAGATATGTCGGGGATACATAAACGTCTTATAACGGAGATAGATAAACTACAAAAATTAAGTGGTAGTTTCATTCTTGATAGTGCATCACCAGATGCGGTTATAGGACGAATTTTACCTCAATCAAATATTTTTAATCAAGCTGGATTTCAAATTGAATTAAAACTTGTAGAAGGATATCCATTTATACGTCCTGTCGTACGTTTTATCACACGTATTTATCATCCAAATATTCATCCTTCTGGTCATATAAAGTTTCATAAATTTCTGTTCTCTGAAGTTTACAAACCAACAACATCATTAGCTGAAATAGTCAATGAAATTATAAATGTTATTGACGATCCAAATCCGAATACTGATCATCCAATGAATTTCGGTATTTGATCAACTATCAAATAAAATGTTATAAATGTCATTCACGAACAACATTCAATCAAAAAGCCTTAGACTGGGTTAAACAATATGGTCTACCACGTCAATAGACCTACTTGTTTGCATTTCATTCACGAACACTAGTTTCAAAATCGATGTTCTATTTATGCAATCACTGACAGAAATAGATATTTTTCACTCAATGTTTGAATTTGATTAAGAAATAACACTATGTTAGGACCGAAAACAGAGTTCTTATCTAAAGTTGGTAGGTTTTTACGAAAGAAACGGTAAGAGCGCAAACAGAATTCTTATCTCTACTTGGTAGAATTTTGTTATATCGACTTTATTTTATACATACATAAAAGTTAAGACATGTCGGTGATACATAAACGTCTTAAGTGCGAGATAGATAAACTACAAGAATTAAGCGGTAGTTTCATTCTTGATAGTGCATCACCGGATGCTGTTATAGGACGAATTTTACCGCAATCAAGCATATTCAATCAAGCTGGATTTCAAATTGAGTTAAAGCTTCCACCTATCTATCCATTCGCTTGTCCTCATATACGTTTTATCACACGTATTTATCATCCAAATGTTGATAGTGGTAATATATATTTTGGCGGAATTATGTATTCATCTGATGATTACAAAACAACAACATCATTAGTTGAAATTGTCAATCAAATTATAAATGTTATTGATAATCCAGATATCGATCATGCAGTAGAATCAAGTATTTGATTTGCTCTCAAATAAAATGTCATTGATATTATTTGCCTTAGGTATCGCTATGGAATATATGCATGACCGAACAACATTCAATCAGAAAGCTTTAGAGTGGGTTAGACAATATGGTTTACCACGCCAATAAATAGTCGACTCTGTGATTTTATGCACGTCTAAGTAGTTTCGTTTTTATTCATTAAACTAATTCAGTTTTTGTCAACCTCGAATTGTTGAATTCGATTGTTTGAATAGTCAATAACATAAAGATTATTCTCGTGATCAAAAGATAAACCTCTTAGACCATTAAATTGATTTGATCCTTGTCCATAGCCATTTCCACCAACAATAACACGACCTTCTTTGGATCCTGGTGACCAACATACAATTCGATAGTTTAAATTATCAGCTACAAATATATCGCCGATTTCATTCACAATTACTCCACTTGGATCATCTAATTGCTTTAAACTATTTCCCTTGCCTTGTCCCCCAGCAACAACAATTCCTTCTTTGGCACCTTTCAACCATTTCATTATACGATGATTCGAGCTATCAGAAACATAAACAGTGTCTTCTCGATCAATGAAAATATAAGCCGGGAAATTAAGTTGATTGAGTTGATCTCCTTTTCCATTTCCGCCTGCAACAATTATTCTTTCAGTTCCGTCTTGCCTCCATCTTGTGACTTCATTTTTCTCAGTATCAGAAACAAATAGATCTCCATTTTCATTCATCATTAATTCCCAGCATTTAATATTCTCAATGATGATTTGTTTCTTTTGCTTATTGTTTAATGGCCATCGAACAACTCTTCGATTTCCAGAATCACAAATAATTAACGATTTACTACTCTGGTCAAAAATGACATCAATTGGCCAATTCAATTGATCAGTCATATTCCCTTCCCCATTTCCTCCCGCAATAATTTCTCCATTATTTTCACCTAATTTCCATTTAACAATACGATGATTTGCGCTATCAGCAATATAAATGATTTGTTGTTTATGATCGATAGAGATTCCTTGTGATCGATTGAATTGATTTGATTGATTTCCTTCTCCATTTCCACCAGCAATTGTATTTGCATATTGTTTCCATTTGGTATTTGCTTTGAATTTCGAAGAACATAATGTTTTGTCATTTAGATCGGTGAATTGTTTTTTCGAATTTTCTCGTTGATCTGCAATCTGAGTTCGTAATTGTTGAATATCTTTCATAAAACTATTTTTAAATGCATCAAATTCTCGTTTCTGTAAATTATTTTCCGGCATTGTTAACACTGAGATTTGTTTGTCTAGAAAAGAAACAAATAAATTGACGAAATAATGATATTGAAATGATTTACAATGAGATGTTGTCCAATTGGTGAACATTGTCCGAGGGAATTTTTGTTCTCTTCGAAATTTAACAAAATGTCGAAAGACTCTTGGATGATAATCAAAGAACGAATTGGTTTTATCGATAATCGATTTGTCTTCAGTTGTAATCATTTTTCCATCGACATTAACTGTAATGATGGTCTTGTCAGATGATGATAGCAAATGTTCAAGACGTAATTGTTTTAGCATTCGTTTATAAGATCGAATAAGCGAAGGATCAGATGGAGGTGAAAGACTTTTCAGATCGGATAATTGTAACTGATCGAGTAAATGACGAAAACAAGTTGGATTGAAATCAAAAAAGATGTTTAGAAGTTCATCAGTGACTAAATCAGTTTCCCATCGACCATCGAATAGAATCGAAAATAAAGATTTTGGAATTGCAATCAAAGTTTGACGAGTTGTCACCATAATTTCACCACCAATATTCAACTGAATCACATCAGTCTTATCATTCGATTGAATCGATTCTTTCTCAGCAATGAACTTTTCTCGATCGATTTTTAATTGTTTTTCATCTTTGCTCAATATTTGTTTCTCATTTTTAAATCTTTCATAATTTCGTCGAACTTCAGCAAAAGCTTGTTCTAAATCAGATTCCATAGTTGTTGGTATTTCATCGATTGCTAAAACATAATAGATTCCAATCATGAATAGACCGAAAACGAAGATATTTCGAGGCAACATATTGTCAGTAATAAGAATGTTTGTTTTTCTGTTCTTTTACTTGTGTTTTATACCCTATCATCGATATGTCAAAGATCGAAAGATAGACAAAGTGTTGAAAGAAGATAAGAACGATATCTTTTTTTTCATTTTTCAACACAAAAGACGTTAAAAAAAAGCAAGTTGGTAACATCGAATATGTATTTAACTTGGTTAGATGAAAATAATGATGATTATCACGAATCAATTACAAAATTAAAACAAGTTATTAACACGATTGAAACCTTTACTGATATCGATGAATGTATTGATTTTATTACCGATCGACCTGATCAAGTTACTTACATGGTAACTTCGGAAGTATGTGCCCAACGACTTCATCCAATCGTTGCAGACATTTCACAACTGAAATCAATTTATATTTTCTGCAAAAATCCGCGATCAGACACAAACATTGAATCGATTTGTGAAGCTCTGAAACAAACTTTGAAAGACGATGATCGCAATGAAATCTCAATTAGTTTTGCCAATAACAATACTCTCGATTGTTCGTTTATGTATACGCAAATACTCAAAGAGATTTTACTGACCATTGATTTTAACGAACAAAATTTCAAAGACTTTTTAACATTCTGTCGCATTGAATTCGCTCAAGACACCAGAGAATTACGAAAAATTGATAGATTAGAAAATGAATATCACCAACGAAAACCTATTTGGTGGTACACTTGGGAGAGTTTCTTATATAAAACACTTAATAAAGCGCTTCGTCTCATGGACGTTGACATTATTATCAAAATGGGATTTTTCATTTGTGATTTACATAAACAGATTGCTGATTTACATATTAAACAGATTTCGGCGGAACCATTTACTGTCTATCGTCTTCAAGGTTTGTCTCAAATAGATTTCAATCAAATGAAGGAAAATCGAAATGGTCTATTAGCATTTAATAACTTTTTATCAACGAGTAAAAACCGTCAAGTCTCTTTGAAATTTCTTCATCGAATTCGGAGTAACAGTGATTTGATACCTGTGCTTTTTGTTATATCTATTGATCCTTCGATTAAACAAACTCCATTTGCTAATGTTGCAGATTTTAGTGCGGTCAAAAACGAAGAAGAAATACTCTTTTCTATGCATTCTGTCTTTCGAATTGGACAAATGAACAAAAAACTTCACAGTAACGATCAATTTTGGCAAGTAGAATTAACACTTACAAGTGATAGTGACCCTGAATTACATATATTAACTGAACACATGAGAAACACTACAACAGAAGAAACAAGATGGCATCGACTCGGAAGTTTAATGATTGAATTATCTAAATTTGATAAAGCAGAAGAAATTTATGAATTACTTTTGAGAAAAGTTAAAGATCCGTACGAAAAAGCATATTTATTTCATCAATTTGGAATGATTTATTATGGTCAAGCTAAATATGAACAAGCTATTGCATACAATCAAAAGTCACTTGAAATGAAGAAACAAAATCCTCTTACAGATCATTCTTCACTAGCTGCCTCTTTCAATAATATTGCAACTATTTATAGCACGACGAATGAGCATTCGAAGGCACTTGAATATTATAAAAAAACACTTGAAATATTGTCAAAAAGCGTCCCCATAGATTACACAAATCTGGCTACTACCTATAGCAATATCGCAAATGTGTATAGTTATACGAGTGATTATTCCCAAGCTCTCCAATATTTTCGAAAATCACTTGAAATCGAAGAAAAAATTCTTCCTACAAATCATCCGAGTCTGGCTACTTCGTATAATAATATTGGAACCTTATATAGCGAAATGAACGAACACTCAACAGCACTTGAATATTATGAAAAATCATTTGAAATTAGGGAAAAAACTCTTCCAGAAAATCATTCAGATCTGGCTATTTCTTATAATAACATTGGAATTGTCTATAATTCGAAAAAAGATTACCGAAGAGCACTCGAATATCTCGAAGAAGCTTTGCGTATTTGGCGAAAATCATTACCGGCCAATCATCCAAATATTAAAAAAGTTCAAAATAGCATCGTAGCAGTCAAACAGAATCTGTAAAACTGCCATCTATTTCTATTCTTTTTCATTTTGTCCTCCTCAACATTCTTTCGTTCTTTTACAATACATATGCATAGATTCACGTTATCATTCTAAAAGAGATACACTCTTCAAACAAAAAAAAATGGCCTTGAATTACCGTCTAATACTCGCTATACTATCGATAATTGTAACAATCATTTTATTTGCACAAGATATGAGACGATTTCATAAATATGTTCAACGAGGAAGATATTATTATCAAAAGATTAGTGATGATAAATATATGGTTATAAAAGAAGGTTATTCGATAAGTAATTGTTCTCACAATGGAACAATATTCAGACATCGTAAAATCGATTGGCTTATCGTTCGTGATAAACGTCATTATTTATTTTTATTTTGTTTTTGGGGTTCAATCATATTACCATTAGTTACGAGTCTCATCGGTTCAGTTTTTGAATATAAATCTAAATCAGATTCAAATTGGTTTAAGAAAATCTTTCGTATACTACGTGCAACTGCGTGTAAAAGTTCGATGACTCTTCCAGTGACGATTCTATTTGCATTTGATTATAAAGAACCATGTTTACGATTGAAAGCAATGGAAAACAATATTTTTTCCAATACATTTGCATTTACAATTATTGCTATTGAATTTCCTCTTCTATTCATTATATTCGTTAACGAAATTTATGATTTTTATCAATTTTATAAACAAAAATCGAATCCAACGTATGATTCAGTCGAAAATTTCAATAACAATCAAACAATTCGTCGAAGAATTCTATATGTAATATTATATCTGATAGTTCTATTTCTCTTGTACTTATCGGTTACGCTTTATATTCAATTATTTCTTGTTATTTCTCTACCACAGTATCTTTTGACAGGATCGAATATTTTATTAAGTATTGCCAGTATTCTACTCGCTTCATCATATTAAATACAGTTTTTTTGTCAATATTTACCTGAATTATGCGCTCGAAATAAAAGTATATATAATAAAACCTTTTTTTTTTATGACTGAAAGATTTCTTTTACAAAATGATTTCTTCGGTATGGTTGTGTATGGTGTTGATATTTGTTAAATACGCTTCTACTGCGAATATAAATAGATTAAACATACGTCGTCATACAAGTTTACCATCAACATTTGATTTTATTATCGTTGGTGGTGGTACAAGTGGATCAGTTGTAGCCAATCGTTTGAGTGCTTCGGGTGAATATACTGTTCTTCTTCTCGAAGCTGGACGTCATGTTGAAGATGAGTCATTAGTATCGATTCCGTACAATTGGGATAAAACTGTAGGTTCATCATTCGATAGAAATGATCTTATGGATTCCGATGAACCATTTGTCACGTATGATTTGAATAAACGACATTTATCGAGTGGCAAAGCACTCGGTGGAACATCAACGATCAATACAGAAATGTACATTCGTGGAAATCCGTTAGATTTTGATTTATGGGCTGAACAAGTGGGAAATGATTGGAATTATACGAATCTATTGCCCTATTTCAAACGAATAGAAACTTCTTCACGCTATCAAACAAATCCTGATTATCATGGAGATAAAGGACCTCTTCATCTCAGTTCTGGAGGATACGAACCTGCTGAAGATATGCTTCTAGTTAACGCATGTTTAGCATTGAATATGACATTTATCGACGATTGGAATGGTGCTCAACAAATCAATTCACCTTCTGGTTCAGTTGGTTTTCATGAATTCACTATTTTCAATGGAACACGTCAAACTGCATTCAGTGCCTATATTCTCCCTGTATTAGATCGAAGCAATCTTTGGGTTCAAGATTCTAGTTTCGTATCGAAAATTAATTTCGATTCTACTACCAAACGAGCGATCAATGTCAATTGGTACGATTTCGAAACTAATACAGCTCATACAACAAGTGCTGCAAAAGAAATTATTATTTCTATGGGAGCTTTACGATCACCTCAAGTTCTTCTCCTATCAGGAATTGGTAATTCAACCGAATTAAATCAACTCGACATTCCAGTAGTTCACGATCTACCTGGTGTCGGTGAAAACCTGCAAGATCATGTAATTACAACTGCTCTTTGGAATGTTGATAGCAGCAATCCTTTTCCCATTCCTCCTGAATCGGTTGTCGATTCAACAGCTTGGGATTTGTACAATCACAATCGAACGGGAGTATTAGCTTCGATCTCAGCTCGTACTAACTTTTTCATTCGAACGAAATTTCAACCGTCGAACGATTCTCGACCTGATATTCAAATCATAGCTCGAACACCGAGTGGCAGCAGTTTATTTGCTTTAGCTTATTTACTTCAGCCGCGTTCTCGAGGTCGGGTTTCATTGGTTTCACGTGATCCTACCGATGCACCTCGTGTGCAAATGAACTTCTTCTCGGATTCGGATTCGCATGATGTCAAAGTTCTAATGGAAGGAATTCGTCGTGTCAATGAAATTTTCAGCACACCTCCGATGCGCAATTCTGGTTTTGCCAGTTTTGCTAATCTTTCGTCCGATGATGAATTTAAAAATTATCTCTTCGGAAATCAATATTCGTCGGGAAATTCGAATTCGGGTTTTCACTTTGCTGGAACTTGTAAAATGGGCAATGATTCAATGGCTGTTGTTGATGCACGTCTTCGTGTTCGAGGGATTGCGGGATTACGTGTTATTGATGCTTCAATTATGCCGTTGGTTACATCGGCAAATACTCAAGCTGTTGCTTATGTAATTGGAGAAAAAGGTTCACAAATGATTCTTGATGATAATCAGAGTACCGATGAGGATTCATCGGCATCATCATATTTACTTTCGAAAGAGAAATTTATTATTTTCATGCTTATTAGAATTTTATTTGTTCGATAATAATAAAAGGAAATGTCAAACAGGTCAAACGTCCCATGTCGAGAAAATCACTTAAATATCGGTGATTAATCTCGATTAATCACAAGAATCGGGTGATAATCAGAAATAATCGATGAAATCGCTGATTTTTGCTTTTCTGTTCAATGCAAATACATGGAATTAGCTATGTGATTAATCAAAGTGATAATTGCCTGATTAATCGCGATTAATCGCCGATTTTTTCTTCTTCAATTAATTAGTAGATTTTCCTATTTTACATTCTTTAAATGAACTTTTGAGATAAAATATGAATTCAGGAACATTAAATTGATGCTCTGGAATATTTTCAGGGAATTATTTTTGTTTTTCGATAGAGAGAAGCTCAGATCGGATTTTTTTGCGAGTTGGTAGAATAATATTCTGTACAAATACTCAGTATCTATTCATCTCAATGAGTCGGTGGGCATGATGTGACGAGCAAAGTAAACGAAGCTAAGCAGTGTATTCTACTATAAAAATGTTCAGAAAAACCTTTCAAACGTCTTGAAAAATCGGCGATTAATCGCGATTAATCGGGCGATAATTGAAATGATTAATCACCAAAATCACCCCGATTTTCAAGACATGGGGTTGTTGTATAGATCGGAGATTTCTGATTGTGTGAGTTCGCGTGCATAAACATAAAATTCATCCAATGATCCATAAAATTGACCCGTTTGTATTGAACTTCCTAAAGTAATTATCATTGGAGCACCACCTGCCGAGAACGTAAAAGCAGTACTCGAACCTATCAACGCATTATTCACGTATAAACGTTGACCATTTGTTGGCGAATAAGTCGCAACAATATGTGTCCATTTCTTAACTGGAATTATGGGTCCTGTGAGCGACACACTTTGACCATTCCAACTGTTGATGGCAATTCGACCAGATGAAGTAAAACCGATCATTGGTATAGCCCAGCCTGATGCTCCACTAGTAGTTTTACTTAAATGTACGATAGTTCCACCAGTAGCACTTGTTGGATTGACCCAAATTGAAATCGAATACGGCCAACCACTCGTGCCGAGACGTCGTAGTCCGCTGATTTGAACGTAAGAATTCGATGTAGATAATGTAAGTGCTTTGCTCACTCGACCTGCGCTAGTAAATGCGTAATTTGTGCCTATTCCATTGATTTTTAATGGACCTGAGTCAATAAGAGTACTCGAATCGAATGAAAGAAAAGCAACCAAAGTAGCATCTCGTAAGATCTCTGCGGCATTCTTTGCTCGATTAACGTAACTAATTGAATCAAGACAACCGTCAAAATAACTATTTTCAGAATTTAGTCCACGGCCACCAAAAATTAGATTACTAAAATGATAAACTCTTATGTAATAGCTTGAATCTTTTCTCATTTTTACTTACCCTGTTGTTCCTTTATAAGGACCAGCTGAACTACGTGAACCATCAAGATAACCGTTCACATAAACGTATTGAGTAAATGTTGAGTAATCATAGACGTATGACTAAAATCAATGAATAGAGTTGTTTTTTCTCTCGTAAATTCTTACCAAATGGTACCATTCATGAGGTTTGAGCACCTAAAACAATGATATCTTCGAAACTGATTTGATTTTCATTATTATGAACTTACGGTTTTCCCGCTAGTGTCATCATGGAAAAATCCAAGATAAATACGTCGATTTCTAATGACAAAATGTAAATTTAAATCCTTATCATTTTGTTGATGCTGATCAAGAATAGTATTTTCACTATAAAGTGAACCATCAGAAAGAGTATTTGCATGTATCCATACTTCAACTGTCAATGACGTGTAACTCATATTAAAAAACGGTGGATTAGCAATAGTGACCGATTGGCTTAATGCTTTACTCAATTGAAGACATGCACCTGCACCATTGTATCCTGGTGATACGAAAGTTGGATTGTTTATTCCAACGCCATTATATTTATTGTTGAAACTGTTTAATGTATTGTCAAAACTCCAGAATGTACGAGTAGCTCGAAGACAATTCATCATTGAATTATTTGGAAAAGTTTGCAAAAATAATGATTTCATCGATGAAAATGATTCATTTTCACAATCGATCTCGGTTAGTTTTTTTTCTCTTCGAAGTTTAATCAATCGTCGAAATATTTTCGGATGATAATCGATAAACGAATCAGTTGGATCAATCGTCAGATTTTTATTTTCAGTTGTAATCATTTGTCCATCGACATTGACTGCAATGAAATTATTCTGAGATGATGATAGTAAATGCTCAAGACGTAATTGTTTCAACATTTTTTTAAAAGATCGAGTCAGTGATGGATCAGACGGAGGTAGAATATTTTGGACATTAGGTAATTGTAATTGATCAAGTAAATGACGAAAAATAGTGGGATTAAAATCGAAATATTTATTTCCGTCATCATCAATATGTAATCTATTTTCCCATCGACCGTTGAATAGAATTCCAAATAAAGATTCGGAAAATAAACTTAAAGTTTGACGTGTTGTCGCAAGAATTTCACCGCCAATATTCAAATCAATCACATCACTTTCATCAGTAGATCGAACAGGTTCTTTTTCATCTTCAAATGATTTTTTAATCTTTTGAAAATTTTCTATATCTTCGTTTAATTTGCTCTCCTTGTCTTTCAGTTCCTCGATGATAGCAATATATTCCGAATCGTTTGCTTTGCAAATCTCATTGAGATTGATCAAAATCAAACCAAATACAATCAACTATCGATTTCAGAATAAGAAAAAAG
>Ga0209960_1003721_pt1 | contig 12657 bp, 14 predicted proteins | sample ThiBiot_500_plan_2_FD_183947 | JGI IMG/M metagenome (GOLD analysis project Ga0209960, IMG submission 183947) | Wastewater bioreactor microbial communities from Cape Town, South Africa - Thiocy_expt_500_plan (SPAdes) | ecosystem: Engineered > Bioreactor > Thiocyanate-remediating >... | reverse complement strand
ACCATTTTTTCTTTTATTTTTCTTTTGATAAAATATTTGTTTTTATTTATTTTATTATTGGAGCCAATCACATTGGGACCAGATCGAGGGGAGAAGGCTTCCCTCGTTTTAATTCAAATTGAGTTATTTTCCTTTTCCCATAAACTTAGGAGAGATTCAATCCAAAAACGCATTGAACTTCCACAACACATACACACAAATACTCAATTTATTAATATTAACAAACAATTGAAACTATTGTTGAATTCAAATTATTACATTGTTATCAATTCAAGTTATTCAATTGAATTGAATCTGGTGTATTTGAAAAAAAAAAAACGAGAATTTTCTTTATTTTTTCTATTGGAAATTTCACTCAAATCATTGAAAAAAAAAAAATTTTTTTTATATTTTTTTATACTTTTTATAATTGTTCATAAAGTTACTTAGTTATTATATTTATTCTATTATTTTAATTTATTTGAGCTATTTGAATTTAATTATTAGAATTATATTCAATTTTTTGAATTTCATCTGAAACATTTCATCAAAAAAAAAAAAAAAATTGATAAAATCCCATTTTATTTTTATTTTCAATTAAATAATTTACTAATAAATATAATAAAAATAAACTAGTTCTTCTCCAAGTTCAATAAAGAAAGTTTCAAATCCGTAGTTCAATTCAAGGATTTGTATTTTACATTGTAAAACCCAAAAAAACAAAAATTGTACTCTTTGTATTATAGTGGACTTGTAATTCATACCTAAATTGTCAATGTCGCAGCAATATCCTTTTCAAAGGTATTATTAAAAAAATCGATTTTTTTTAAATAATACATCTCATTTAAATATATCAAAATCCAATAAAACATAAAGTGATGAATTTAATAATTTTTGGACGAATCAATCTCCACTACACCGCCCAACCTCTGCACCTCCAACATTGAATTTCGTACCGGAATCATTATTTGCTTATGAGTCTGAGGAATATTATCCAAATCAATCTCATTTCGATCAAGAGCAGAATTATCTCGCTCAACAATTCTCATCAAATGTAAATATTAATGATCCTCTATCAAAAGCTGTTAGTTTTAGTTCTTAATTTCTAATCCCTTTTTTTTTTTTTCCTTCGGAAATTTAGTAATTTTTTTTCTAAAATAAAATAAAATAAAAAATAGAAAAAATCTCGGTCTTTAAAAGTCAGATGGCCAGATGAACAAAGAACTTCAATTCATGATATAGACTTTGAGGAAAATGCTGAGGCTCATGGTTCAAATAATCAAAACCCATTTTCTTCTCAACAAAAAAACTCAAAATCATTGCCTAATTCAAGGAGGACATCTGTCTCAAAAGATCAAAAACCAGAAAATCTTAATTTAAATGAAGCAAAACAAAGCCAAAATCCTTCTTTACTTAGTCAATTAATGAGTAATCAAACCTCTTCAAATAATTCTCAATTTCTTCCATTTCCTCAATCAAATGGATCAAACCCTTTCTCTGTAAATAAGTTTGATGAAAAACTTGGTGGCCCATATTTTGGGTAATTTATTTTTTTTTAAAAAAAATCATTCAACATTGTTTTCAATGTTATTTTCTCAACTAATTCATCAAAATAAATAAATAAAAAAGACAACCATTTTCAGATCCTTATGGTGTAAATTTTAACCCAAATTCAGGACCAATGAGCCCTTCAATTCCTCCACAATTTGATGATAACTTTTTAAATGACGATGAAATGGAAAATAGTTGTTAGATTTATTTGATTTAACTTAGTTGACTCTTGTATTAATATTAATTTTTTTTTAAAAAAAAATAGTGGGATCACCTGTTGTACCTTCACATGTTAAGAAATATCTTCATAAAATTGCAAATGATCGAACTCAATTTCCAATTCTCCTCCGTCGAGACCAAAACCAACATGGAATGGTACTTTTTTGAGAAAAAAAAAAGTTTGTAGCCAAAATAAATAAATAAATTCAAAAATAAATAAATAGCTCTCTGCTGCACTTGACCTAGCTTCCTTTCCATCAAACACAAATCAAGGTTTTTTATTATTATTTATTTTCCCTCAACTTATTTGAAAGAAAATAATAAATGAATAAAAGAACAAGGAGATTATCAACCCTTCTATCAAAATCAAAACACAAAAAATGAAAAGAATGGACCATCAAAATTTGCGAAAAATGAAGAAGTAACCATTTTCTTTTTCCTTTTATTTCCTTTCTACCAATCTTTAATTTTCCTTCTTCCATTATAGCAACAAAAATATGAAAATGAGACTCAAGAGTCTTGGGACAATTCAGAGTACACCAAACCTGGCTTTTGCAAATATTTCAAACAAGGTTTGTTTTTTTGTTTTTTTTTTAAAAAAATAAAGTCACCACTTTTATTCATGTTTATTTATTTATTATTGCCATAGGATTTTGTAGTAGAGGTGATCGATGCAAATTCTCTCATACTGCAGAACCTCAAAATGAAAACTTTAATCGCGCTTCACAACAATCTCAAAATAATCAAAATAATCAACAACAACAACAACAACAACAAAACAATCAAAATCAAATGAATCAAACTCAAAACAATCAAAACCAACAATTTCAACAAACTCAAAACCAACCAAGTCCACAACCTTTAGATGATCAAGACTATAGAAACCAAGAATCTCCCCCTCCTTCTCCACCCCTTGAATCAAGTCTTTTTTTTTTCCAAAAAATTCCATTTATTTTTTTGAATCATAATTTGAAAAAAAATTCATAAAAAATAAAGAATCACCAAAGAAAGGACATAAAAGATCTACCAGCGCTCCTGAAGGTAGTTAATTTCTTTTTTTCCTTTTTTTCAAAATTGAAATAATGAATAAATACATTTATTAGCACCACGTTTCCCTCCTCTTGAACATCTTGTTGGACAAATTTATTCTCTTTGTAGAGATCAACATGGATGTCGTTATCTTCAAAAAAAATTGGAAGAAGGAAAAGAAGAACATATTGAAATTATTTTCAATGAAATTTATGAACATTTATTAGAGCTGATGTCAGGTATGAACTTTTTTCAAAAAACTAAAAACTTCGAATCATTTTTCTAAACTCAACTAAAATTTTGAATTTTTTTTTTTCCTTTTTCTTATAATTATTTAAGATCCCTTTGGCAATTATCTCTGTCAAAAGTTATTCATCCATACAACTGATGCACAACGTACAAAAATTGCTATTAGTATTGGAGAAGGAGAAAAAAATAGAGAAAAGGGTCTTATAGATGTGTCAATGAATATGCATGGAACTAGATCAGTTCAAAAATTAATTGATTGTATGCAAACAAAGGAACAAATTGAATTAATAATTAAAGCTCTTCGAGGAAATGTTGTCAAGTTAATTAAAGATTTAAATGGTAATCATGTCATTCAAAAGTGTTTGAATAAGCTTTCTCCAGAACAAAATCAAGTAAGTATCTTATTTTTTGATCTTGACAATTCTCTTTTTTAAAAAAACAAAAAAAACTCATTTTTTTCTTTTCTTTTCTATTAGTTTATTTATGACGCTGTCACTGAAAATTGTGTTGAAGTTGCATCTCATCGTCATGGATGTTGTGTTCTTCAACGTTGTATAGATCATGCTTCTGATTCTCAAAAGCTTCAATTATCTCGGGAAATCACAAAAAATGCACTTACTTTGGTTCAAGATGCATTTGGAAACTATGTTGTTCAATATATTCTGGATTTAAATGTTCCTCTCTACTCAACACCATTGATTCGCCAATTTATTGGACATGTTTATTATTTATCCCTTCAAAAATTTAGCTCAAATGTTATTGAAAAGGTAAACTAAACTAAATTTTGAAACCATTTTAGTAAATTTATTAAACTTTCAAACTAAACCACAAAACCGAATTAACTATTATTAGTGTATTCGAGTTGCAGAAGGAGATACCAGAAGAGGTTTAATTACTGGAGTTATTGATAAAGATAAACTCCCTGTAATGTTACAAGATTCTTATGCTAATTATGTTGTTCAAACATCTTTAGATGTTGCTGATCCTGATCAACACGCACAGGTTTTTTTTTTTTCAAAAAAAAATATTTTGATTTTGATTTTGATTTTGAATTTTAATCCTCATCTTTACTTTAGCTTGCCGAACTAGTCCGTCCTCTCCTCCCAGCTATTCGACATTTACCTTATTGTAAAAGAGTTCAATCAAAACTCACTCGTGATTATAGACAATATCAAGGAAATTACTCAACCTAAACTCTAACCATAACCAAACTTTAAAAAAAAAAATAACCTTCAATTTATATTAATAATTGTAAAACGAATAATCGTTGTGTGTAGACTAACAAAAAAATGAATAAAACTTAAACGAAAAAAATACTTTGATTGAAATTGAAACTTTTATTTTATTGTTGGAATTGAGATGATTGTTGGAGTTGTTTGTTTTTGACGGATAATTATGATATTTTGTTTATTATGAAAAATCACTCCAAAAATCAAAAAAGACAAATTTTTTTTGATCTTTTTTTTTTTTCAATCAAATTATCATCTCATCTTCCCAAAAAATTTCATAAAATTTCATAAAATTTCATTGACAATTCAACATTTTAATTAATGAAACTCCTTAATTAACTCTCCACCATTTTGAATTATTGAGTTTTATAGTTTTTTTGTTGTTTTTGGAGGTTGGAAAAAAAAAAAAAAAAAATTGCTGGTAGACAAAAAGTGGTCAAAAAAGAGCAGATGGCGAGCACGGTGGATGAGTACCAGGAGCTGATGGCCAACGAGGTCTATGTGGAGATCGACAAGTTACAAGATATTGCAAAGCATGGAATACCTGATGAAGTCAGAGGAGAGGTTTGGAAGTATCTTTTAGGTGTTCAAGATCCAGATAAATGTATGTGTTTTTCATTTTCATTTTCATTTTGTTTATTTGTGTTGTTTACAATTAATCTATAATCTCTTCGTTCTTTCTTTGATTTTTGATTTTATATAGCAAAAGAGATGTCTTCTGCACAATCACGTGCAATACAATATAGAGAATTTGTGAAAGAATATGCGGATATTAGTAAAAGGCTGAAGGGAGAGGTATCATTTTTTTTTTTCTGGAATCTTTGATTATTATTTAATAAAAAATGATTTACTTGATGATACTTTTTGTTTTATCATTTGATTGGAATAACTTAATTAAAAAATTAGATTTCAAGATATCAAGCATCTGTAGAAAAAGTAAATGAACCTAAATCATGTAATGTAATGTTTGAACATGTGATTTGTGCTTATTTGAATAATCGACGAGGATTAGAGTATAATCAAGGACTTGTCTACCTTTGTGCCCCTTTTGTTTATACTCATAAAGTTGAAGAAGAAATGTATTATAGTTTTGAAAGTTTAATGAATCTATTAAGTAAGTTCTTTTTTGATTTTCTTCAATTGTTTTTTTAATTAATTGTTTATTGTTAGTTGCAATTAAGTAACATTTTTTTTTGAGAACCTTATAAAATAATTTTTTTTTTAAAAAAAAGATAATTACTTTGACAGAGAAAGCCAAACTGAAAGAATGGCAAAGATTATCATGCTTTTTAGAATGACTCAACCTGATTTGTACTTTTTTTTTTTTCCATCTCTCTTGTCTCTTTCCTTTCTTTTCCTTTAATTCTTAAAACCAAAAAAAAGATATAATTATTTTGAAGAAGAAGAAGTTGATTTAAATACTTGGATATCAGATTGGCTTTCTCGATTACTTTCAAAAGAACTTCCACTAAGTTGTGTACTTCGTCTTTGGGATACATATTTTTCAGTTCCCGAAGGATTAGAACTTCATATTTATGTTTGTTTAGGTTTTCATTTTATTTTATATTTTTATTTATTTATTTTTTGTATATTGTCTATATCAACATCTATTTCATCATTTAATCATAATTTTCACAATTTCCACTAATGATGAAAAAATAACTTTTAATAGCAATTCTTCGATATTTTAAAGATCAACTTGATGATTTGGAACATTCTGAAATTTTAGCATTTCTAAGATGTCTACCACACATGGATATGGATCAAGTTTGATTTTGATTTTTGATTTTTGATTTTATTTCAATTATTTAAATTTATTCTCGAATAGATAATTTCAGAAGCTTATAATATCAAAGAAGAAATTTCCACTCAAGGATTATTGTAAAAAATTCAAATAAAACAAAAATAAATAAACAACTAAAGAAAAAAACAAAGAAAAAAACAAAGAAAAAAAACAAAGAAAAAATAAAAGAAAATAAAGAAAAAATAAACTTTTCTTTTTGTTAAAGTTCCATTTCTATTATATACTATCTATTACAAATTTCATAATCGTTGAATCAAATTTCTTTTCTGTTAATTGTATTAAATTAATTGTCTTGAAAAACTCCTTTTCCTCAAATAATGGAAGATGAGTTAAATCTTTAGCAACTTCCTCAAATGACTGTCCAAGAAGTTTCTTTTCCATACTTTTTAAAATTCCAAGAGCTGTTTTAAATAAGAAGACTTCACCATGAAGAAAATAAAAATCCCAAACTCTACTAGCAACTTCAAGAGGTAAAGAACGAGCAAAGAGAGTTAAAAACCATTCTAATAAAAACAAATCAGGTTCAATCGCTAAACTTTCTAGATGAGAAGAAAGGGCAGGTAAAAATTCTGCAAATAATGACTTAAAAGCAGCTTTATATCCTTCAATTTTTTTCAAATCCATTTGAAAAAAGTCTCTATGACATTTTCTATTAAGCATATTACACAAAACTTTGAAAGCATCGAAAGTATCTAAATTTAAAAGTAACATTGCAGCTAAAAATGACATTCCCTAAAAAAAATTTTTTTTTTAAAAAAAAAATAAATGAATGATCATAAAAAACAAACCTGAACATAACCAATATCCGGTCTATAACAAACATAAGCACCTAAAATTTCATGAAGCTCTTGATAATGTGTCCCTCCTGGCTAAAAGTGATCAATTTTTAATAATTATAAAATAAAATAAAAATAAAAATAAAATTAATCAGAAATAAATTAATACTTGAAAAAAACCAAGTGATGGGAAAGTCCTTTCAAGATCTGTGACAATTAATTCTAAAGTTTTTTCTTTTCCTAAACTTTTTAATTCTTGAAGTTGGATTGCTCTATGACAACAAATATCAAAAAGTTCTCTTGTAATATTTAATTCATTTCCTATTGCTAATTTCCAAACTTTTCCTCTTACTTTTGATGGAATCCCAGTTTCACAAAGATCAAGTACTTTTTTTGAATTCTTTTTTTCTTCCCAATGTGGAATAATATCTGTTTCCCAAACATTTATTGATCGAATAATAAGCTAATTATTATTGAAAATTGGTTATATAAAGAATTGAATGAGAAAAAAAAGAAAAAGAAAAAAAATCAAACTGTTTCTCTTCTTTCTTTTGACCTTAAATCTTCTTCGATTTTCTTTCTTTCAAGGGTTTGAACAATATTATCATTTTTAGAGAAAAAAACACTCATTGATCCCATTCTTAATAATGAAGTTAAACTTGATTGCTCCGGAGTTAATGTATCCAAAGAAGGAGAACCTTCATCTAATGATGATACTTTTGGTTCATCACTTTTTTCTAAAATAAATAAAAAGTTAGTTAGTTTTATTTTTCAGTTTCAAAATGAAATAAAGAAATATTCAAGTGATTGAATCAAAAATGGAAAAAAAAAAAAAATCGAATTAAAGAAATCTAAATTACTTGATTCTACTTCACTTGACATATCAAAAGTTGGAGTCGTTGAATGTGTTCTCATTAAACTTAAATCAAGGGAATATTGTCTACACTCCTCTTCTACTTCATCTGCAGCTCTTGATAGGTCTATTTCTTCATGTCTATTTACATCTACATTTTCACTTACACTTGGATTATCATCTTGCTTTTGTGTGATAGAACTGGAGTTTTGGTAAAAATTTTGAAGGTTCGGTTGAGAGCGAGAGCGTTTGAGCTCACTTCTTCTAAAGAAGTTAAACAAGCTCATTTATCTTTTTACAAGCTTCGTTAAAGTTAATAAGTTACAAGTTCTAAATTCAAAATTTGCTTCTTTATATCTGTTTTCTATCTATTCCTCTTGTTCTATATAATATAATATACTAGTGTTGGTAATATAGTTGGTTTACTGCTTTTTCCTTTTCAACCTCAATACTTGAACTATTTGCTTGGATCCAATACTCTCCAAATTCGAATATTGATTTTATAATACATAAAACAACTAAGAAAGTAACTTCTAAAAGTACAAAGTCAACCAACTAAATCCTAACAGTTATTAATTAATTAATATAACATTAATAAGTAATACTTTTTGATTAGGTGTAACAAGCAAGGCAAAAACAAAAAATGAGAAATAAGTTCAAATAGAATTGAAAAATAGTTATAATAGATTGTTTGGAAAGAACTTAAGAGTTGAATTGAAGAGTGTTAAAGAGGTATAATTGAATTATAATTGTAATAGTTGTTGAATTGGGGAAAGAAGAAGGAAGAAGTATAATAATTAGTAAAAACTGAAAAGAAAACAAATGACAAAAAAAAAATTTATAATTATTTTTATTTTCGTCTCCCAATAATTAATAATTAATAACTGAATAATATATACTCTCAAATAGAAATCTAATGCACAACTCGATTCTATTCTATTCAATTCAATCAAATCTTAATTGAATTTCAATTTCAATTATTATTTTTCAATTAATTACTAATTGTTGAGAATAATTTTCTTTTATTATTTGAAATCTAAGAAAAAAAAAAAAAAAAAAAAAAATGTGAAGTTTTTTATTAGAACTAATAACTTCGCAATTGTTTAATATTTCGTTTTTTACAATGTGAAGAACGAAGTTTAATTCTTTAGTCCAAGTTACCCTATCTCTTGAGTTTATCTTTCATTTGAGGCAGGATGATTCTTCTTTCATTTCTTAAATTTCTCAAATTCTCAAGTTCATTGCAAATTTAAGTTTCATATGGATCACAATCAGTAGTAAATTCATAAATAATTATGGCGAAAAGTTTGGAAGAACAACTGTTCGATGCTTGTGTTGCTGGTCAAATCAAAGTCATCAAACAACTACTTCTTAACCCAAACCTTGACCCCAATGCCTCCAACCCATCTGACCTGAGCAGAACTCCTTTACACAATGCTTGTAAGGATGGACATCTCGAAATTGTAAAGCTTTTATTAAGTAACCCTCGGATTGATGTCAATAAAGGTGATAAATATGATATCACTCCACTTTATATTGCTTGTGAATATGAACATGTTGAGATTGTAAAATTGTTATTAAGTTATGAAGGCGTTGAGATCAATAAAGTTGATCAGTATATTTGGACACCTTTCTTTGTTGCTTGTAAGTCTGGACATTTTGAGATAGTGAAACTATTGTTAAGTGATGAGAGAGTTGATATACAGAAAGATGATAAACATCAAAGAACACCATTTTTTGTGGCTTGCCAGTATGGATTTATTGAGGTTGTGAAATTAATGTTAAGCGATGAAAGATTTGATGGAAATCGATTAAACGCACCTTTTTATAAAGCTTGCGAAAGAGGTCATATTCAGGTTGTGAAATATTTATTGGCAAGCGGAAGAGAAATAGATTTGAATACAAAAAATAGAGATGGAAAATATCTAATGGAGAGGTTAAGAGAAAAAAGAGTTTGGGAAGGGATGGAAGATATGGAAACCAAAAGGATGAAAAATATAAATATTATCAGTATAATAAATATTATTGAATTATTGGAATCGTTTGAAAAGAATCCGGACTTACAAAGAAAGGAACTAAGAAAAGAGTTTGGTTTACCTGGTAATAAAATCTTTTATTTATTTCTTTCTTTCTTCCATCACTTGAAGAAAAATAAATAATAGAGGAGTATACAGTCGAAGAGAAAAATGTTATTTTTAGGCAATCAATTGCCTGTGGAGAAGATGAACAAAATCTCTCACTTCTTGAAAATGCAACTTCTTTTCTTGGAGTTAAACCATCTTATTTCTTTCCAGAAAATGCAACATCTAGAGATCAAATTACTCATTTGTCCTTCAAACACGCAAATTTAGATCCAATTCAATTATCCTTTGAAAATTTCCAAAATTTAATTCATTTGGATCTATCAAGAAATGGGCTAACTCAATTCCCAGACCAAATTGGTGATTTCTTTTTTTTTTATTGTGTTTATTTATTTGCTCTAATAATTCAATAAATAATAGGAAAGTTAATGAATTTGGAATATCTTGACATTTCTGATAACAAAATTGAAATCATTCCATCTGAGATTAAACTTTTAATCAAATTGATTTCCCTTAATATTTCGGTTAATAAGGTTAAAAGTATTCCATCCGAAATCGGCAGCTTAGTCAATTTAATTTCGCTCAATATTTTATTGAATCAAATTTTTGAAGTTCCAAATCAAATAGGTTTTTTTTTAAAACTTTTTAACTTTAACTTTAGTTGTTTTTTTTTTCTTCTCCTCAATTCTAATTGTCAATAATAATACAACAATTATAATAAATAAAAAGGAAAACTAATCAACTTAAAATGTTTCAATATTTCATCTAATGAAATTAGAACTCTTCAACCTGAAATTTTTGAAAATTTGAGCAATTTAACTGATTTGAACATATCATTTAATCAAATTTCGGAAATTCCGATTGAAATAAGTAACCTTCTTTCTTCTTCTTCCTCTCTCCCTCTCTTTTTTCAATTTTCAATTAACATAAATAAAATAGAAACCCTTACCAGTTTACGCCATCTTAACATTTCAAAGAATACAATAGAAACGATTCCTCCTGAAATTGAAAACTTAATCAACTTGACTGATTTCAATTTTTCATCAAATAAGATCTCAACTATTCCAAGTCAAATCGGTAATTCATTTGAAAGTTTCCAGGACTAGTTTTATTTTTAAATTGAAAAAAAAAAAAAAAGAAAAACTTACAAGCTTAAAAATTTTGAGAGGAGAAAAGAATCAGATTAAAGAATTTCCTAATTTTTTATCAAAGTTATTCAAGCTTCAAGAAATATATCTTGACGGTAAAAAAAATTTGATCCAATTTATTTCGAAAGGAAAAGTGAACAAAATAATTTAGATAATCATTTGACAAACCAAGGAAATCAAATTTCTCAATTTATTCAATCGAGCAATTTGATTCAAACTTTATCGTACTGTTCTTTTATTTCATAACTTTTCTTCTTTCTCATTCCCGATAACAAATGAAAAGGTTATTTTTCAATCCATTTACATCTCAAGATGTTGATCCAATTGTCCAAACCTTAATAACTTCTGATAAAAAGAATTTAAAATCTTTAAAGTTTCCACTTTTTCTATTTTTTTTTTTTTAAAAAAAAGAAACAAGATAAAGAATTAAATAGGATCCATCCTCTTCGAAAAAGTGATATACCAATTCAATTATCAACAACAAAAGGATTAGAAACACTTCCAATTGAAATTCAATCAAAATCAAGTCAAGAAATTATTGATTATATTCTTGATTTACTCCAAGCAACTCAACAAATTTATAGATCAAAATTAATGGTTGTTGGATATGAAAGAATTGGAAAAACAACATTATTGGATTGTTTACTTCCATTGACTGGATACCTTCATTATGGAAATGATCAAAAAACTAAGTATTGGTTTAAATTACAAGGAAAGTATATTCATAGATTTCAGGATGAATCAGAAAATGAATTAATTGATGAAATTGTTTTGGAAAATAAACAATGGAAATTAAATATTTTATCAAATGAAAAGAAGAATATTGGAGATAAAGAAAGTGAAGATTATTGTTATGGATTTAAATTAATTAGAGGTATTAAACCAAAAAGAGAAATTGAATATTATTGTAAAAATGAAGAAGAAAGAGGGAAATGGATTGAAAAATTGAATAGATTAATTGAAAATAAATCAACTCATGGAATTGATATTCAAAATCATAAAATTAAACCAAAAGGAAAAGAAATTGAATTGGATATTTCAGTTTGGGATTTTGCAGGACAACACGAATATTATAATAATCATCACTACTTTTTATCAGCAAGATCAGTATTTTTAGTTTGTTGGAGAATTGATGAAGGAGAGAAAGGATTGGATGGTTTGAAATTTTGGTTGAATTCTCTTAAACTTCATTTGAGTAATAGTAACTTGGATAAAAACACAAAGAAACCATTATTTTCGATATTTATTATTGGAACCCATTTGGATCATTATTCAGTTAATCAAGATGAACAAAGTATTAAAGAAAGAAGAGAGAAAATTCAAAAAATATTAAATTTGGATGTTAAATTTGAAATTAAAATTGAAATAATTGAAGTGAGTTCAATGAATCTTGAGAATATTGAAGATTTACAAGTTAAAATTTGGGATACAATTTCAAATCATTCATATATGGGTGAAAAAGTTCCAGTTAGCTATTTAACAATTCAAGATGAAATCCAAAAATTGAAACAAGATTTTTCTAAAAATGAGATAGAATTTCCAATAACCGAATTAACTAAATTTCAAGAAAGATTAAAAGGAGATGTTGATTCCAATTTAATTGAAAGAGCACTAAGATTATTGACAATGTGGGGGGAATGTGGATACTTTGAAGATTTATCAAAAACTTTGGTTTATGAAGTCAAATTTTTGACCAAACAAGTAATGTCACAATTATTTAGACCTGAACACAAAGAATA
>Ga0209960_1003720_pt1 | contig 12662 bp, 8 predicted proteins | sample ThiBiot_500_plan_2_FD_183947 | JGI IMG/M metagenome (GOLD analysis project Ga0209960, IMG submission 183947) | Wastewater bioreactor microbial communities from Cape Town, South Africa - Thiocy_expt_500_plan (SPAdes) | ecosystem: Engineered > Bioreactor > Thiocyanate-remediating >... | reverse complement strand
CTCATCAATTCATTATGCGTTGTGATTTATGATTAATTTACTCTCTTAAATACTTTTCAATAATTACTTATTGTTATTTTCTTTTGTTTTTGATTCATTTTAGGTTGTTGGAAAAAAAAAAAAAGTTGGGGAAGCAGAAGGAGTTTCATTGGCCTTAATTAAAACATTAAAGCATTAGAAGAAGAAGTATTAGAAACAAAGTATTAGAAGAACATTAGTTTAAAGAAGTTTATTTTATTCATTTTATAATATCTATATTTTAAAATACCTTATTTGCTTTTTGTTTTTTTTTTTGTTTTTTTTTCATATGTATACTAATAGTTAATTGTTTGATTGATTCGAATTAATTAGTTAGGATTAAGAGAGGAGATTCAATCTAGATTGAAACAAAAAAGATGGCTCTCCAAATATATTATAAAAGAATTGGCTTGGTCGTCCTACTTCTAATAGTCATGATTGGGTCACTCTTTAGCTTCTTCTCATCAAAAAATGATACCAAAATTGATTGGGAAAAATTAAGAAAGAGCAAAAAATTTGACCAAAATGATAGTTAATTTCTTCTTTTTTTGAAAAAATAAAGTTCATTGATTTTAAAATCCATAAAACAGGAGGAAAATGGCCATTAGCCAGAGATGTTCCAGATACCCGAAATCCTTATTGTCGATCAAAAACATACTCAAACTCTCTCCCCTCTGCCTCAATTGTAATGTGCTTTAGGAATGAATCTGCTCTATTGCTTGGAAGAACAGTTCATAGTATATTTAAACGAACACCCCCAGAACTTTTGGATGAAATTGTTCTTGTTGATGATAATGGAGATTTGGATGCAAATGATCCTTATTCTTTAAATTCAATGGAAATGGAAATGGTAAATTTAAATCGTTTTCGTTTTTTTTTTTAAAAAAAAGATTCTCAAAATGTTTTCTTTATTTATTCAAAGATGATTGCAGAGTTAAAACAATTACCAAAAATTAAAGTTATTAAAAATGAAAAAACTGAAGGTTTAATTAGATCAAGAACAATTGGTGCTGATCATGTAAAATGTATGCGTTTTATTGAAAATTTTAATAATAAATAAAATAAAATAAAATAAATATAGCATCTGAAGTTATCGTTTTTCTAGATAGTCATTGTGAAGTAAACTTAAATTGGCTTCCTCCAATTGTACTTTTATTTAGTTTCCAAAAGTAAAAAAATCGAAAAGAAAAATGTTTGAAAAAAAAATTTTTTTTTAGTTAGAAAGAATTAAAGAAGATTATACCAGAGTCCCAATCCCTGTTATTGATATAATTAGTGATACAACTTTCGACTATGTAGCAGGTGGAGATTCATTTAGAGGAGGATTTTCAAATTTACTTGATTTTCAATGGATACCAATTGCTGATTGGCAAAAGGTTTTTTTTCTTTTCTTTTCTTTTTTTTCCTTCATTTTATAATATCATTTTTTTTCCTCATTACTTTGAATAGCCAAATAAAACAGAAGATGCAATTCTTCCTCGTTTAACACCAGCAATGCCAGGTGGATTATTTGCAATGAGTCGAAAATTTTGGGAACAATCAGGAAAATATGACCAAGGCATGGATATATGGGGGGTATGATTTCTTAATGATTTTATTCACTTTTTTTGAAAAAATAATCATGTAAATAATAACAATAACGTAAATAATTTAGGGTGAAAATATTGAAATGTCTGTTCGTGTTTGGCAATGTGGAGGAAGTTTAGAATTTATTCCTTGTTCAAGAATTGGTCATATGTTTAGAGTTAATTTTAAACAATTCAAAGAAAATTTTCCATACAGTTTCCCAAAAGGGGCTGCATCAACAGTTGCAAGAAATAAAGTTAAATTTCTTTTATTGAAAAAACTTTTTTTTCTTTCGAACTTTCAAAAAATAATAAAATAAATCAATAAATTAGGCTCGTTGTTTGGAAGTTTGGTTTGATGAATACAAATCCCATTTTTATAACTCCCTCTTTAGATCGGACTCTGCTCCTGCTTATTTGAATCTAGGTGACCTTTCAGAACGAAAAAATCTGAGAGCGTCATTAAATTGTAAAAGTTTTGACTGGTATTACAAAAATATTTACCCTGAGTTGGCCTTGAGTCAGCAATAAAAAATGAAAACAAATAAATAAATAAAAAAACAAAAGAAACATGTATAATTTATAAATTTATTTATTTAAGCCTTTGGAGGTTCATAGATTGGGTTGTCATAACCTGGAGAGTATTCTTGATATAATGGATTGTTAAAAGCTGCTGGGTTATCTTCAAGAGTGGGGGGTGTAAATGATAGAGCCTTTCCAGATTTAACCATGTAAACTAAAGCACCAATAGCAACAGCAGCAACGACACAACCAAGAACAGCTCCAACAATGACACCAGTATTATTTGTTTCATTACTTGTAAATTGATCAGTTTCAGCAGGGGCAGTTGGAGTATCAGTTGAACAAGTATCCAAAGGTGAAACACATTGTGGTTTATCACTTAATAACATACATGTTTGAGTTGAGTTACACCAAACACAAAGACGTAAATCTGCAGAACCAATTCCTTGATTACAAGCTCCACAACTATCTCTTGCTTCACAAGCTAAACGACCTTTACATGAACTTCCATCTCCATTACAAACACCACAAACATCAAAAGTCTTTTTGGAATTGGGAACACCATCACAACCTGCACAAGTTGAATTATCACCACCACAAACATCACATGCATCAAAAACTTTATTTGAATTTGAGACACCATCACAACCAGCACAAGATGAACCATCTCCAAAACAAACACCACATTCATCATATCTACATTGAATTGAACAATCCAATCCAACATAACCATCTTCACATTTACAAATTCCATCACAATTACATGTTCCTTTTCCTGAACATGGTGTCACTCCTGGACATTGTTTACATTCACATGCTGATCCAAAATATCTTGCTGGATCACATTGACATTCTGAACATGTACATGGTGCATTATTTGAACAAACTTCTCCTTTACTATTACTTGGACATTGTGCTTCAGAACATGTACAAAGTGCTCCTGAGAATCCTGTTCCTGTACAATCACAATTTCCTGTAACACAATCTGCTACTCCTCCATTTGCACAAGGTCTTGGTGTTGCACATTCATGACAATATTTGATATCATCTTCATATTTATAATATCCTTCTGGACAATCGGTAAGACAGTTTCCATCAAGGAAATAAGTTGAGGGAGGACAAGTTAAACAATTTGATGATGATTCTGATGGGCCTTGAGAACATGTCAAACATGTTTCATCACATTCTTCACAAACATTATTTAAAGAATAATAACCATCTGGACATGTGGAAACACAAGCTCCTGTTGTAGATAAACTTAATAAGTCTGAACAACTATCACATTGATATTGTCCTGGTCCTGAAGTACATGTTTTACAATTAAAGAAACAATTTTCACATTGATTATTTTCAGGGTTAACATATTTTCCATCTGGACATGATGGAACACAAGTATCTCCATCTAATGATGAGGTTCCAATTTCACAAGAAGTACATTGATTTGGGTCTGGACCAGTACATGTTAAACAACTTGAATCACATTCTTCACACTTATTTGTATCAATATTTGCATATTGGTGAGAATCACTACATGTTGGTGTACATTTGCCATCATCAAGGAAAAGGAATCCTGAACATGATAAACAATTTGAACTTGATCCTCCATCACAAGTTGCACATGTTGAATGACAAGGAATACAATCACCATTGGAATCAACATATCTATTAGTATCACAATTGGTAACGCATGTTGTATCTTGTAAATGGGTTCCGTCGCATGATATACATGTTGTTGATGTTCCAGAACATGTTGCACAACTATCATCACATGATTTACAAATTCTGTCTGAATCTTGATAGAAACCATCATTACATGAACTAATACATGTTGTTCCTTGTTGAACAAGATTACTTGGACAGGTTAAACAATTTGAACTTGATCCACCATTACATGTTGCACATGTTGTATCACAAGGAGAACAAATATTTCCATTTTTCCAAGTACCATCAGGACAAGTTGAAATACATTCTGTTCCTGATAATGCTAAACTTCCTGAACATGACAAACAATTTGAATCGAATCCACCATTACATGTTGCACATGTTGTATCACAAGGAGAACAAATATTTCCATTTTTCCAAGTCTTATCAGGACAAGTTCCAACACATTGTGTTCCCGATAATGCTAAACTTCCAGAACATGTTTGACATGTTGTTGCGGATCCAGAGCATGTTGCACAATTATTATCACAGGGTAAACAATCATTTCCACTAATAAAGTAATTAGTATTGCACTGAGAAACACAAATATTGTTTTGTAAATATTGATTTTCTGAACATGTTTGACAATTTGTTGATGTTGTTTTACAGGTTGCACAATTTGAATTGCATGGCAAACATTTATCTCCATTGACATAATAATCGGTATTGCACTGAGAAACACAAATATTGTTTTGTAAATATTTTCCTTCAGGACATGATAAACAAGTAGTTGCTGATCCAGAACATGTTAAACAATTTGAATTACATGACAGACAATCGGTGCCTGATAAATAAGTATTGGATGGACAAGTGTTTGTACATTCATGGGTTGTATCAATTAAGTATGGTTTTCCTAATTTACAAGTTAAACAATTTGTTGGAGAGGTTAAACATGTTGCACAATTTGAATTACATTGTTGACAAATTTTGTTTGAATCTTGATAGAAACCATCATTGCATGAATTAATACATGTTGTTCCTTGTTGAACAAGATTACTTGGGCATGTTAAACAATTTGAACCTGATCCTCCAGAACATGTTGCACATGTTGTATCACAAGAAGAACAAATATTTCCATTTTTCCAAGTTCCATCAGGACAAGTTTCAACACATTTTGCTTCTGATAATGCTAAACTTCCTGAACATGAAGTACAAGTGGTTGCCAATCCTGAACAGGTTGCACAATTATTATCACAAGATAAACAATTGGTTCCACTAATATAATAATTGACATTACACTGAGAAACACAAACACTGTTTTGTAAATATTGATTTTCTGGGCATGATTGACAAGTAGTTGCTGATCCAGAACATGTTAAACAATTTGAATTACATGGTAAACAATCGGTGCCTGATAAATAAGTACCATCAGGACAAGTATTTGTACATTCATGGGTTGTACTAATCAAGTTTGGTTTTCCTGATTTACAAGTTAAACAATTTGTTGATGTTCCAGTACATGTTGCACAATTTGAATTACATTGTTGACAAATTCTATTTGAATCTTGATAGTACCCATCGTTACATGAACTAATACATGTTGATCCTTGTTTAACAAGATTACTTGGACATGTTAAACAATTTGAACCTGATCCTCCAGAACATGTTTTGCAAGTCGAATCACATTTTTGGCAAACTCCGTTTGAATCTTTATAATAACCATCTGGACATTGTGTTGGACAAGTGTTTTGGTATAATGCATGATTTGCTGGGTCAGTACATGATAAACAATTTGAACTTAATCCTCCAGAACATGTTTTACATGTTGTATCACAAGGAGAACAAATATTTCCATTTTTCCAAGTTCCATCAGGACAAGTTTCAACACATTTTGCTTCTGATAATGCTAAACTTCCTGAACATGAAGTACAAGTGGTTGCCAATCCTGAACAGGTTGCACAATTATTATCACAAGATAAACAATTGGTTCCACTAATATAATAATTGACATTGCACTGAGAAACACAAATATTGTTTTGTAAATATTTTCCTTCAGGACATGATTGACAAGTTGTTGCTGATCCAGAACATGTTAAACAATTTGAATTACATGGTAAACAATCGGTGCCTGATAAATAAGTATTGGATGGGCAAGTGTTTGTACATTCATGAGTTGTATCAATTAAGTATGGTTTTCCTGATTTACAAGTTAAACAATTTGTTGATGTTCCAGTACATGTTGCACAATTTGAATTACATTGTTGACAAATTCTATTTGAATCTTGATAGTAACCGTCATTGCATGAATTAATACATGTTGATCCTTGTTGAACAAGATTACTTGGGCATGTTAAACAATTTGAACTTGTTCCTCCAGAACATGTTGCACATGTTGTATCACAAGAAGAACAAGTATTTCCATCCTTCCAAGTACCTGGGGGACAATTTGGAACACATTGTGTTCCTGATAATGCTAAACTTCCTGAACATGATAAACATTTTGAATTTGATCCTCCATTACATGTTTTACATGTTGTATCACAAGGAGAACAAATATTTCCATTTTTCCAAGTACCATCAGGACAAGTTTCAACACAAGTTGTTCCTGATAATGCCAAATTTCCTGAACATGAAGTGCAAGTGGTTGCTAATACGGAACATGTTGCACAATTATCATCACATGATTGACAAAATTTTTCTGAATCTTGATAGTAACCAGGATTACATTGGCTCTTACATACAGAGTCTTGGAGAGTCAGGCCATCTGGACATGTTAAACAATTTGAACTTGATCCATCACATGTTTTACATGTTGAGTCACAAGGAGAACAAATATTTCCATTCTTCCAAGTACCATCAGGACATGTTTCAACACATGTTGACCCTGATAAGGCTAAATTGCCAGTACACGATTTACAATTTGAACCTGTTCCCCCATTACATGTTGCACATGTTGTATCACAAGGAGAACAAATATTTCCATTTTTCCAAGTCTTATCAGGACAAGTTCCAACACATTGTGTTCCCGATAATGCTAAGCTTCCTGAACATGATTGACAAGTTGTTGCTAATCCAGAACATGTCGCACAATTATTATCACAAGATAAACAATTGGTTCCACTAATATAATAATTGACATTGCACTGAGAAACACAAATATTGTTTTGTAAATATTGATTTTCTGGGCATGATTGACAAGTAGTTGCTGATCCAGAACATGTTAAACAATTTGAATTACATGGTAAACAATCGGTGCCTGATAAATAAGTACCATCAGGACAAGTATTTGTACATTCATGGGTTGTACTAATCAAGTTTGGTTTTCCTGATTTACAAGTTAAACAATTTGTTGATGTTCCAGTACATGTTGCACAATTTGAATTACATTGTTGACAAATTCTATTTGAATCTTGATAGTACCCATCGTTACATGAACTAATACATGTTGATCCTTGTTTAACAAGATTACTTGGACATGTTAAACAATTTGAACCTGATCCTCCAGAACATGTTTTGCAAGTCGAATCACATTTTTGGCAAACTCCGTTTGAATCTTTATAATAACCATCTGGACATTGTGTTGGACAAGTGTTTTGGTATAATGCATGATTTGCTGGGTCAGTACATGATAAACAATTTGAACTTAATCCTCCAGAACATGTTTTACATGTTGTATCACAAGGAGAACAAATATTTCCATTTTTCCAAGTTCCATCAGGACAAGGATCAACACAAGTTGTTCCTGACAATGCCAAATTTCCTGAACAGGATAAACAATTTGAATTTAATCCACCAGAACATGTTGCACATGTTAAATGACAAGGAGAACAAATATTTCCATCCTTCCAAGTACCAGGAGGACAAGTTCCAACACAAGTTGTTCCCGATAATGCCAAACTTCCAGAACATGTTAAACAATTTGAACTTAATCTTCCATTACATGTTGCACATGTTGAATCACAGGGTAAACAATTGGTCCCACTAATATAATGATTAGTATCACATTGGGAAACACAAACACTATTTTGTAAATATTGATTCTCTGGGCATGATTGACAAGTAGTTGCTGATCCAGAACATGTCGCACAATTTGAATTACATGGTAAACATTTAGTACCAGACAAATAAGTATTGGATGGACAAGTGTTTGTACATTCATGGGTTGTATCAATTAAGTATGGTTTTCCTGATTTACAAGTTAAACAATTTGTTGGAGAGGTTAAACATGTTGCACAATTTGAATTACATTGTTGACAAATTTTGTTTGAATCTTGATAGAAACCATCATTGCATGAATTAATACATGTTGTTCCTTGTTGAACAAGATTACTTGGGCATGTTAAACAATTTGAACCTGATCCTCCAGAACATGTTGCACATGTTGTATCACAAGAAGAACAAATATTTCCATTTTTCCAAGTTCCATCAGGACAAGTTTCAACACATTTTGCTTCTGATAATGCTAAACTTCCTGAACATGAAGTACAAGTGGTTGCCAATCCTGAACAGGTTGCACAATTATTATCACAAGATAAACAATTGGTTCCACTAATATAATAATTGACATTGCACTGAGAAACACAAATATTGTTTTGTAAATATTTTCCTTCAGGACATGATTGACAAGTTGTTGCTGATCCAGAACATGTTAAACAATTTGAATTACATGGTAAACAATCATTTCCACTAATATAATAATTAGTATTGCAAGATTCTACACAAACATTGTTTTGTAAATATTTTCCAGAAGGGCATGATTTACAATTTGTTGGAGAGGTTAAACATGTTGCACAATTTGAATTACATTGTTGACAAATTCTATTTGAATCTTGATAGTACCCATCATTACATGAATTAATACATGTTGAACCTTGTTTAACAAGATTACTTGGACAGGTTAAACAATTTGAACTTGTTCCTCCAGAACATGTTGCACATGTTGAATGACAAGAAGAACAAGTATTTCCATTTTTCCAAGTACCAACTGGACAACTTGAAACACATTGTGTTCCTGATAATGCTAGACTTCCTGAACATGTTAAACAATTTGAACTTAATCTTCCATTACATGTTGCACATGTTGAATCACAGGGTAAACAATTGGTTCCACTGATATAATAATTAGGATCACATTGGGAAACACAAATATTGTTTTGTAAATATTTTCCTGAAGGGCATGATAAACAATTTGAATTTAATCCTCCACTACATGTTTTACAAGTGGTATCACAATTTAAACATTTATTCACACTTTGATATGTTCCTTCGGGGCAATTAGCTACACATTGTCCATAGTTATAAAGAAAGGTATCTTTGCATGTAACACAACTATTTGCTGCAGAGCAAGTTGCACAAGTTGAGCCACATTCTTTAATTTTTTTTTTTTTCAAAAAACATATATAAAGAAAAATATATAAAGAAAAAAAAGAAGAAAAAAAAAAATACGAGCACAATTAGGTCCATAATATCCTGCTGCACAAGAATTACAATTTCCTCCACTGCTAATCCATCCAGTGTTACATGTACATTGTCCATTTCCATTTATTCCAGCATTACATGTTCCTTGACCACAATTTGGGCATGCTATTGGTTCATTTCAATATTAAAACAAAGTGAAAAATAAAATAAAATAAAAAATGAGAAAGATAGATAGAAAATAATAATAAAAAATAAAAATAAAAATTTTTACGTGAGCAATTGCTACCCCAGAAACCAGAAGCACAAGTATCACAAGAATTAACGTTTGTTGATGTACCTGTTGATCCTTGAATCCATCCTGTGTTACAATTACATTTTCCTGTTCCTGTAATTCCTGTGCTACACGCTCCATTTGTACATGTTGGGCAAGCTAGGGAAATTTTTGAAATTTTTTATTAAATGAAACACAATAAAACTTAAATATTCAAATATTTACATGTACAAGAGGATCCACCACTGTTGGCTTTACATTGATTACAAAGTGTACCATCAAAATTTCCATTACAAGTACATAATCCGTTACCATTTATTCCAGAATTACAAACTCCTTGACCTGTAACACATGCTGGGCAAACTATTTGATTGAGTTTGTTGGCAATTGATTTAAATCTATTTTATTTTGAAATCAAAAGGAAGGTCTTATTACCAGAACAACTTGATCCATAATAACCTGTTGCACAAGCATTACAATTTCCTCCATTGCTAACCCATCCTGTTTTGCATGCACATTGCCCATTTCCATTTATTCCTGCATTACATGTTCCTTGACCACAATTTGGGCATGCTATTTTCAAAAAGGTCAAAAAATAAAATAAAATAAAATAAAATAAAATAAAAAAAGAAATTACGTTGACAATTTGAACCAAAGTAACCAGAAAGACATTGTTCACAATTTGAACCAGTGAAACCAGTTGGACATTCGCATTTTCCAGTGTAACAGTTGCATTTTCCTGCTCCACAACCTCCACATGAAATACCTAATTATTTTTAATTTTGTTTTTATTTTTAATTTTTTAATTTTGGTGTGCTAAAGAGTGAAAATCTTACAAGAACAAGGAGCAGCAGAAATTTTGACAGAGGTCAATCTTGTTGCTGAATCTGCAACGTTTGACTAATTTGATGTTTTGTTGATAAGAAAAATAATAAAATCAATAAAATAAATTCTGTAAGAAAAGAAAAAAACCTCTTGAAGCGTGATTTTTCCATCATTTCCTGTTGTTACTCTTTGAGTTTTTTCAACATATTGATTGACTCCAAGGGCAAGATTGCTGTTTTTTAATAATAATAAAGAAGAAAAGAAAAAGAAGAAATTTATAAGAGATGAAAATGGGAAGAAAGAAAGGAATTTAAGAAAGAAAGAAAAAAAAAATACCTTGCGAGGGTATAAGTGCCTGAACCACTAATAACATTCAAATTATAAGTTGAATCAGCTTGAGAACCCATGGTTACACTGACATCATAACTCCAATTTGGTTGTAAATAAACTGTCCATTTAGCATTTTTTTTCATTTTAATGATAGAACTATTTGGTTGTCCATCTGCAGCACTTTTTTTTTATTAAGGTTATTGGAAAATAAATGTAAAACGAAAAGAAAATGTAAATGAAAAGATCTTACTATTGAACAGCTTGTGAAGTATGATCAGTATCCCATCCAAAAGTGCCAAAAGACTTGCTACTGCCAATGACTGCACCTGTTGCAAGGGCATAATCGCCAGTTACTGGTGTTGTAGACAATCCAAAGGAATATAAATAGGTTCCGGTATTTGATCCTCCTGGATTTCAAATATTTAAAAGAGAAAGAACGAGAAAAAAAAAAAAATAAACCTGAAGTAGGAAGAGAAAATCCAGTATTACAATTACATGTTCCACAATTGAAATTTGTATTTGATCCATAACAAGTTCCAGCAACAGTTGAACCTTGTTATTCGAATAAAAAAATTTTTTGTTTGAAAACTTGAAAGAAAAGAGGAGAAAGAGAGAGGAAAAGAAAGAAAAGAAAGAAAAGAAAGAAAAGAAAAAAAGAAAGAAAAAAAAAAGAAAAAAAAAGAAAAAATACAAGCACAATCGTTTGCACCAGGAGCACTATCTTTAAATCCATCTTTACAAACACATGATTTATCTGAGCATTTACAAACACCTCCTGATGTACATTTTGTACATGTTGATTGACCTAGTTTTGATTATTGAATATTGATTTGTTTTTGTTTTTTGGATTCTATTTCTCAAAAGAAAAGAAAAGAAAAAGTACAATCACAAGTTGAAGATTGAGTTACTCCAGGAGCTGAATTGCATTTACAAGTACCAGTACCATAATCACATTGTCCATTTAATTCATTACAACTTGGATCACAAAGTTTTGGGAAAGATCCATAATAGTCCCCACTTTTTTTTTTATTGATTAAATACAAAATGAAAGAAAATGGAATGAAAAAAGAAAGAATTAAGTTTACTTAACGGACAACAAAAACATAGCTATTTTATTAAAGTTAAAAAAAATGTTAGATAGTCATAATAGAGTATATTTAAAATAAAAATTAAATGAAAAATGAAAAGAAAATTAAACCGTCATTATAATCTTGATCACCAAGATCAAACAAATCTTCAAATCCAAGGACAACACCATAACTTGTATCAATAAGTGCAACATGACGACGGTTCGAATTACTGGAATATGAATTTACAGCATCAATTGATGCCCAAGTGTAGCGTCTAAATTTTATTTTATTTTTATTTATATTTTTTTTTTCTTTTTTTTTGGAAATTGAAAAGAATGAACATACCCTGATTGTGAACCTTGAACAGGATCAATTGAGCATCCACTATTTCTGTAGCAATCATAATTACGCCCTCCGTTTTGAATTAAACAATTTATCAAAGTATCGCTGTTTCTACAATCACCAGAAATATAACCACTGCTTGCACCATCGGCATGTAAAAAGAATCCAACACCAGTTCCTGCAGAGAATGGCCCAATGGTTGCCGTTAAACCTAATCTGGGAACACAACTTTTATATTTCATATCGTTTGGATTCTTATGTTTACCACCATCCCAACTCATGTCACCAAATACATCTGAAATTTTGTTATTTTGTTATTTTGTTATTGTTGTTTTTTTAAAAAAAAGAAAAGAAAAAGAAAAGGTGAAAACAAACCTTTGAAAGAACCAGAAATTGGAAGATTAGTGTCTTTGTCAATAAGAAAATAGCCCATTTGATTTCTATATCCAGCACCATCTCCAACAACACTAATATCAATACTTCCCCCAGTCACAAACCAAACATTGGGAGAAATTTGAGAATTTAAATAAGCTGCTCTTTGTGCTAATTGAGCTGCGGTCAATTGACCATTTCCTTTTGGGTATTGTGAAAAATCAACTTCTGGGAAAAGAGAATCCTAAATGAATTGAAAAATTCAAACAAGTTGTCCACACTCTTGAA
>Ga0209960_1003718_pt1 | contig 12663 bp, 12 predicted proteins | sample ThiBiot_500_plan_2_FD_183947 | JGI IMG/M metagenome (GOLD analysis project Ga0209960, IMG submission 183947) | Wastewater bioreactor microbial communities from Cape Town, South Africa - Thiocy_expt_500_plan (SPAdes) | ecosystem: Engineered > Bioreactor > Thiocyanate-remediating >... | reverse complement strand
TTTTTTTTTTTTTTTTTTTTTTTTTTTTTTTTTTTTTCCCAAATTGAATTCATTGTAGTTTATCATTCAAAAAATAATAAAAAAAATCTTTTTGTATTTATTTTTATTTTTTCTTTTCTTTTCTTTTCAAGTTTTTTTGCAAAAAAAAAGAATTATAACTAAAAAGATAATACAACTATTTTACAATAAATAAACTTCCAGTATCAGTCCCAAAAGCAAATCCTTGTCCAATTTGTGGATGAAATAATACAACATTTAATGACTGATCCAAATTCCAAGTGGAAGTAACCTTTTTATTTTATTGTATTGATCAAAGAAAAGAAAAGAAAGAAACAAAAATTTACATCCATTTCCATTTCAATTGTTTCTTCATCTTGATTTGATTTTTGAAGAGAAAGTAAATACATTTTTGGGAAGTCTAGAGAATTTGATTGATTTTTTAAAAAAATATAATTTAAAAAAAGAGAAAAAGAACGTTGATGAAAGAGATGAGCACATCCAATTAGAATAAATTGATCACAAGGTGAAAAACTTAATGAAGTGAATCCATTTACTAATAAAAATAAATTTTAATAGAAATGGAAAATAATAAATTCAAAAAACTCAATAAAGTTTACATCCTGGAAGATCAATAGAAGTTATTAATTCTCCTAATGTTGAAGGAAGAAGGGAAATGATTCGAATTTCATTTCCAAGTTGAAATGAATGATGACAATAAACAAGATAATTTCCACAATGAGAAATATCACAACCTTTCTCAGTATGGAGCACAACATTAGAAAGAGTCAAAATTGGATCTTATCGTTAATAAAAAATTAGGAAATGAACAACTTGAAAAAAGAAAAAGAAAAATGGAATAAAAGATGAAAAAGTTACCGAGGAAAGAAATTGAAATATCATACAAAGCCAGTGAATATTCAGGAAGTTTTGTGGATACTTTCCCAAATCCTACTAGCAATAAATTTGGTGTGTTTGGAAGAAATTGAAGTAATCTAAGAATATTCATTTTAATTAATTGAAAAAAAATGTCAAGAGAGAAAGAAGAACTTGATTGTTGCATCAGAGTCAAAAGATTTTGAAAGTTTATTTGTAGAAAGATCTAATTGGTGAATTGAATGTGCTGTTCCAATAAAAACTGCGTTATCGTATGGTTGAAATGAAATTGATGTGATAGGATCTTGAAAGTATAAAGTATTCATTGAAGATGTTCTCTAGATTTATTTTTAATGAATCAATTAACATGAATTGAATGAAATAATAATAAATAATTCCGTACATGAATATCCCAAATTCGAACTGATCCTGACAAACAACCAGAAATAAGAATTTCTGAAACAAAAGGATGAAATTTAATGCTCCAAGGTGTCCTTTTTTTATTAATGATTTAGAAGAAAGACATTATCAAAACGAATACAATTACCTTTCATGTTCTTGTAGAGTACAAAGTAATTTTCTTGAATAATAATCACTAACTTTAATTGAATAATCACCATGAGATGAAGCAAGTAAGTTCCTATATTTTCAATACAGTTCTCCATTAAATTTAATTGAAAACAGAAAATGGAAATAAAGGAACAAATCAAAGTTACCCATGAGAATTCACTGATAATGAAATTGTTGATTTACTATCTCTTGGTAGTTTACAATCCTAATTGCGACAAGTAAATACAAAATATTAATCAGCCAAAGAAAGAAAAGAAAAAAAATACGAAATAAAGTAAAATAAAAAACCTCAATATTTAAAGATTTCTTATAACTTTGTCTTTCAAGTAATGGGAAAATATTACTTTTGAGAGGTTGTCCATTGAGTTCTCTTTTTGCTAAACATTTGACAATAGATATCTCTGGTGATGCTGGGTTCATTGCTTTTTATGAATCGCTTTGAGAAAAAAAAAAAAAAAAACAAATCCCAGGTATTTATACTTTTCCAAAAATGCCCGCCAAAAATTTCTTCAAGAGAAAGGAACTTGAAGAAACTCATTTTTCCATTTTCTAAAGTTCCTTTTTCAAATTATCACCTAAATTACAAAAACAAAGAAGATTGCAACAGAGTTTCAATAAGTTATAAAAAATAATGTTTGATTGTTTAATTTTTTTTTTTTATTTGATTCTTTAATTTTTTTTTTTTTTATTTATGACAAAATAATTTCTTTTCTTTTCTTTTCCTTTTTTTTTAAACTTTTTCTTTTCCAAAATTACCAATCAGTCCAATCTTCTTGTTGTTTAGTTGAGGTTGTTGATGTTGATGAAGCGAGAGAAGTAGAAGATGATGAAGGAGATTTAGATTTTGAACTACCATTCTTTTTAGTATTGTTATCAAGTGCCCAACTATCATCCCAATCATCATTAGATTTTGTATTTTGATTTTGATTTTGGTATTGACCATTGCTTGAATAACCATTGTTTGAATATCCATTATTTGAGTACCCATCATTAGAATATCCATTAGAGAGGTCGTTTGAATAACCATTATATCTATTTGATCCTGATCCTGTAGAACTTGTATTTAGAGAGCTATTCACATAATCGTAGCTTTTTTTACTTCCTTCAACAATCTAATTGTTTTGAAAATGAAGAGAATTAGTTTTTTTTTTTTTTTTTTTTTTTTTTTTTGTGTGATTAACATTACCCTTTCACCAACTGAAGAGATATAAGATGAAACATTATATGAAAGATTTGGATCAGAAATTGTTTGTTTAGTGGGTTCGATTACATTTTCATTAATTTTTTGTCCTACATAAACTGCTCCAGCAGATAAATATGAAAGACCCTTTTTTATTATTGTTATTATTGCTATTAAAAATTAAGAAAGAAAAAAAAAATTAATAAATACTTTGCTTAATGATTCCATGGTTCCTTCTAATAAATCATCAGATCCTTTTGATTTACTTTGCTGAACTATTGAAAATCGAGATTTTTTAATAAAAACTAGAAAAAGGGAATGGAAAAGGAAGAAAAGAAGAAAAGAAGAAAAGAAGGGAAGAATTACAGTTTGGATTTCCGATACCAACATATTTTCCACCTTGACTTGGAGGAAGAGATCTAAGAAGGAAAAAAAAAAAAGAATTTGAAAATCAAAAGAAAGAGGAACTAAAGAAAGGAAATGATTAAAAATAAATAAATACTCTGATCTATTTTCATTTTCTTTTCCTAATCTTGAAAAATAATCAACATGACCTCCTGGTGGTGCTTTTGGTGCTTGAGAACCAGAAGATGATGAATAACTTGGAGGATTTTGTTTTGGATTTGGATTATTTGAATAAGTTGATGTTGGACGTTGAGATGAAGTATTTTTCTTATCTTTGCTCCAATCATTTGCCCAATCATCTTCATTCCAATCTTTGGAACCTTTATTTTTAATTTTTTTAATTTTTTTAATTTTTAGTTTTTATTTTATTATAAATATTTTAAACGAATGAGAATAAAGAAATAAAAATAAGAAGAAAATTGAAACCGTTACTAGCTAAACTTGTTCGTGATGAAGAAGGAGCTGGAGATGAAGTAGCTGATCGAGTTGGTGGTGTCCATTGTTTTCCTTCACAAAGAGCTGTAAGCTAGTTTGTTTGTTTTGGATTTTGGTCAATTATTCTTTGAAAAGAATCTGAAATTAAAAAAAAAAAAAAAATCAACTTTTGATTTATATGATTCTGCTGCAAATGTTTTATATTTTTGTGAAATTGGCATTGAAGGACTATAATCAGGTTGTTTCTCTAAAAATTCTTTTGCTCTTGAATTCCCACCAAGCTAAAGAAAGAAGAAAAAAAATAATAATTGAAAAATTTGAATTTTGGGATCAATCAAACACAATAAATTGATAAGAGGAAAAGAAAGAAAGAAACCTCCATTCTTTTTAATTGATCATCTTTCCAACTATCCATTTGAACAGATCTCACAAAACTAAAAATTTTTTTTTGAAAAGAAATTTTAGAACAAAATCAATAAAATAAAGAACTCAAAGAAAGAGTCAAAAAAGAACCTGATGTGGACTCCAAGTCCTCTATGTTGTCCAGAACATTCAAGACAAAAAAATATACCAAAAGTTACAGATGCCCATTGAGGGTTTGGGTTTCCACAGTCAAAACATCTCTATTTTCATCAAACAAACAAACAAAGAAAGAAGAGTTATTGAAACAAAAGAACAAAAAGAAACCAAAGAACAAATTTTGTTTTAAACAATAATTTTCATTCATTCATTTCATTCTTATTATAAACTGTTAATGAAGAAGAAAAACTTACATCGTTCCCATCTTTCTTCTGAAAACCAGCTAAAATTGCTTTTGCTTGAGGATTCATTCTCTTTTTCTAGCTCTTATAAATAAACCTAATTTATATGTGCATTCAAGAACAATTCTTGAAATACATGAAACAAAATTAAAGTTCTTACTTTATAATAATTTTTAAATTTTCGTTTTTTTTTGGATTTTTCGTTTCGATAATAATAACTTCAAAAACTTTCTTCCTTCTTCCTCCTCCTTCAACTCGTTCTTCCCTAATTCTAAATCTAAAAACATGAAGAAATAAAAGAAATCAATATTGGTTCTTATTTAAAATTTCAATTATATCATCTAAATTAATCAAATCTCTTTGATCTTTACAAAAAAACTATAAAAATCCTCTCATTTTATTCAATTCAACTCTTAATTTTTGTTCTAATTCCTGGTTTTTTTTTTCTTTTTCTTTTTTTGTTTTTTTTAAAAAATAATTATAATTGTCATAAATATGAAAAAATAATAAATAAGATCATAAAAGTTTAATTCTTTTTTTTAAAAAAAAAAAATGAAATAGAAATATAATAAAGGGTGCTTTTTCTTATTCTTCTTTTTGAAAATGATTTTTTGAGTAATTTTTCGTAATTTTTTCAAAGATTTTTCTAATTGAATTTTTTTTTTTTTTTTGATTTTTCCATAATCGAACAACCACGTGAAACTCATCCTCTCTAACAAACAACTTATTGATTGATTGCTCCAATGTTCAATGAATTTCAAACGATTCCTTATTACTCTTCAATATTAATATGTGGATTACAAGTCAACCAAACTCAAACTCAAAATTCAATAAATCTCTTTTTGAACTAATTGAAAAGATTTTGTTAGGAAGATTTTCTTGTCTTGCTTCTTGAAAGTCGCAATCACTTTCTCAAAATATCTGAAATAAATAAAAATGAAACTTCTTTTGAAAAATTTACAAAGAATCCAAAAAAAAAAAAAAATCCTCTTATAAAAATGTAAGGTGTTTTATTTGCAACCTCCAATGGATTGAGAATAATAAGAAATCCTGATCTTCTAATTCTATTGCTTTCTTGCTGATTCTTTGACCTTTTGCAAAACCCAAAGAATCGAGGTTTCTTTTCAGCTTGCAAAAGAAACTCTGTTCTCAGTTTTGTTTTCAAAACCAAAGGAAGTTGGAACTCTTCCTCTTCCTCTTCGCTTTCAGCCTCGTTTGAGCCTGAAACAATTTTACAGAGATATTCATCAGAAACATTTTCAGTTAAAAATTGTTTATCACCCTCTTCAATTCTCTTCAATTTTCAGATAATTATCAGTCGACATTACATTTGGATATTGCGCCAAAGCTCTTGAGAGCTCAAGATAGTCTTCGTTATTTGATATTGGATTTAGATTTTGAATTAACCCAGTTTTCCCCCAAAAGAAACTCTGTTTTCAAAGTTGTAAACATTTAAAACCAAAACCAAAACCAAAGGAAGTTGAATTATTTCTTTAACCATGACTCAAAAGTCAAGTTCAATTCCTCAACTCAAAATTCTTTTAACTGGGGACACTTTCGGAAAAACAAGCTTCTTGAATAGGTTTACTAAAGACGCTTTTGATTCAAATGTGATGGCCACCATAGGAGCTTATTTCACATCTAAAACTATATTATGTGATGACTATGATGTGAAATTAGAAATTTGGGACACGACAGGACAGGAAAGAGTAGACACATTAGCCTCCCTTTATTAGTAACAGCATTTTAAATTTTTATTTTATTTCTAATAAAAAAATTAGTCAGGGTGCCCAAGGTGTAATTATAGTTTGTGATGTAACAGACAAGCGTTCATTTGAATCAATTCCATATTGGATCAAAGAGATTCAAAAATATGTACCAAAGGATGTTGTAACTATCGTTGTTGGAAACAAAATTGATTTACATTCAGAGCGAAAAGTTTGGAAATCTGAAGCACAAGAAAGAGCGAAAGAATTTAATCTCCCATATTTTGAAGTAAGCGCAAAGTCAGGAGAAAATGTGAATAAATCTTTCATGTTTTTGGTCAGGGGAATAATTCGAAAGATGATTCAACATCATGCAAGTAATGGAGATATTAACAAATTTAGAGAATGTTTTGAGGATGAGAGCATTGATGTCAATCAGAAATCCATCAAATTCAAAGAAACACCACTTTTCATTGCATGTAAAAATGGAAGATTAGAAATTGTTGAATACATGTTGGCAAACAAAAGAGAGTTGGATATTTTATCAAAAAACCATCAAGGAATATCACCATTAGAAATTGCAAAAATAAATTCAAAATTACAAGAAAAATTGGATCATGAAGAAGAAGGTGTTGAAGTCAAACAAAGGCAAACCAATTGTTTATCAATTTATAATTTACTTCAAGAATATCAATCTGATCCCAAAAAAGTGAAAAGACAATTAAGAAAAAAATTAAATTTAAAAGGTACAAACTATAATTCTTATTTATTTCAAATATTTATTAAATACATTAAAAAATAGAAATTGGAGAAATTGAGATTGATGAAATCTTATGTAGAGAAGCTATCATTTGTGGAGATATCATGAAATTTAAAGAAGATGTATTACATTTAAAGTTTGATTTAGAAAAGAAATTGTATGGAAAATCAATGACTGAATTAATTTCAAGAACTCTTAATTTTGAACTTCTTCAAGAGTTACCAAAATTGATTGCGATTGATTTAAATTTCAATGATATTCAACTATCTCAACAAAATGTTGAACAAATACTTCAAAATATTCAAAAATTTCAAAAATTGAGATCTTTAAGGTTGTTCTATAATATTTTCTTCCTCCTTTCTCTTTCTTTTCTCTTTCTTTTATTTTCTTTCCTTTTTATTCCAACAAAAAAAAAACAATGAATAGAATTCAAAGATGTTCACTTTCAAAAGAAAATCTCTTATTAATTTTTCGATCTCTTCTTATTAATTTACAAGTAAATGATTCTCTTCAAATAATTGAGTAATTTTCTTTCATTCCATTTTTGGTTGACTTGAATGAGAAAAATAAAAATGATGAAATAAACAGAGTTGATCATATAAAATTGGATAACTATGAAGGACTTGAAATCATTCCAATTGAAATTAAATCCAAAGGAGCTCAAGAAATAGCAAAATATATCTTAGATTTAGGTTTAGCAAAATCATCACAATCAATTTATCGAACAAAATTAATGGTTGTTGGATATGAAAACGTTGGAAAAACTACAATTTTAGATTGTTTATTTCCTTTGACTGATGAAATTGAAGTTCCTAATTTTTTTGGCGTCAATTCAGAGTACTATTTTACACTTGAGGGAAAATACTTGAATCAATATTATCAAGGAAAATTACATAACCAATATATTCTTGAAAATAAAGAATGGAGAATTTCAAAAGTGGTAAGAAAAGGAATTTTTCAAGATAAACAATATTTTAGAATAAACATTGAGAGATGTTCCAATTCCGAGAAAGATGAATTGTGTTTTGAAAATGAAGAAACAAGAGATAAATGGTTTGAAAAGATTTCAAGATTAGTTGTAAATAAAGCAACACATGGAATTGAAGTGAACACTCACATTTGGAAATCTTCAACACTCAATCAACATCAACATCAAAATAAAAACTTGGAAGCAAAACAAAATGGAAATAGAAATGAAAATGAAAATGAAGATAAAGATGACCAAGTAGAATTTTCAACATGGGATTTTGCAGGACAACATGATTATTATAATACACATCATTATTTTTTATCAAATAGATCAGTATTTTTAGTATTATATCGAATGGATAAAGGAATGAATGGATTGGAAAGTTTGGATTTTTGGTTGAAATCATTATCATCTCATTTAAATCAAAATTATTGTGATGAAAATGGAAAACCATTTTATTCAATTATTATTATTGGTACATTTTTGGATTCAATTATTAGTGATAATCATAATGATGTGGATAAAAATTTGAGAGAAATCAAAATAATGGAAATATATGATAAAAATGGGTTGAAATCACCACCATTTTATTTTGAAGTGAGTTGTTCAACATTAAAAAATATTGATGAATTAAGAGAAATTATTTTTAATATTTCATTAAGTCATTCATATATGGGAGAAAATGTTCCAATTGGATACTTAAAAATTGAAAAATCAATTTATGAATTAAGGAAATTGAAACAAAATCATCCAATTATTGAAATTGAAGATTTAATTAATCATGTTCAATTACAATATCAATCATTTAAATTTGATATTGAATTTGTGAAAAGAGGATTAAGACTATTACACGAATGGGGAATTTGTATTTATTTTGATGAACCAATTGAATTATCAAATATTGTTGTTTTGGATCCACAACATTTCACAAAGACAATATTAGGAGATTTATTTAAAGCAGATGAATCAATAAGACAAATGAGATCAAATGGAATTATTGATTACTCTCAATTAAACAAGATTTGGAATGGACCCATGAATTTAATTGATACTTATCTATCATTATTGGAAAAATTTGAAGTTTGTTTTATTTTGGAAGATCAACAAAATGGAAATGAAAGGAAAAATAAAAGTGAAAATGAAAAGAAACTGATAATTCCAAATTTACTTTCAGAAGATAAAACAAAAACAATTGAAGAGAAGTTAGAAAAGAAATGGTCATTAACAATTCCAAGAGGAGAAATTGAAATTGAAAGGATATTTTCATTTAATCAAGTTCCAAGTGAAATGGTTTCTAGATTATTGGTGAGATTTCATAATAAAATAGTTGATAATATCATTTGGAGAAGAGGCGTATTATTAAAACATTTTGAAAATGAGAATGTATTATGTTTATTGGAAGTTAAAATGTCAGAAAATTTATTTGAAATTAGAATTAGAGGAAAAGAAAGAAATGAATGTTTAAAAATGATGAAATATATTTATGAAGAAGTGAAAATTGTGAGTGGAAATTATAAAGGAGTGAAATGGAAAGAATGTGTTAGATCTTCTCATTTTTCAAAAGGATTAATAGATTTGGATGATATTATTGAAGATTGTAAATTGGAATTAAAAGATAGAAAATTAATATGTCCAATTACTCATTTTCCAATTTATGGTGAAGATTTATTATTCAAAACTGGTTTACTTGAGACTTTGGATAATCAAGATAATTTTGGTATGTTTTTTTCATTTCATTTATTTTTCAATTTTAAATTCAACAATGAAAATAACGAAATAATTAATCAGGAAATGGGCATTGGAATTTCAATTATGAGAGTCAAAATCAAGAAAGTCAAAAAAGTGAAACAGAGACCATTTTTGAAAATTCACAAAAATTAAATGAAAAGGAATATGAAAAAGTTGAATATTTACTTCAATTATTTGGATTTAATATGTCAAGAGTTGATAAAGTTATTGGAATTGACAACAAAAATCGGAAAATATCCTTTAATACTTGTCAGCAAGAAATGTATGGCAAACATCAAAATAATCCAAATTTGTTTAAGAAAGAAAATTGGATTGAACAATCAGAATCAGAGTTAAGAAAATCATTTATTCAACATTTGGGTGATTATATTTCAAAATTTAGAAAAATTGGTTGGAATCATGGAAATAATGTACATTTTATTTATTTATTTATTTATTTTTGTAATGATTATAATTTAACAAACCTAGATATTTGTGATTCCAATGATTCAAGGAACAACTGAAGATGCTGCTTTGAGAATTGGTATTTTTTTTCCCTAAAATCCATAACTAATTAAAAAATACAAAAAATCGAAGCTGATCATGGGTTTGGAACAGTTTGTAAAGTTGATGCTGGTTATTATTCACAAGGTTTCTTGTTTTTTAATTATTATTTCAAATTGTTTCGAATTTAATAATCTTTGCTCTACAAATAATAAAGGAGTGTATGTTACATCCAAAGCAGAATATGCAACAAAATATTGTCAAGGAAATCCCAAAGTATTTGTGATTGGATTTGTGATAGTTGGCAATTCATTTCCAGTTATCGAACATCCATTTAAAGCTTCAAAGAATTATAATGGCAAACCAATCAATCCTGGTTATCAATCTCATTTCACTCTTGGTATTTTCCATTTTCATTTTGAGATTCATGATGAGATTTTCATTAAATAAGATTAATTCATTAATTAATTAACTAGTTGATGGACGAAACAAGGATTTAGCTTTTCCAATTAAACTTGAAGAGTTAGATGAAAAATGGGTTGCTGATGAATTAGTTGTTCATGAATCACAAACTTATCCATCTTACATCGTGTATTATAAATAAACAATGAACCAATCTATAAAACAAGGATAAGTTTGTATAGCAAATAAATAATCAAAAGCACAAATCAAATCAAAATAATTGCAAATCATCAAAACCAAAATTCTCGATCACCAGGCTGGAAAATTTTGAAAGAAATATTTTTGAAGGAGCGATCTTTTCTTGCAAACCAAAGCTAAATTGATTTTACGTTAGAAAAGAATCAAAAAACTTTCAATTCTGTTCAAACAAAAACTCAATAAAGAAAGAGCACAAAGAGAACAACATTCTTGGGAAGATAAATCGAGAGTGAGGAAACTTTCAAATCCCGAAAAGCCTATAATCCACAGCATTCTCCCTCCTTCAATGTTTTCATTTCAAATTTTTTTTTCTTTAAAGAGTTATTTCTATTGATTCTTCAAACAGTACTTTCATAATTAATCAAGGTGATGCTGAAGAAGTCCAAGAAGAAGAAGAGTGAAAGGGTTAGCTTTTTGGAATTGAAGTTTGATTAAAATTGGACTGAAATAAATCAGAATGATCGGGCTCAAAGTTTTATTGGTTCTCATTTTCGAATCCATTCGTGTTCGACGAAAACAAAAAGGAAATTATTAATCGATTAAAAATTTATTTAGAAGTGCAATTAATTAATTAGACAAAATCAACATCTTCACTCTCTTTCTCAATTCATTTCTTTAGATAAACATGAACCCTCTTCGTTTAATATTGTTCTAAATAACATAGTTGAAAAATTTGTTCAATTTTGACTTCTTGGTATATGTTAAATGTTAAAAAGACTTGATTTTATGAGTTTTATTAAACTTTTGAATGAATTTGTTCGTAGTTCGAAGCTTTAAAACTTTCGACTTCACTTGAAATTATAAGTTTGTATTGATGAATAAAAGAGTGATATAAGTTAAATTTTTATATTTAAGATTTTACTTGATAGTTTTATTTTGTAAAAAATTGACTGAAAACGAAAAATGAATTAGTTAATTAGTTGATTCATTGCTCAAAGTCTCTAAATTAAACTTTTCTTCACTTATTAGATATTCTTGAAAAAGACTTGGATTTTGAAACAACAGCTAACTCAAGACTAAAACTCAAAAAAGTTTGAGTTTGTTGTATTATTTTTCTTTGTTGAAATGGAGCAACAAAAAGAGTTTATATTATATAAATGGAGATGGCTAAATTTAGTTTTATTCTGTTGGATCAGTTTTTTACAAAGTATGATTCCTTTTGACTTTTTTAATTTTAATAACAATAAATAATAATAATAAATCTAAAGATTTCTTAATCTTTGCATTCGCTCCTGTTGCTGAAACTGCTGTAAGATTCTATGCTCCAACAGGCGAAGTTGATTTTTTGTAATACTTCATTTCTATCAATCTTTCCATCCATCCATCTCTCATTCATCACAATCTAAATTTCTAATCTCTTATAATGTTTCTTTCTATTTAGCTATATCAATCTATTAAATGCGATTCCAATTTTCATTTCTATACCACTCCTCTTTTTTGGACCAAAGTTTTTAGATCATTATAACTTAAGGATTTCTGTAAAATTTTTATTTATTTTAATTTAGTTAATTGAATTGATTGATTTTTTTTCTTATTCAAACAAAAAATTTATTTCAATATTTTTTTTAGGTAATAGGATATTGTATTGTAACAGTTATTGGTTGTGTGATAAGGTATGCAAGTGCTGTACCTACAATGTTAGGATTTTGGTTTGTGTTTGTTGGACAAGGTGTTATTGCTTTTGGACAACTTCTTTCATGGGCTGGCCCAACAAAGGTATGATAAAAAAATATTTTAAAGAACAAAATAACAATCAAAAAAAAAAAGTTATCTATGCTTTGGTTTTCAGAGAAAGAAAGAGCTATTGCCACTTCTTTAGGTTCAATGTCAAATTTATTAGGAATTGCAATTTCATATGTTATTTCACCTGTAATTGTACCTGGTGATAATCCAAATGAAAGTATTTATTTATTTACTTACTTATTTGTTGATCACAAAATTCAAATAAATAAAAAAAAGTTAAAACATTGTTATTAAGTCATATGGTTATTGCAATTATTGTTTGTTTGGCAACTTTGATTTTCTTTAGAGCAGCCCCACCTACAGTAAAACTTTTAATGAAATTTTCTTCTTGTTGTTCATTTATGATTACAAAAAAAAAAAAAAAAAAA
>Ga0209960_1003716_pt1 | contig 12674 bp, 16 predicted proteins | sample ThiBiot_500_plan_2_FD_183947 | JGI IMG/M metagenome (GOLD analysis project Ga0209960, IMG submission 183947) | Wastewater bioreactor microbial communities from Cape Town, South Africa - Thiocy_expt_500_plan (SPAdes) | ecosystem: Engineered > Bioreactor > Thiocyanate-remediating >... | reverse complement strand
TTTTTTTTTTTTTTTTTTTTTGTCAAAGAAATCTAGTAACAATATTAATTTAAATTTGAAATTTAGAGCAAAAAATTATTCGAATGAAAAAAGATCTTGGTGTTCCAACATTCTTTCTTCCTTCAAAAGGAGATACAGAATATTATCTAGGAGCTGTAAACTTTTTCTCATTAGTTTTTTCAAAAAATGAAAAATTCAAATTCTTATTTATTTATTTATTTATTTGTTTGTAGGAAATTGCTCGACATTTTGGTTACGAAAAAGCTGTAAGGTTATTTGATAAATGTCCAGATTTAGAGTATAATTTTTCTTCTTTTTTTCACACATTCTTAATGAAATCCTAACAATATTTTTATAGTCGTTATATTATCAGTGGTGACGAATCTATTCACTTGTACAATTTAGGATTATTACCAAAAAATTTAAAAGGAAGAGCAGTTGGAATTGTAACAATAAGGAGTGCATTCAAATGTATCATTCCATATATTTATGGAACAGCAAAAAAGAATCTAGGAGGAAGGCCCAAAAAAAGTATTTATGATGATGTACTTTCTTTTTTTATTTATTTTCTTTTATTCCTTTTTTTGGGTTTTTTTCTTTGGTTACAAAAAACAAACTTTTAAAAAAATTAAAAGAATCGTGATGTGAGTCCAGTTAGAAAAATTCCAAGAGATCAACTTTTAAATAGTGCAATGGAAACAACATTAAAATTTAATTCCTATTTATTAAATGAAAGGAGATCAAGACCAAAATTTTTTGAAATTAATACTCAAACAATTCAAGTCCCTCTTCAAACAATTCCTTATATATTCCAACCTAATCAAACTGAATATCCTGTTGCAACAGTAGAAAGACAATATACAGACAATTTTACATTTGTGTAAGTTTTTTTTTTTTTTGTTTTGTTTTTTTTTTTTCTTTCTATTCAACGAAATAAAATAATAATAAAAAATAAAGAGATGCAAAAGAAGCCAGTACTTTACTTAAACGATCAATTCCAGAACCTTACCCCATTTTAGTAATTTTATTTTATTATTCAATTTATGATTTATTTATTTGAAAAAATTAATTTTTTTTTCTCTTTTCAAATTCAACAGAAAATGAATTCTCTACCACTAAATTTACCTTCAAACTCTACAACATATACTCCAACTTATACTCCAACCTATATTTCAAATTTAACACCAACTCCAAAAATTCCTATTTCCCCATTGCAAACTAAATCTTCTTCGACCTCAGACCTTGATTTCAAATATTCTACTCCCATGAAAAGCCTTTCTTATTCTCTCCCAAATTCAACTTCAAAGTTTCCAAATGTAACTCCATTAACTGTCACACTAAACTCTTTAGTTAACAAACCATTCACCTCTTCGCCAACGACATCTCAAACACTAGTACAACCACAACCACAAACTCAAACTCAGACACCTACATCTTTGCCTGTGAACAATTCCTCCAAAGCCACTTCAACAAAAAAAGTTACTAGAACTTCTGCTCAAGCATCGGATCCAAATATTTGCTATCGATGTGAAAAACGAGATAATCCAACAGACTTGATTACATGTGTAAAATGTTCGAAAACAGCTCATTCACATTGTTGGGAATTACCTGAAAGAATAGCTCCAAAAGTCAAAACATATGATTGGCAATGTTTTACTTGTAAAGTATGATTTCAATTTTTTTTTTTTTTTTTTTCTAATTTGAGGGAAAATGATTGATGTTAATTTATTTATTTTAGAATTGTTTTGTTTGTGGAAAGAGTCGAGATGAAAGTAAGATTCTTCTTTGTGATGATTGTGATCGTGGTTGTCACACTTATTGTGCAACTCCAAAACTCGATGCTCCTCCAACAGGTAATATTTTTCATTTTTCATTTTCTTTTTCTTTTTTTTTTTTTCAAATAAGAAACAATCAATCAATCAATCAATTCAATTCAATTAATTTTTCTTCTTCTTAGGCCATTGGGCATGTAATGTTTGTCAAGCAGAGAAAAAACAAGCAAAACAACCAGCGTAGTTTATTTGAATTTTAATTAATTTTTCCCTCCCCATTTTGGATTCGACCTAATTTTCTTTGATGTACATATATATTAGACGTGATTTTAAAAATAATAAAATACAACAAAAGATTCAACTTTAAATTTTGTTTTTGAGTTGGATCATTTCATTTTATTTCATTGCAAATCTATCAAATCTTTCATTCCTTGCTTTGTGGCGCAATCAAAGTCACGTGCTCGCATTTCTTTTTGAAATTTTTTTTTTTTTCAAAACAGGTCACAGCATTCGGATTCCTCCTCTCTTTGTTCTCCTCAGCACAACAAAACCTCTTTAAACTTGATTTAAACAGTTCATAATGTAAGTTTTATTTCATTCGATTTTTTAATTTTTTAATTTTTCAATTTTTATTTTTTTTTTTTAATTTTTTTTTTTAATTTTTGACTTTTTTTTTTTGAAAATTAATTGCAATTAATTGTGAATAGCTGTGTCTTTTAATAATTCTCCCAAAGAGCTACAATTAATTACTATACTGATACCCTTCAAATTGGATTTTAAGAGTTCAATGGTCACTAGCTTGATGGTTTTCCCTTGGGACTCACTTATTGACCGAAATTACAATTACAAGAACTTTAAAGAATCACTCATAATGCAAAAATGCCCTTTTTTTCTCATTACAGAAAATTAAACAAACTCCCCTCAAGACTTGTTAGTGTGCTTTCATGTCTCAAAGAAACAAGGCGTTCCTCGAATTTCTCAAAAATGAAAGCACCAAAGAATCAGAATGTGCTCCCAAAGTTTCATTCCAATCCAAAGCATTTGCTGTATAATCCAAATATTGTTCATTTTTCAAGAATGTCTTGCAATTTATTCCCTCCAGAGAGTTCATTCCTCGATGATAATCTTGAAAAAATGGTTGATGAACTTGATGAAGATGAATATTGGCCTCGATTACAACCTTCAACTCAAATTAAAAATCTTGGTGTCTCTTCAATTGTTTGCAATCTCAATCTCAAGGAAATATTCTTTGATCTTCAAACAATCCAAAGTTCGAATATCTCTGATTCAAGCAAAAATTCCTCTTATCAAAATCAATCCCTTGTTCAACTCTTTGGGGTTTTTGTCAAACAATTTTCTTCAATCTCGATCTCATTTAACTTCAGAGAAATAATCCCTAGTATTCAATTACTCAAAAGTGCTGATGATATCTCCAAGCTAAGAAGAGCAGCGAATGTATTCATCTCCTTCTTTGAAGAGCAAAAACTGAAACAAACCTTCAATTTACAAAATCAGAATGGTTCATTAATTGAAGAGTATGATCCTGACCCAAAAATTGGATTAGTCATTCTCTTAACTGCTTCATTGTTATTTTTGGAGGCTTTACAAAGACTCAATCAAACAAAAGAAACGATTCAACGATCTCTTCAAACCAAACAGCAAAGAAATCAAAACTTTGATGCGGTATATTTTTTGAATTCATTCAATTTTTTTCTTCTTCTTCTTTCTACTTTCGATATCGATTTCATTTTTCTTCAACTTTCTTTCTTTTTCACTCAGGAATCACGATGGAGACAACCTTCTTCATGGAAAAATCAAATGAATTCAATGGGCTTTTAAAAAAAAAACTCACAATCACTAAACCCATGAAAATAAATAAACGAAAATTCACTGAATCATGTTTCTTATTTATTGTTTCTTGTTTCCTAATTTTAATATTTTATTTTCCCGGTTTTTCCATCCTCCTTTTTATCTTTTTTTCTTTTCTTCTTGTGGTCCAGATTTAACAAAGTGTGAAAAAAATAACCACAAAAGGATATTTATTTTTGGTCCATAATTTCGGAGACTTTATTTCTCCGAAAAAAGACCTTTCTCAAATTTATTGAAAATAAGAATTTCTTCAAAAAAGCAAAAAGATTCAAAACTTATAAAACTTTTGATAAAAAAGCTTTTTAGAAAAACTCTTTAGAAGAAGAACTTAGTCTTTAAAAGCTTTGATAAATACTTTTAACAGTTAAACATTTAATAGATTGTAAGTTTTCTTTTCTTATTATTCAGGTTTTTTTGTCTTTTTGTGTTTTGAGGTTTGTTTTGTGTTTTTTTTCTTATTGAAACTGATTATTATTGTTCGTGAAGCTTCGAGATGGTTTCATAATTATTTATCATTTATTATAATTCAATCTTCATTATTTATTTTTGTTATTTATTATTTGTTATTTGAAGTAAAACTTAGTTGAATAGTTAGTTTGTTTTGAGTTGAAGGTTTGTAAAAATTTTCTCTTTTGCTTTTTATCCTTTTGTTTTTGTTTTTTGTCCTTTTGTTGTTTTTGAAAAAAAAACCTTAGATTTCTCTTCATAAATAATAGTTTAACATTTTATTCAACTTTATTTTACTTCTTTTATTTTACTTCAATAGTTTTTATGATATTATTATATCATTTTTTTTTCTGGTTGAGTTCAACACTTTTTTATTTTTTGAAAAATGTGCAAAATAACAACAAATTCACCAGATCTTGGGATTTCATGAAAACAAAAACTTTCATTTATTTTTTTTCATTTATTTTTTTTTCTTTTTCTTCACTGAAATATCCAATTTTTTAATCAACTTTACAACTTTAAAACACTTTAAACTCAAACATTATAAACTCTTTTATTTATAAAAAGAAAAAAGAAAATAAAAATAAATAAAAAGAACGCTTTTGTTCAAAAAAAAAAAAAACTGTAATAATTGGAACCCAATTACATGACAAACCTAAAAAAACTTCATAAAAATACAATTGAATTCATCCAAAATTGATCAAAGCTAACATAACTATCCTCCAACTTTTTCAAAAACAATAACAAAAACAATAACAAAAACACAAAAACTTTTAATATTGAATTTTCAAAATGAAACCCTCCCCCTCAAACTCAAAACTATTTTATTTTATTTCATATTTCATATTTTTATATAATTACTTATCCTGTATAAAAAAAAAACTGAACTTGAGACATATATATAAATATAAAGGGAATAAGAATCGAATTGCACATTACACCATTTCATATTTTGTTTTTTCATTTTTTAAATGAAACGAATAACTTTTGTCAATTATTATATAAGTCAATAAAAACATCTCTACGTCACCTCCTAATTACACTCGTTAAGCCAACATTTTCAGCCCTTATTCATTATTTCACTTATTTAAGCTATTCCTTTTTGTTTTTTCATGAAACATTTATTTTATCTTTTTTTTTATTTTCATGTTGTATTTGTAAAAAAAAAATTATATTTTTTGTATATGTTTTATGTTTTGTTATTGGGGATTGGAGGAAATAATGTTGTGCTTCTTGATACCTTGGTCGTTTGAACTGTATTATTATTTATTATTGATATCTATTTTCTTTTAATGACCAACATTTTTTTTTTATTTTATTTCATAATTTTAATGACAAACGACAAACCTTTGGGAATAATAATTGTATAAATATTTGAGAGTTTTTTAATGAAATATAAATTTTTTCTTTAGGGCAATGAAACAACCAGAGAGTGAACTTTATGTAGATACTTCAAGAGATGAAGATTTATTAATTAAGAATGATCCAAAGTTTGAAAGTGGGGAACTTAGAGGGATGACCAAAGACCATTGGAGAGTACGTTCCCTTCATTTTTCTTTTTTTTCTTTTTTTTTTCTTGAAATTGATTTTTTTAAAAAAAATTTTTTTTTTTAGCCTGATGATGAAGCCACAGAATGTTATAATTTATCTTGTCGAAAAGTTTTTAGTTTTTTTGGTAGAAAACATCATTGTAGAAGATGTGGAGAAATATTTTGTCGAAATTGTGTATCTTATGAAATGCGTCTTGATATGGATGCTAAACCTAGTCCACAAGGAAAATTATCAAAAGTTTGTCAAACATGTCTAGGTGATAATTCTCCAGTTAAGTTTCCATCAAAATGTAAGTTATTGTTTCTTCTTTTTTTTTTTAAAAAAAAAATACACATTGACTTATCCATTTTTTTTTTCTCATAGCTGATTCAGTTGAAGCAGTGACTCCTGATTCTGTGTATAAAAGTAATAGCCAAAAGAGAAAATTTTTTTCAAAATGAGTGAAAAGTAGTTTAAATAAACTAATTGTAACTTTTTTTTTAGGTTCTCCTGAATCAGGATTTTCGAGTGAAGATTTGAAGAAAAAGTTTAGAAATACACCAGAAGGAAGTCCATTAGCTCATCAAAGTGAAGATAGTTCACCAGAAAAACAAAATTATTTCTCTGAAAGAAGGAGGACAATGGAGTTTCTTGAGAAAAGAGTTTGTTTTTCCTTTTTCACTTCATTTTCCTTTATTTTTCCTTCTTTCATTAATCAAAATCTTTTTCCACAAAAAAATAGTTATCTAGGAGGCCCTCTATAGATGAACTTTCTGAACGATTCAAAGTCGATTGGTCTTGGTCCACATTTTAGTTTATATTTTCTTTTGTCATTTTGCTTTTGATTTCTTTTATTTACTTTTCTTTTCTTTTTGTTTTAAAGTGTATATTTAAACTCCTTTTTGTTGAGTACTCCTTTGAAAAATATAAATAAATTGTACATTGTCTTTATTATGTTCTCTTCTTTTTTTTTTACACATTTACATTTGATCCAATTTTTTTTCCCAAATGACTTTATTTCCAGCTGAAATCTTTATTTTTTTCTCTAAAAAAAAAGTAAAGATAATTAATAAATGAAACTAAATGAACTAAATGAATGAAAAATGAATTGTAAACTGTTGTTCTTGATTCTTAAGTTCACGTTCAACTTTAAATTTCGTTCTAAGCATTTGAGTGTAAACTGTAACAACGATTGCCATTGTAAATGCAGCTATTGGGGTTCTTGCTCTTCTCCAATCCATCTTTAATTAAAGTCTTTACCGAATAGAAATTCAATTCCTTTACCAAGTTCTCAATTCGAATTTGTATCGAAACTGTTGCTTTATCTATTGAATTTATTCATTAATTAAATTTGAGTGTGGTTATTGAGTTATTGAGTTTCATTCTTTTCTTTGTTCATGAAATTTGAAGAACTAAAAAAGCAAAAATACAAATAAATGTTGTAGTTTATGAATCTTGTAGGTTCTTTTGAATTCAATTCAATACATTTCAACCAATGTATGATAATCTTGGATTAGAGTAGAAAGTTATGAGTTATCTTGAAGGAGATTTAAAATTATTTTGTTTGGTTCCGATTTATTTTTATTTCCGATCGGCTATCACTTCTGATTTATTTTTACCAACCCCAATTTACAAGTTATAATACTATGAAAAAGACTTGATAGTTATGATTTAAAGGTTCATTTTATTACTACTACTATTACTATTTTGTTTCATTTTTTTCTAGCTTTTTTTATTTACAGAGTTGTTTTTCTTGGATCTCAACGAACTTGTTCGGTGATCAAATGAAAAGGAACTATTGCCACTATTAATTAAAGTTTAATTTACTACAAAGAATTATAATTCAAAAAAAATATATATACCGTGATAGTAAAGAAACTGGATTTGTTTCAGTTCTTCCTCTCAGTTGGGCTTGGGGTTGGACCCTTGAGACGATTTCAGGATTTTCTTTTCCACGAAGCTAATTATCGTTGAGATTGAATCATAAATAAAATAAAAATAAAAAATAAAAATAAAAATAAAATACTTTTGCTTGAATAATCGCAGCCATCCAAGCTTCTCTTTCAGAACTAGTTTCACTACATAAAATTCTACAAACAAAATCAGTTGGTGTTGGATTTTTTAAACTCAGATTCCTTCCAAGATTTTTAGTTCGAAGGGCAAAACAGTATTTGGCTGGTGCCTTCTTATGATTGAGAACATATGATACATATAGGTCATGATAATTAATCATTCCCACCTCTGATGAAAGATTCTTTTATTTATTTGTTTATATTTCAATGATTTAATAGAAGAAAGAGAGAAAAGGATGAAAAAAGAAAAGAAACCTTAGAATCTTTATAATAGGCCAATCCTGTTGGTCTTAAGACAAAATATCGTTTCTTCCAAGATTTTACACTTACACCTTCTTTATATAACCATCCTACCATAAAAGGGAAAGAATCACGCTGTATTATTAATTTATTTTCAAAATTATTATTCAAGAGCAGAAAAAAAAAAAAAAAAAAAAAAAAAAAAGAAGGAAAAAAAACCAAAGTTATAGGGACGGTACGAATAGGATCAAATTTAAAAACTAAAGTACAATTGAATGCATCGACCCACGAGTTCCAAACCGATAACATTGTTTCTTCGTCTTCCAAAGGACGTTCTGGTCAAATAAAAACAAAAAAAGGTTCAAAAAAAAAAAATTTCAAAGTTTTAAAAAAATAAATCAAACCATATTCTGGGGAGATTTCAAATAATGAATAATTAGTACACATGTTTGTTGGGGTTGCGGAAACAACTTTTTTAACAAGATTATAACAAATTTCTTTAACTGTTGTTTTATCGGTAATTGGAGTTGGAAAACTTAATGGACCATTATCAATTAAAATATCAAAAGTTGCTACTGCTTCACTCTCAGTGATTGAACTCCTTGATTCCTAAATTACACATTTTTTATTAAAAAAAAAATAAAAGAAAAAAAAAAGAAAAAAAAAAAAAATGAAAAATGAAAAGAAAGAAAGAAAAAAAAATTTTACAATCACAAGAGAATTTCGAGGTCTTTGAGGTTTTCTGGGTGTGATATTTGGAAGTGCTTCCTAAAACAAATGAAAATAATAATTTTAATAAAAATAAATAAGAACCTTAATTATTATTTTTCAGGGAAAAAAATAAAATAAGAACCTTAAAAGTTGTATTTGAATTTTGCATTAGATATTCAAGAAATTGAGCTAAAAGTTCTAATTCTTCTTCAGGAATCTTTGAAGTTTTTGAAGTTTTTCTAAAGAGACATTTCGCAAAAACTTTAGATAATTCCTTTCTTGTCATTAAATTGACTTCACTCCTTTGAGCAATTTGTTCTAAATGATTCACTAACTTTCGAAGAGTTCGAATATTGATTTCTGGTGCCTTTTTTAAAATTTCAACAAATTCTTCATCAAAATACTTTGATCCAGATCTAGTCATGACTCCAAGAATTTCATCATAAAGAACTGTTGGAAAGAGAGGTTCTGGAAGTTCCTCAAAATAAATCTTTTATTTTTTTAATAAAAAAAAATTAGTGCGATTGTTTGATAGTTTACAATAAATTGTTTAAAAATAAAAATATATACAATCATTAATCTTGCAACGGAATACAATTCTAATGATTCAGTTACAATTAAATTTAAGTTGACCGCAAGATCATCCTAATTTTTTTTAAATTTTAAATTTTATTTTCTTTCTTTATTTTTATTTTTTGAAGAGAAGAAAGGAAAAAATGAAGTGAATGAAAGTACATGATTAAATAAATTTTTTATCTTATTAATTGTGGAGGGGTCACCATCATTTTTATAGATGTTTGGTAACTCTGAACCTTTCGAAGTAATAAATGAAACACATTTTACAATAATTAATGGAACTCCTCGATCGTGTGATCCTTGTTTTCTTTGAGCAACTATATCAATTGGGACTCCAAAAATCTTTTTATTTTATTTTTATTTTTATTTTTATTGTCTATTATTTAGGAAAGAGAAAAAAAAATTTTTTTTTCAAAAAAAAGAAAAAAAACTTGAGTATTTTTAATTGCATGAATCCAGTCATTACATTCTTGAGGAGTTGATGCTTCAAGGAAAAATGTTCTATTTGGCGTTTTTAATGTTAATGTTCTCTTTGTTTCATCTCCTGAAAACTCTGAGATGTGAGTCATAATACGTAAGTCTACAGATCCAAGAAGATTCTAATTTTGTAATTTTTTTTTATTTTTTGAAGGAAAAAATGAAAATGAAAAAGAATAAATAATTTACTCTATCTTGATCATTTTTAAAATAATAAAGACTTTTTCCTCTTAATACAAACCATCTAGGAAGATATTTAGTTTGAGTTTCAGTCTTTTTATTTAATATTCCATGCATTTCACAAGAAGAGACATCAAAATTTCCAGGAGAGAAAGCTTTATTGAAAAATGTTATGATTGAGTTATTCACAAGAAAAGAAAAAAAGAACGAAAAAAAAGTACATATTTTAACATTATTTGCATCAATAGCACGACCAAGAATATCATGCCAATTCATCATTTGTGATTCATTATCAGCAGCAAGTTCATAAAATCTTCCAAAGCATGTCAATAATTCAAAATAATGAGGTTTTGATTTTAAAGGATCTTCTTTAATCCAAATACCAACCATATCTCCTATCATTACAACCTGAACAAGAAATAAAAGAATGATTTTTTTATTTTTGAAAAAAAGAAAAAGAAAATTAATGAAAGTAAAATAAAATAAATTTACTCCAGCAGGTTCTTTATCTTCTTTAAGTTTAAAGTATCTTAAGGCTCCTTCTTCAAATGTAAACCATCTTCTCTTCCAAAATTTGTTACTTCCACCTCTCTTAAATAAATAGCCGCATCGATATTGAATTTTTACTTCTTCATCATCAGGAATTTCATCATCAAGAGCAGTAGAGGTTTTTGAAATGAAATCTTCAATTCTAGATGCAACTTCAAAGTATTCATTTTTCTTTGCAATCTATCATAAAAAAATAAAAAAAAAGTATGATTTTTAAAAAACGAAAAATACTAAAAAAATAATAATCAAAATATGTACTTGATCAGCTTTGTTTCCATTTAAATCGGTTACAAGTGGATTGGCTCCATTTTGTAAAATTAATTCAATTTGTTCAATTTTTCCAGCTTCAGCAGCAAAATGAAGAGCAGAATATCCAGTTGATGGATCAACAGAATTAATATTTACTCCTGAACCTAAAATTTTTACTGTTTCCATAACATCTTCTGATTTTACAGCCTCAAAAAATTTCTTTTATTTTATTTTTATTTTTATTTTTATTTTTATTTTATTGAACTTTGAAGATATATTGAAGAAAAATAAATAAATAAAAAATTCAAACCTGAGAAAGGAGACTTGGATCTTGAGATTCCAAAACTGGTTCAAAAAATAATTTGTCTACATATTTTGATTTAATGAAATCCGTTTTGACCTCTCTGGAAGTGAATAAATTTGAGTTCAATTTTTGGTTTTGACTTGAAATTTGAAGCTAAAAAAAAAGGAAAGAAAAATGAACCTTTCATCACCAGGAAGAACTCTTTCGAAGTCATCTGGGATTTTTGCTTCCCAAACTTTATTTGCGTTTTCATTACCAATTGCTTTCATTAACTTAATTGAAAAAGAAAAAAATTAGTAGGTGGAAAAAAAAAAAAGAGAAAGAAAAAAAAAAGAAAAAAAAAAAAAAAAAAAAAAAAAAAAAAAAAAAAAAAAAAAAAAAAAAAAAAAAAAAAAAAAAAAAAAAAAAAAAAAACTTGAATCAATTCAGGTTCCCATTCATCTAGTGGTAAAGATCTAACTTTAGAAAAATGAACTCCGAGACTCCTATGAATACCAGAGCATTCAATACAAACAACAATTCCAAGATTAATTGAGGCCCAGTCAGGATCTTGGTTCAAAGAAAAAAAAAAAAAAAAAGAAAAAAAGTATTAATGGTTTGAATAAATAAATAAAGTCTTAAATCCTTTCATACCTTCAGCTCTACAATCTGCACAATATTGATTTGAAGGAACCTCTCGAATAGTTTGAAGAGCATCTCTACCAGAAATTAGTTTTGAAGATCCTTCATTTTCATTATTCTCTGCTTTTTGACTTTGAACTGCAGTAAGTGCATTTCCTATTGCAGTTTGTATTTCAACAATCCATTCCATCATTTCTGCTTGGGTTTCTGCTTGAAACCAAAAGCTATTTGAAATAAGAAAAGTTTTTTTTTATAAAAAAAATAGAAATAAAATAAAATAAAATAAAAATAAACCTTCGATTTAATGTTACAAGTTCAAATCTAAATTTTCCAGGTGCTGGAACAGGTTTCACAGATGTTGTTAATACTTCAATAAAGTTAATTGGATCCATTGCAACAAAGTGCTTATAAGTTAAAATTTAAATATTAGAAGTTTAGATCAATCAAAAATAGAAATAAATAAAAATAAATAAAATAAAATAAAACTTCATAGGATCTATAATAGAAAATTCTTCCTCCTTTAATTGCAACATATCTTCTTTTCCAATCTTTTGCAACATTATTTCCCATTTTCTTTAACCATCCTTCTTTTTCTGTTCTATCTCCTAAACCGGGAATCTCAGACTCCCTACGATCAGGACCTAGAGTAAAAGTTCTAGATAAAGAATCCTTTCGTTGTGAATTTTCGTTAATATTTTCTGAATCTTGATTTGAAATGCTCGTATTTTCAACGCTTAATGTTGAACTTGGTGTTGAGACTTCTGAGTAAGATCTATTACTTATTCCTTTCTTAATGACTCCTGAAATTATTTCTATCCATTTCTGAGTATCTTTTTCACTTTCACTACAAAATACAAAAACACGCCCTTCTCTACTTGTTGCAACATCAAAGCAATGTGCATAACGAGGATCTTTTTTTGATTCAATTTCATTTCTTGCAGCATATAATATTTCATAATTTTTAATGATTCCAGCAGGTTCTTTATCCTATTGAAAAAAAGAAAAAAAAATTGTTACAAAAAGAAAAAAAGAAAAAAAAGAAAAAAAGAAAAAAAGAAAGAAAAGAAAAAGAAAAAA
>Ga0209960_1003715_pt1 | contig 12675 bp, 13 predicted proteins | sample ThiBiot_500_plan_2_FD_183947 | JGI IMG/M metagenome (GOLD analysis project Ga0209960, IMG submission 183947) | Wastewater bioreactor microbial communities from Cape Town, South Africa - Thiocy_expt_500_plan (SPAdes) | ecosystem: Engineered > Bioreactor > Thiocyanate-remediating >... | reverse complement strand
AAAAAAAAAAAAAAAAAAAAAAAAAAAAAAAAAAAAAAAAAAAAAACTGAAAATTGGCCAAAGTTGTGCAATAATTCTAACAAGTGAACTTTTTCCACAACCATTTGGACCTGTAACCATTAAATGATCTCCTTGATTAATTTCGAATGTAACATCCTTTATGAAGAAGATAGAGAGAAGGAATTAAAAGAAGGATAAAAAAAAAAAAAGAAAATTCAAAATCAAGAAAGTACTTTACAAAGAAGATCTCCATTTGGAGAAACGACTGGGACTCCTGCAAGAGAAATTGAGCTAGGTGAAACAGAAATAGTTCCTTCAAGTTTTTTAAGTGAATAATCTGTTGAAACCATTGTCTAAAATTATTTTATTTTATTTTATTTTATTTTTTTCAAATTAATGGAATTAAATTCAATTATTTTTTTTTTCTAAACCTTTTCATATTTTTCTTGCTTCATTTCATCAAAAATTTTTAACATTTCATGTACTCTTGAAGTAAATCCAGCCAATTCAGTTAAATCTTTGTAAGCATACATAATTCTTCCTCCAGCATCAGCTAAACTCACCATCAATCTAGAATTAGAGTTTTAAAAGAAAAATTCAAAATAAATTAATAACTGGTAAATAGTCATACTTTTTGTTTGTAATATATCTTTCTGTTCGAACAGCAGCAGGATCATTTGACCTTTTGACAGTTTCCAAAGCTAAAATGGCAACATCAGGATAAAAAACAGGGAAAGCTTGTGCTAATAATCCGATTGTTGACCATAAATATTTAATTAACATATCTTCAAACATATTGAACCAAACACGAGTTCGATAAACCCTAAAGAAAAAAAGTTATTATTTATTTAGTTTATTTATTTTTTTTGAAAAAAAAAAGAAACGAAGAAAAGAAAAGAAAGAAAAGAAAGAAAAGAAATACATGTTTGTATGCTTGATCAAATTAAGGTAACGAGCATTTACAATATTCTTTTCTGTTTCTTCTCCTCCATAAAATGATATTTCTTCTGCATTTGTAATAATTCTTGAATGTGCATATCTAAATTCACCCTAATTATGATTTTGTTTGATATTTTCAGATTTTGAAATGATCTTCTCATTTTTTTTTCTTCATTTTTTCTTCCACTTTTCTTATTTTCATAATTTTTTTTCATTTTTTTTTTTCATTTTTCGTAATTGAATATAAAAATTTTACTTCTAATTCTCCCTCCTTTGCTCTAAACTTACCAAATGGAGGAGTAACAATTCGGAGAACGATTGCTGTGGCATAATAAGACCACCAAAGTGAACCCATTCCTGAATCACCAAGTCCTTTTGATAATTGAGTTGAAAAAAGGAACATATCTAAAGCTGGTTTTCCAATATTTCCATATAATTCAGCTAATGCATCACAAAATTTGGTGACATCAGTTGTAATCAATCTAAAGAAATTGAGATAAAAAAAAATAGTTTTTTTTTAAAAAAAAGAAAAGAAAAGAAAAGAAAAAACAAAAAAAAATTTTTTTTTTTTTCTTACTGATCAGCATTTTGAAGTCGACTATCAAGATTTGCTGTTCTATAATAAGTTTTAGATGACATATATGAGTTATGAACATATTTTGTAAGTCTTGAACGGAATGAAAGTGCTAATGCGCTTTGAAGATATTTAATCTATTAATAAATTAGAAACAAATCAATTTTATTTCAATCAAAATCAAAAAAAAAACCATTGAATTTGTAAATGTTGCTGGAATTGAAACTCCAAACCAATATCCAAGACCTCTCAAGAATCCTTTTCCATCAGCAGTAACCTTTTAGAAATAATTTTCGGAATCGATTTTCGAAATTGATTTTTTTTTTCTTTTTTTTTTCTTTTTTCATTTTTTGATTGCTTTAAGAAATTCAAATCAAACCAAAGTTCTAACAAGAAGTCCATCAAGATTTGCAATAACGACACTCAACCAAGTTCTAAGGATTAAAAAAGCAGTATGTAAGACGAGCATAAAGAATTCTTTGCTTGTAACCCCAGGGATAATAATTTTCAAAATTCCTCTAAGTTGTTGAAAAAATGCGAGATTAACTTCAGCTTTTCCTTTTTTCACTGCACTTGGATTGATCTTCTCTAATTCACTTTGTTTCTTCATATTTTTATAAAAACTAAATAGATTAAATTTATGTTTAATAAAGTTTTATGAAAAGTAATGTAATGAAGAAAATGAAAGAAAGAAAGGATACTTGACAAATACATAAGCATAGTAAAGTCTAACAGCCCATCCTGGATGATGGAAGACAAAAAGTCCTGCTGTCTTCAAACGAGATTGGACTGTCATCCTAATAATATTTTTATTATTGAAATTATAATGAATCTTATCTTATGTTGTAATGCATAATTAATTTCAAAGACTCCTCCGAAATTCAATTTTTTTTCCAATTCAAAACATTTTGAAACATGTTGAATATCAACTCTTTCATAAATCCAAAATGAATTCAATGTACTTTTTCATAAAACTAGCCAGCTTTTGTTTCCACAACTTCTTTCTAATCTATCTATTCCTTTTGACAATATCTCATGCTTCGCTCATTTATCCTTATTTCATCCACAAATTTTCCATTTGTATCATAATTTTTACTCAAATTGTTCAAAAAAATGAGAAACATTGATAACATATTTTATCATTACTCTTCTAATTTCATCATTTTTATGATAGTTTTCTTCAATTCTCTTTCGATTTATGAGTGTTCTTCACTTGTAAAGGTTCAATGTTTTTGTTTTCTCTAATAAATCTTATCTCTTTCGCAAAATCGACCAAAATCGTGATTTTTTTCAATAATTCGTTTTTTTCAGCAAAAAATTTCAATTTTTTGATTTCAAAATCGATTTTGAATCAATTTTTCGATTCTTTTTGCAATTTTTTTCATTTCTATTGTAACTATTTCATGTGAAAGTTCGGAAAATTGTTATTGGATTCTATTTGTCTCCATTGTTGCTTTTGAATCGAAGTCTTGTTCTTTCCGATTACTGAATTGATTGCTTTCTTACATTCTGTTTCAACATTGATATTGGATTTTTTTTAAAAAAAATGTTCATAAAACACTTGTATACGTGCTTCACAGTCAATAAAAAAGAAAAATTCCATTTTTCTTTTTTTTTCTGCTTGAATATTCATCATTTATCATTTCAGTCAAAATTTCTGACAAATACAAACATTTCAAAACAATCTTTCATCAAAAAGAATACACAATCTTTCGAAACATGAGAGAGACCAAGAAAGAAGAGAAAAGCACTCAGTGACCCATTTATTGATACCAAACTGTGAATCGATAAATGACAACTTGAGAAAAACCACTCGATTCAAGAAAACCAAATCAAACTTTTGTTTTTTGGCAGGTTTCTGATCTTTTTGATCCCTTTTTTTAATCGATTGTTGAACTATGTTCCTTTGTTCGCAACCCATTTTCTGGTTTTTTTGTATTGCTCTACTCCAATTCTCAAAAGGTTCCATATTAATTTCTTTTTTTATGATTGATTTTTATTTTATTTCATTTCATTTCAAAACTTTTTTTTCTTTGTTTTCTCTTTTTCTCTTTTTCTCTTTTTTTTTGTTTTCTCTTTTTTGTTTTTGTTGTTTTTATTGAACTTGTTTTGATTGTTGAATAGGTGTGTTGGATTCAACTGAACAGCAAATATTAGTAAATTGGTATAATTCATTGAGCAGCAAAGGGTCATTAAGTTGGATTACAGGAAATAATTTGTGTGGACAAGATGGAGTGTTTTGTGATGGGTCTAATCCCCAAAGAACTCTCAAAATGTATCATCTTTTCAAGAAATTCAATTTTAACTTTGTTTATTGAACTTCCTATATTTTAGAGATATCCATTCGAAACAATTATCTGGGACAATCCCAACACAATTCGGGAACATACAAAATTTACAAGAACTGTAAACTTTAAATTCTAAAAATTCTTTTTTAAAAAACAAAACTAAACTAAACTTAAAATCTTCGATTCTTAGATCTCTTTATACCAATCAACTTTCTGGTACAATCCCAACGGAACTTGAGAAGTTAACAAAACTAGAACAACTGTAAAAATTCAATCATTCACTTTCATTTTTTTTTTTTTTTTTTTCATTTTTTGAGGAGAATGAATCAATTTTATGTATTTTAGACACCTCCATGAGAACCAATTCTCAGGGACAATTCCGACTCAACTTGGAAGTCTATCAAATTTACAATATCTGTAAAAATACAATTCTCCTAAAAAAAATTGTATTGGGAGTCTATCAAATTTACAATCTCTTTTTGTGAAATCAATGAATGAATCTATTTATTTTTTTAGACACCTCTATCAGAATTCGCTGAGTGGGACAATACCAACACAACTTGGTCTTTTATCAAATTTACTTCGACTGTAAAAATTCAATTATTTATTACTTTCATTTTTTGATATCAATGAATTTAAAAATATTAAATTTAGGTATCTTAATGAGAACCAATTATTAGGGACAATCCCAACACAATTTGAGAGCTTCACCAACTTAACCCAACTGTTAGAATAGAATTTTTTTTTTTTTTCAAAAAAGAGAGTAAAATTTGAAATATTTGATATATTAGAGATTTACAGAGTAATCAATTATCAGGGTCAATTCCAACATTCATTTTAACTTTACCATCCGAAGCCTTGTAAGAAAAAAATTAGCACGAAAAAACAGATACTTATTTCTTCATTTTTTATTTTCATAGAATAATTGCATCCAATTATTGGGATTGCCCAATTCCTGATTATTCTTCTATCACAACTAATGATTATTCCACTGCAAAGGGTGATTGTGGTACAAAAAATATTGACTTTCTTTTTTTTTCTTGTTTATTTTTATTAAAAAAATACTAAGTTTTTTCTTCTATTAGATTTGAGTTGTGATCCAAATCCCTGTTCTCCTTATCATATTTGTTCAACAAGATTGAATGGAGATCATTCTTGTAATTGTCCACCAGGATATGATGGCACAAATTGTGAAATTGGTATTCTTTTTTCTTTTCTTTTCTTTTCTTTTCTTTTTTTCTTGAATGAAAAAAAAATAAATTCTAATGAAAATTCTAAATAGCTATTAATTGTGAGTATATTTCAAATGAAGGAAATGCAAACTGGGGTCAAACACTTGCAAATGGTCAAACTGTGAATGGAAATTGCAATGATGGTTATTCTGGTTCAATTTCAAGAACATGTACTCAATCTGGTTCAAATTCTTTTTGGGGTCCTATTTCTGGTTCTTGTAATGGTATTTTTTCTTTTTTTTTTTTCCTTTCCTTTTCTTTCTTTCTTTTTCTTTCTTTTTCTTTCTTTTTTTGAATTGATTTATTATTTTTGATTTAAAAAGTTAAACAAATTAATAGATATTGATGAATGTTTAACAAATAATGGAGGATGTAGTGTTAATGCGATTTGTTCAAATACAATTGGAAGTTATATATGTGCTTGTAAAGCTGGATATTCAGGAGGGGGAAAGATTTGTAATGGTATGATTTTCGCTTTCTTTTCTTCTCTTCTTCTTCTTCTTTTTGAAGAAAAAACAAACAAAAATAGATATCAATGAATGTTTAATAAATAATGGAGGATGTCATGATCAAGCAATTTGTGCAAATACAATTGGAAGTTTTATTTGTTCATGTAAACCAGGTTATCTCGGGGATGGTTTCAATTGCACAGGCATTTCTTTCTTTTTTATTATTTAATTTTCTTATTATTTCAACACGAAGCCAATTTGAATTTTTTTCCAGCAATTAAATGTTTACCCATATCTATTGGAAATGCAAATTATTCAACAACATTAGCAGGAAATATAGCATTAGGAAAATGTGATGATTTATATTATGGAAGTCCAACACTTTATTGTGATTTAACTGGTTATTGGAATCAAACTATTACAGGAAATCTTTGTTCAGGTACTTCTTTTTATTTTTATTTATTTTCTTTTTTATTATTATTTTATTTATTTTCTTTTTTTCTTTTTTTATTTTATTTCCTTTTTTTATTTTCTTTGCTAATAAGTCCTGAAAATTCAAAACCAAAATAAATAAAAATAAAAAGAGAGACTTGGGACAGCAGAATGTCGATGTGAATTAGAATGTGGAAATTTGAGTATTGATAAATGTAAATTATGTTATTTAATGGGAGGAATGGTTCTTGGATCTTATTCAGGAGGATGTTATTGTCCTTTTGATAATTCATTTTTGAGTTTAACTTCTTCAAATCAAAATCAAAATTTATCATCAATTTGTCAAAACCCACTTCCAAAATGTTCAACATGTTTTTCATGTGATTCAAGTTGTTTAAATTGTTTTGGTCCAAATCAAAATCAATGTACTTCTTGTCCACCAAATTTTGATCTTGTTACTTCAACTAATTCTGATGGTTTTCTTTTCTTCTTCTTCTTTTTCATTTTTCATTGTTTCTTTTCCTTTTCTTTTTCTTTTCTCATTTTTCTTTTATTAATCCATAACAAATAAAATAGGAAGTTTAAAAACAGGAGAATGTAAAAGTGAATGTGATGAAGGAAAAGCAAGAAATTCAAATGGAGATTGTGAAGCACCAAATTGTTCAACATTAAATGATTGTTCAAATCATGGAAATTGTTTATTCACAACATCAAGTTTAATTTCATTCCCAACTTCCTATTGTGATTGTAATCAAGGATATGAAGGAAATGATTGTTCAAAATTATCAAATTGTGGATGTATGAATGGATATTGTTTAAACTTCTTTTTTTATTATAGGTGCGTATGTAACTCTGGTTGGAATGGAGTTCTTTGTGATAATCCAATATTTGATTTTTCACCAAAAACAGATTCAATTCTTGGTGGATCTCCAATTGAAATTATTATTCCTTCTGGATTTACAATTCCTCAACAAAATTTAACATGTTTATTTGGAGAAATTGAAGTATTATCCATTTTTAATTCAAATAATGGAAAATATTATTGTAAAACATCACCATATCATACTTCAGATATTTATATTGATTTAAAGATTTCAATTATTGGTCATGAAAATGGAGAATATTTTAAAATTGGATCATTTTATTATTCAAAATCAAATCAACTTATTCCAAATAGTATTGAAACATTAAATGAGTATATTTTTACAATTGGAAAATCAAAACCAATTTCATGGGATTCAACCCAATTTGGATCTGGAGATACAATTACAATTAAATTATATAAATGGAATTGGAATTATTTAAACCAAAACTCAAATATTCAACCAGAATTAATTATTGTTAATGAGAATGTGACATGTGGATCAAATAATGGAAAGATGAATATTACATTGGATGTGGATAATTTTATATGGAGTTCATCACTTCATATTTTATCAATTGATTCAACTTATAAATCAATTAATAGATTTATTTTACCAATTCAAAATGGATTTAATTATGATTCAATTTGTAAGAATTTTGTTCAAACAAATTCAATATTAGTTAATCCTGTGACACTATGCCCATCCAAACCACCAACAATTAATCCAGGATTTATTCAAGATTCAAATTGTAATGGAAATATTCAATCAAGTTGTTTTTTATATCCCAACTTTGATGAGTGTTCAATTTATAATTATCCATTACAATCATCTATCTCAATGAAATGTTGTTATTTGTTAACTGGAAGAGGAAAATATGAAATATCAAAAATAATTGATAATTATGGAATTCAAAATGATAGAAGTTTCCCATCAATTAAGAATTTTATTGGAGATATTTTACCAAGAATATTTTGTTGTGCAAAATCAAATAATAACAGAGCAAATTGTGATTTATTTGAAAAAAAGAGAAAGGTAGAAAATGACAAAAAGAAAAGGAGATCAACTTTCCCTTCTTCGTCAATTTTAACATCAAAAGTTGGAATATGTTATGGAGATCCACATTTTATGACATTTGATGAACAAGTTTGGAGATTCAATGGAAAAGGAGAATTCATTCTTTTAGAACAAATTAATAATCTTGATCAAAATATTCTTGAACCAAATGGATTAACAATTCAAGGAAGATTTGAACAAATACCAACAAAATTGGTTACAATATTATCAGCAATATCAATTAAAGATGGAAATTCAAGAATTTCAATTTATTTAAATCAATTTGGAAATATGAATATATTTTTAAAAGATTCACAAACACCACAAATGATATCAATTGGAAATTCATTTATTTCACAAGATGGAATATTAATATCAAGAATTGAAGATTCAAAATATCAAATTTTATTACCAACTTCTGGAGTTTCATTAATAATTATATCAAGATTTTCAATGTTAAATTTAATTGTGATACTTCCAAATTCATTGAAATCCAAAACAAGAGGATTATTAGGAAATTGGAATGGAAATAAAGATGATGATTTTATTTTAAGAAATGGAGATACTATTCCAATTACATCCAATTTTGAAACACTTCATTCAACATTTGGATTGAAATATATGATCAATGAAAATGAATCATTATTTATTTATCCAAATGGAACCAATTTCAATTCATTTAATGATAATTTATTTATTCCAAATTTTGAAATTTCATTTTCAAGTATTGAATTTGAGAATCAAGCAAGATCAGGATGTATTGGATCAAATATTGATTTGGATGCATGTTTATTTGATGTTTCACAAACCCAAAACATTTTGGCATCTCAACTTTCTTTAGAAATTGGAAATATTTATGATAATTTAAAATCAGAGTTAAATTCACCACCTCAATTTATGAATTTATTGGATAACTATATTGTTAAATTATCAGAAGAAGTTAATATTCAATTTTCAATAATTGATGAAGATGGAGATAATGTGATTGTTAATTCAAATACAAGTTTATTAGGAATATTAAATTTAGAACAACCAATAATGTCATTTGATTTTAGTATTTCAGAACAAATGTATTTATCAAATTCAATTCCAGATTTAGAATTAATTGCAACTGATTCAAATGGTCTTTCATCTTCAACTTTAATTTCTTTCACTCTTGGTCATTTTGGGTTTGTTTTGTTTCTTTTTCTTTTTCTTTCTCTTTTTTCTGTTTCTTTTGTTTTCTATTTTTTCTTTTTCTTTCTTTCTTTTGTTTTCTATTTTCTTTTCTTTTTCACCAAACAAATCAAAAAATAATAGATGTGAATCAATTGAAGGATTAAAAAATGAAGTAATTTTAGAATTGAAATCTTATTGTGCATCGGAATGTAATGATCAATGTAAAAAAGTAATTGAAAAATATCAAGAAATGGAATGTTTTGAGGATTTGAAAGATTCAGTTGGAGAATTGTTGATCAATTCACAAAAATCATGTTGTGAATCAAATCAAATTAATTGTAAATCATCAAACCTTAGTGGAGGTGCTATTGCTGGTATTGTTATTGGATCTGTTGTAGGAGCCCTCTTGGTTCTTGGTTTTGTTATCTTTTTTGTAATGAAGAGTAAATCGAAAAAGAGCCAACACAAAATTCTTGATAGTGATTCCCAAGTTCAAATGGAATAAATAAATTTTGAAAACTTTTTCTTTTTTTGAAAAAAAAAAAGTTCACTCCAAAGAAGAATTCATTTTTTTATTCTTATTCTTTTGAAAAAAATTAAAAAGACATTATGAAAACAAAAACTTGATGAGCATTTGAACAAAGTTATGAAATTTCTTTTGCCACCAAAATTGGTTCCTGAAAGTCATTGGATTTGCCTCTTCTTTGATAAAATTCTTTGGAAGGAATTGATGTATCAATCATGTTGCTAGGGAGAGAATGAAATCGATATGCATAATACAGGAGATTTTGAGAAATTAATCCAGTTGGTTCAACTATTTGTATCAAGTGTTGAGGAGCAATATGGGTCAAACGAATTAAGCTGACAAGAGAAGACATATCCTTTTTTTCTCCTTGGTGCCCCCAACCTAAAATGGCTTGAAATAATATAATTTCATCAATGTCAAGAATACTTAGTTGTAAAAGGCTCTCAAATGCTTTTAATGATAAGGACAAGTGATGTTGAAGCTGAAAAAATTGAGTAACATTTGATTGAATAAACTCTAAGCATTGTTGCTTGGATGATTCTTGGTTGACATCGATAGAGAGGTTGAGATATTGTGTAACATTTGAAAGTGAGAGGGTAGAACTTATAATTTGAGAACAAACAACTTGAAGAGGATGATTATATGAGTTGTTTTTGGTACCTATTATTGATAATCAAAAATCAAAATCAAAATCAAAATCAAAACAAATCACAACAAAACAAAAACAAAAACAAAACAATTAAAATAAAAAATAAAGAAAAATAATAGAAAGTTTTTTTTTTAAAAAAAAAGAAAAATAAAAATAAAATACTTGGAGATATAAGTTGTTGAACTTCGAAAATCAATTTCTTTTGGTGTCCTTTCTTTGTAATCCTCAGTGCTTTCAAATCCTCTTGGTCAAGTCCGTATTGCAAAGCGGCAAAGTCAAATCCCTCTGCCCTGAAATTCTCAATATATTCACTAAATCCAATTCTCTCAAGCCATTCCTCAATTGTTGTAGAGGAGTCAATTTGACCTTGTTCTGCTATGTCCAACATGATTAAAGGTGATGATGATGATTAATTATGATTAATTATGATAAATTGTGATTATTTATTGAAAATTTCTAATTGTTTTTTGATGACTATGAAAAAAAAAAAAAATTTTTTTTTTTTGTTTGGTCAATCCGCCATGTTTTTTTTTTCGCTAACAAGACTCAAAATCAAAAACAACCCAACTTTGATTGAACTTTGAATTTGAGCAAAATGAATGAATGAATTCTAATAGTTATTGATTCAAGAACTTTGAGTTTGAAAATTGTTTATGTTTTTTTTTTTTTGAAGTTTTTGTGAGGTTTTTCCTTTATGAAGTCAAATAAATTGAATGAAGTTTCAACCCGAAAAAAAGAGTTTTGAAAAGCAACGTTCTACACCAATTTCTTTGAATAATTATTCCTTTGGGTAAAAGGGATGATCTGGACAATAAATGAATAAATCAAAAGTTTTCTTCAAGAAATTAAAACTTTCATTCATTTATTGTATTGATTCTAAATTGATTTGCTTTGTGAATGAAATGAAAGTTCCGCAAAAAAATAAAACCGAAAAGTTGTTGAAATTTTCCTTTGCAAAAATAAAATTTTCCTCTGCAAATTTTCTGATCGGAGGAGATTTTATTATTTATTTTGCGAGATTTATTGAACAATTCCTTCACTTTATTTGTTCAACTCTTCATCTTTTCTTCGTGTTCTTCTTTGTTCTTTGTTTTTTGTTTTTCAATGAAGTCTTATTTTTTTTTTTTTGAGATCTCAGAAGAGAGTAAATAAGAAGAGTTTGGTTTAGATCTAATACTTGTCTTTTATTCAAATTTGGATTGTGTCCCTGTTTCGTAGAACGATAAAGATAAATGAACATCTATTTTTTTTTTCTCCAACCTTCTCCTTCTTTCTGTCCCAAATTTGGAATAGAACATAAGAAAAAAAGGAAGAAACGCTCATAATAATTGAATCATAAAGCCTTCCAATAAGTCGAGCGCGCCACCGAAATTATTCCTTGTCCAAAAACTAAAAAAACCACCCAAAACAAAAAAACAAAACAAAAAACAAACATAAACAAAGAAGACGTGAATAAAAGTCAAAGTTTTTTGTTTGTGTGGTTATTTATGTTTTGTTCATCGAATAAATCATAAATAATAACAATTTTTTTTTTATCAATCCGAAAAATTGAAGAAAAATAAACATCAACATCAACAAAATAAATAAAACAAAAAAAAACAAAAAAAACAAAAAAAAATAAAAACAAAACAAAACACTTTGCTTTCCTTTTGGAGCTTCTCCTCAACCAAAAACCAAAAACGGCCATTTTTTTGATTTTTTTTTTTTCGAACTTTTTTTTTTTTTTTCCTTTTTTTTTTTTTTTTTTTTTTTTTTTTTTTTTTTTTTTTTTCTTTTTTTTTTTTTTTTTTTTTTTTTCAAATCTTTTATTATTTAAACTTTCCAATCTTTTTCTCTCTCTCTTCTCTCTTCTCTTGTTTCAACTCTTTTATTCCAATTTTTTTCAAATCAAAGAGTTCACTCTTATTCTATTTTTCTTTAATTTTTTATTTGATTTTTGTTTGTTTGATTGAATTGTTTACTCTTTCACTCTTTCTTGTGAATTATAAATCAATTTTCTCCGAATCTTCCTTCTATCACCTTTTTTTTTTCCTTAGTAACAATAAGTAAATAAAATAAAAAAATCCTTTCAGGACCTGAATTTTATAAACTAAAATATCTCATTTTCTTCACTTCTCTGACTCATTTTTCTTTACAACACACACAAACCCTTCATTTCGATTCCATTTTTCATATTTCTTATAACTTTATTCTATTTTGTTTCAATTTTATAACATTTATTATTTTATTTATTATTATTTTTTTTGTCGTTGCTTTGACATTGTCAAGTTCGTAAAGGAATTGGAAAAAACAAATTAAGAAGACATAAGAGAAGGATTTTTTGTGGAGAGAGGAATAGTGGAACAATTAAAAACTTTTGTGATTTTTTATTTATTTAATATTATTATTTGTAATTATTGAAACTCTCTCACTGAACTATGGAGAACTCAAGTGTTCATGTAGGAGAAGTTGTAACGATAAAGGTTAACTTTTATTCTTATTTTTTTTTTTTTTTTTGTATTGATTTGGA
>Ga0209960_1003714_pt1 | contig 12677 bp, 16 predicted proteins | sample ThiBiot_500_plan_2_FD_183947 | JGI IMG/M metagenome (GOLD analysis project Ga0209960, IMG submission 183947) | Wastewater bioreactor microbial communities from Cape Town, South Africa - Thiocy_expt_500_plan (SPAdes) | ecosystem: Engineered > Bioreactor > Thiocyanate-remediating >... | reverse complement strand
CGTTATGATACTTCTGAAAATCTTGCTTTAGAAGAAGATTTTGAAATCCTTGGTTTTAAGCCACTTTTACCTGCTCAAAAGCTTTTAAATTTGTACCATGTAAATTTCCTTTTTCTTTTTTTTCTTCTTCTTCTTCTTCTTCTACTTTCCTTCTTCTTTTTTTGATATATTAATAATATTTATTAGAGAGATGATTCAATTTTCCCTGTTCGTATTCATAAAACTCAAACTATAGATATTAGAACAAAAGTCCAAGTTAAATCAATTGAAAAATTCTCTAAATTATTCCATGATAATGTTTTTTCCTTTATCCTTTTTTTTCCCCTTTTTTTTTTCTTTCTCAAAATAATAAATAAATAAATAGGAAGACTCAAATTCAAATAGAGCTGACGAGAGAGAGGTATATTTTAGACTTGTTTGTTTTGTTATATTATTTGATTCATTTTTTGTGTATGTAGATTTCTGAAGCTGAACGAAGAGAAAAATGGGCAAAAAAATTAGCTCAAGTAAAACTTGAAAATGAAGTCCAAAATCTTGAAAACAACCTTTCAGCTATTAAAAATGGACAATATGATCGAAATCAACCTCATTCTACATCAAAAATTATTGTTTTTGAGTATTGTTGTTTTCTTTATGATATTCCATGGATAAAATCAATTCTTGCTGCTGAAAAATATCTTATCATTGTACCTCTTTGTGGTAATATATTTTTTCTTTCTTTTTTGAATTTTGTTAATTAAAATAATGGATGACTTTATTATTTTTTTATCCTAGTAATTTCTCAATTGGATCAGTTAAAAAAAGGGACAGAAAAACTTAATATTGCAGCTAGAGAAGCAATTCGATTTTTGGAAGAAAAATTTCTTCTTAATAAGTCCGTTTTTTTTTCTCTTTTTTTTCTTTTTTTTCAAAACAAAACAAATGAATAACATATTTTCTTTCTTTCTTTCTTTTTTTTCTACCTCTTTTTAGTCAATGGATCAGAGCTCAAAGGAGTGAAGAACATATTAATCTTTCTGAACTTCCTGGACAATTTGAAAAAGATGTTCAACAATTACTTTGTTGTTTTTTATATTTCACAAGAAAATATGGAGAAAAAAATTCTGTGCTCTTAATGGATGAAAAATCTACACAACCAATTCCTCTAAACTTATTCCCAACTCAAAATATTTCTTTCTGGGTCAAGAATAACTTACCAAAAAAAAAGACTGACAATAAGCGGTATTGAGGACTTTCCTTTCCCCTTCAACTGTTGATTGATAGTTCTAAATCAAATCAAATCCTTCAAATTCAATCTTCAAACGAAAATTTTCGTTTTTGGTTCTCTGTCCTTTTTGTTTTGATCAAAAGTAAAAAAAAAAATCAAAGTGAAATAAATTTTTGCTTCAAAAGTTTTATTTTTTTATTTTATTTTTCAAAATACATTCCTTGAACTGTCCACTTAGACAAGACAAGAGATTCGAACTACTCGAAAACCAGCCTATGGTGGGTCATGGAGAAAGTCCAAGTTAACATGAAAGAGTTAACGGAAACATCTATCCAAGCAGAAATTGTAGTTTCCGCTCCAACTCAAAAAGATTTTCAAAGCATAGTGAAAGGCGCACCTCCAATGAAGCTTATCGAGAGAAAATCAATGATCACAGTCGAGTTTCCCGAGGTGCCAATCATTGTTTCAATCCATGAGTTCATTAAAACAAGTACATTTGTTGGTCTCAAGGCAAGAAGCATCGCAGGAAATTATTATTGACATTATGAACATTTGGTCAATATCTATTTTTTTTTTAAAAAAAATAAGAATTCATAAAAATAAAAAGTAAAAAGAAAAAGGAAAAAAAACCTTAGTTTTCTTTAAAATGTGATTCTCCAAAGGTGTTAAAAGGAGGAAATTGTGAATTTGAGGCTACCTTAATTTTGGCTCTACTTGTCTATTTTGATGGTCACTTTTCAACCTCAGCTGGGAAATGGGGAAGCCATTATTAGAAACGAAAAATTAATCCTTCTTCACCTCCTAGGAACTAAGGATTCGAAAAATTACAAAACAACAATTGCTCGAGATCTAATTTCATGCCTCTACACTTTGCCGCCCTATTATGGTTATTTGTCAATGCACAATAGGTGTGTCAATTTAAAAGGAAAAGAAGGTTAATGTAAATCTGTCGACCACTTTGTGGAACACTTGGTGTTACTCTTGAAAAATCTCACACAGGAGGGTTAAGCGACGCTACCTCTACTTTTATGTGGCCGCTCGTGGGTTGGTTAATGAGAACAATGTATTCGTCCCTAAAAACTGGAAGAATTTTGAACGACCTGGCCTAAGGGATCTTCTTGCATCTTTCCTGGATTTGATTTGTAATTTTTTCTTTTTTTTTTAAAAAAAAGAAGGAAAAAAAAAAAGAAAAAAAATTATCACTTGTTGATAACAATAAAACTCATAAATCTTTATAAGTTGACAAGCTTCCTCAGTTAAAGTTTAACAAATTGTCGACAAGCTTCCTCATTTAATTGTTAAACCTGGTTGGTGGCCAGTGGAATTGCCTCCCTTCACTTTCCAATGGAAAGCTTGTGCAAAAATTTTTGGAAAGTTCGAACATCATTGCATAGCTCACTAAACTTTTCCTTATCCTGAAATACTGCAATCTTTTATTCACAAAGCTAAATCAAACTCATATATATTTTCTGATACTGCTTCTCAAGAACTTGGAGTCAAGAAATGTTTTTGAATAAAAATAGTCCAAAAAATCAAGATGTGGATAAAGAGCAAAGAAATTCACTTATTGAGAATCATAAAAATAAATATAAAAATAAAAATAAATCATACTTTCTTTTATTTCTCTAATAAAGTTGCGAATTGAATCGAAAAGCAATTAACGCATGGTTTTCTTTTCTTTTCTCAAATCAAAAAACAGAACAAGTTTATAATAAATTAAAGTAAATTTGTTCCCTTTTATGTTTTTGAAAAAATTTTGTCAAACGAACTTCAAAGTGTTTCAACAACAAACAGAAACTTAATACAATTATGAAACAAAGGGTAGAACGATATAAAGATGAAGAAGATGAGGAGGAAGTTAGTGAGTATGAAGTAGGTGAAAGTGAGGAAGAAGAGGATCAAAGTGGAAGTGAGAGCGAAGGCAGTGAAGAAGAAGAAGAAAGTGAAGATGATGATGATGCACGTTTGGTAATTCTCTTCTTTTACCATTCTTATTCATTTGTAATTATAATACTAATCATTCATTTATTTATTTCTTTTAAATCTTTAATCTCTGGACCAATAGTCAGCTTTAAAAGATGGTAATAATTCTTTTTTTTTTCTGAAACAAAAGAGATATGTATTCTAATAGATCTATAATAATGATGAATAAAAATTAGAACTTGCAGAGATTCCTTTTGATCAATTAGCCAAATTTAAAAAACAAGTTGGAGTAAAAGCAGTTAGAAGTTTAAAATCAGCAACACCTCAAGAACAAGCTCCAAAAGGAAAAAATAGGTAATTTTCAATGAAAATTATGAATTTCAAAACTAAATCAAAAATCAAAAAATAAATAAAATCAATTAAGACCTGTTGAAGTTTCATCAAAGAGAAGGGTTAAAATTTTGAGACAAGTTATGGAAGGGACAGCTAATGTAATTTCTCTCTCCCTCACAAATTAATTTCTTTTAGCATTATTGAATAACAAAAAATAAAAAATAAAATAGAAAAGTAGAGATCCTCGTTTTAGTGGATTACATGGACACTTTAATGAAGATTTATTTGAAAAATCATACTCTTTTTTAAATGAATATAGAGAAAAAGAAATTCAAACTCTAAAAGAAGGTTTAAAGAAAGAAAAAAATGCTGAAAGAAAATCAGAAATGGCAAATCAATTATCAAAACTTGTATTTAATTTTTTTTTTTTTTTTTTCAAAACTTTGAAAAATTAAATTCTTTTTCTTTGAAAATAATTTCAATAGAGCCATCAAGATAGTGTAGTTAAAAAGACAATGGAAAAGAAGAAAATTAAATCAGAAAGATTGAAGAATGAAAGAGAACTTGTAAAAAAAGGAAAAAACCCATTCTATCTAAAAAAATGTAAAATTTATTTATTTTCCTTTCTTCTTTTCTTTAATCTAAAATAAATAATAAAACTTTAGCTGATGAAAAGAAACTTGAACTTGTAAAGAAATATGAAGAACTTAAAAAGAAAGGAAGATTGGACACTTACATGGAGAAAAGAAGAAAGAAAAATGCAAACAAAGAACATAAATTTATTCCAAGGAGTCGGAGAGATGAATAAATTACAAAAAAAAAAAAAAATTTGGCTTACAGAAGAAATTTATTAATATTTTGAACATAAACACTCACAATTTTATGGGGCAGAAAATATGGGACAGGCCTGAATTGACCACTGGAGCCGAGGGTTTCCATTGAAAAGTTGAAAAGAACCAATGTATTAAATTTCTCAACATGAAACATCCAAGCAATAAAAGAAGGGCTGATTTGCAATAAAAGAAGGGAGTCAATTGCAAAAAAAAAAAAAAAAAATGAAAAGTGAAAGCGATCCTCCAAGGTTTGGCAAAAGAGGAGAAACTGACAAGAGTGAAAGTAAAGATAAAGATATTGAAGAGAAAGGGTGCTCATCTGATCCAGGTCAAAAACGAAAACCTAATTTTTTGTTGGGTATATTAGAAAATAAGTTTTTGAAAAGTGTTATAAAAATACCTCGAGGGAGATGGATCGATGTTGGCCATAAACCACCGCAGCACTTGTTGATGGCAAAAAACAGATAGTGAGCCGATATCCTGGAGCAAGTGTTTAAAAGATTTGGATTTTCGGGGATGACCATATAAGCAGCCTAATCAACGGCAAAAAGCAAACCTAATTGTTTCTCTCCAAATTGCTGAGCCTAACTAAAAAAAAAAAAAAGGAAAGTGAAAGCGATCCTCAAAGGTTTGGCGAAAAAAACTGACGAGAGAAGCAAAGGTAAAGATTTTGAAGGGAAAAAAATTGAAGCGAAATTTTATTTTGCCGGACATTCTGTTTGCTATATGTTTTATATGACACTGGAAGCTGTGAAAAAAAATCTAAAAGATAACATCAACGCCGCATCAGCAGTTTCAAAAGTATTAGAAGGATTAGAGGGAGATGGATCCATGTTGGCCATAAACCACCTCAGTCCACTTGTTGATGGCAAAAAACAGATAGTGAGTCAGTACACTCTTGGCCAATTATTTAAACGATTCGGATTTTCAGGGATGATCCAATTAATTAACTATTCAATTTCAAGAAAAAATCCATCAATGCTAGGATGGGTGTTTCAAGAAAAATTTGCTGAGCCTAGCGAACTAAAGGATTCCTAAAGGAAAGGAAAGGAACGAAAAGTGCTCCAGAAATGATTTGGCAAAAAAGTTTTGAAGAAAAAAAAAAGTTTGAAAAAAAAAAAAAATGGCGACTCTTCACAAAAAAAAAAAAAAATGCTGATTTCAAATTGCGCCATCTCTTTGATATACTTATTTGTTCAATATATATAGACTCAAGAGATCCAATTCAACTCTTTCAAGAACAAGAATAAGGATAAGAATCATAAAAAATCATCGTTATAATGACAAAATTGAATCTAGAACTTAAAAGTCAAAAAAAAACTTAAAAATCATGAAAAAAAATGTTAACATGAAAAAAATGTTGATTGCTTGCTTTTAAAGCTTTTGAGATTTTCGTACCAAATTAGATTTTTTTATAATTTGATAACTGATTTGTTTTTATAATATTGTAGATATTCTTTGGCGAAAAAGACAAGGAAGAAACTAAAGCTGTGTAAGTATTCTTTAACAATGAATCTTTTTTTTTTAATTTTTAAAAAATGGATAGATTTGAGAAGACTTTTAGTTTTGAAACAAGTCCCCAGGTTTCATTCATTAACGTTGATGAAAAGAAACCTATCTTCTCAAAATCTTGGAAGTGAAGAGAAGAGGACCAAAATGGCAATTGTTTTAACAGAAAATGAAAGAGAACTTTGCCAACTTTTAAGAAATGTTGTTCAAGAGAGAAATCTTAAGTCAACAATGAGAATTGCAGGAGGATGGGTGAGAGATAAAGTAATTTTATTATGATTCTTATGATTATTGAGAAAACAACTCTTTTCTTTTCTTTCTTCCTTCTTATTGATTTTAATTTAATAAAATTAATTGTGATGGATTTTAGCTTCTTGGAAAGTTTTCAGATGATATTGATATTGCACTTGATGATATGACTGGAAAAGAATTTGCTGAACATATTAATGCTTATCTTCAAACAAAAGGATTGAAAACACATTCAATTGGAGTCATTAAAATGAATCCAGAACAATCTAAACATTTAGAAACAGCAACAATTCATATTTCTGATCAATGGATTGATTTAGTAAATTTAAGATCTGAAACCTATGAATCTGATAGTAGAATCCCTGGAAAAATAGTTGAATTTTTTTTTTTTTTTTTAAAAAAAAAAAAGCAAATTTAAATTATTTTCAAATTTTAGGAATTTGGTACTCCTTTAGAAGATGCTTTAAGAAGAGATATCACAATTAATTCAATGTTTTATAATGTAAATACAGAACAAGTTGAAGATTTCACAAACAAGGTTTCATCTCATTTTTTTCATTTTTTTAAAAAAAAAAACTTTTATTTTAATTCATTTTTGTCTTTTTTTTAAAAAAAAAATAGGGGATGAATGATTTAAAGTTAGGAATTATTAGAACACCATTAGATCCAACAATTACTTTTCAAGATGATCCTCTTCGTTGTCTTCGAGTAATTCGTTTTGCTAGTCGATTTGATTTTAAAATTGAAGAAGAGACCTATACTGCTCTTTCTAGTGAAGCTAGCAGAGTTGAGATTTTATTTTATTTTATTTTATTATTTATTTTGAATGTTCATAATTAAATTAAATTAAAATTAAAATTAATAGAAAGGAATTCAAAATAAAGTTAGCAAAGAAAGAATCGGAAAAGAACTTGAAAAGATGTTCCAAGATAAAAATGCACACATATCAATTTCTCATATTTTTCATACTCATTTATACGATATTGTATTTTCATTACATGAATGTCAACCTCCAAAAAATTTTGGATCAGATTCAGTAATTTTATCAGCAATAATTAACAAGTAAAATTATTTATTATTATTTATTGTCCAATATCAAAAATTCATACACAAAAATAGACTTTTAACAAGTAACTCTTTGGATTTTAAACCTTTTTCAAAAGAAGAGCTCAAAAGTTTATACCTTTCATCTGCATTGGTTCCAATTCGTCATTTAACATACCTTGATAGAAAACAAAAGTTATGTTCTCAAATTCAATATATTATTTTAGAAAGTATTAAGGTAATTTCTTTTCTATATATATATATTTCCAAATTTGATTTTTTTTTTTTTTTTTTTTTGAAAAAATAGCTTTCAACAAAAGATGCAAAGAATTGTTCAACAATTTTAGAATCAATGGATAAATGGGAAGAATTAATTACAAATCCAAATACTTCAAGAAAGGATATTGGATTATTATTTCGAAAGACATCTGAATTATGGAAAATTAGTTTTTTTTTGTATACAGCTTTTGATTTAGTTCAAACTCTTAAACCTTCAATTGAAAATGTTAATTTGATAAATGAATTAAATTTGGAGAAATATTTAACATTTTTGGAAAAAATCAAAACTTTAAATCTTGATAATTGTTGGGATGTGAAACCTTTATTTAATGTAAGATCTATTTATTGATCCATTCTTTTTTTGTTGATTTATTTTTATTTTTGAATTTATTTTTTATAATATTTTATTTTATTTTATTTTATTTAGGGAAAAGAACTTGCAAGTGAATTAGGTCTTAAACATGGACCAAAGATTGGAGAAATTGTTCAAGAATTAACAGAATGGCAATTAGAAAATCCAAATGCAAATCAACAAGATGCAAAGAAATGGCTTCAAGAAAGAAAAGCAAATGGAGAATTAAAATGAGAAAATGAAATTATAAAAAATCAAATCTAAAAAAAAATTTTTTTTTTTTTAGATTTTTTATTTTAAACATTTTATTTTGAAAACAAAACAAAACAAAACTTTTCTTTTTATTGTGGAGGTAAAGGTGGAAGTGGACCTAACTCAGGTTTTTGATCTGGTCTTCTAGGAAGAGGATCTGAAGGAGGTTTCTCAATTAAAGATTTAGGTCTTTGTTTACCATTAATAATATTATTAAGTTCAGGAGGTTCATTTGAAGTTCCAGGAGGGTTATTTACATCTGGTGTGATATTTTGAGATTCTGAAAGAATTATATCACGAAAATCTTGAGCACCTTGAGGTGCATATTTTGCTGGAATATCTTTTGGAGCAGCAAATAACATTAAACCATGTTGTTGAAAGTAGTCATGAGCTCTCCTATTACCTCCTACTTGCATTTTAGCAACGTTATTTGGTTTCCATGTATCCAGGGTTAAAGATTGAACAAAACTGATATGAACACCAAGTGATCTATGAACTCCAGAACAACGAATACAAATATATGTTCCATGTGAAACACTTGCCCAAGTAGGATTTTGAGCTCCACAATCAAAACAAATTGAATTTGCAGGATCCATTTTATAAAGGTGTTGAATATAATCATTAAAATTTCCAGGTTTTGTATTTTGAGGTTTTGAATCATTATTAGAATTATTAGCCAATGGATTTTTCATTGCTCCTTCTGAATAAGTTCTTTGAAATGAATGTGAAGAATTTGGTGAATTCAAAGATGATTGTGAATATGATTGTGAAGAATTAGAAGATGTTGGAGTCGTTGGAGAATTAGGTGAACTTTGATGACCTGTCTCTGGAACTTTATCAGAAGGTTTTGATTTTGATTTCTTTCTAAAATGTCCAAAAAATCCTTTCTTTTTCTCTTTCTTTTCCTTATGATTAGCTTGTTCTGGGGTAAGAAAATCCTCTCCTTCTGAAACAACCAATATTCCATTTGATGCTACAGGTAAAAATGAGATCTCAGTAATCTCAACTCCTGTTTCTGTAAACAATCTAACTGTTGGTGTATCTTCAAAATCTGAAACTTCTTGAAGTGCAGCAACACATTGTGAAATCATTTCCTCCGTTGTTGAATTTGTACTGATCTTTATTGCAACTCCTGGGGACGAAGATATAGGTGTCCCATTAGGATATAGTCTAATATTCATCTCCATTCTGATTAACTTTTCCTTACTATTCCACTTTTTTCACTTTCTTTCTTTTGATATTATTCTTATTATTAAACTATTCAAATGCTTTTAAATATTAAAAAAAAAAAGTCAAAGGGCTTCCCTATTAATTTTATTAATTTTATTAATTTTTTTTTTGTTTTGTTAAAAAAACAAAAAATTGAAAAAAGGAAGAATAAAACAAACTATCGAGGATGAAGCTGAAGAGTTGAAGAATTTGAATATAAAGGTATTATTTGATTATATGGAGATGATAATTAAGCGATGGTGTTGATGAAGTGTTTGATTTAAAAGAGTTTTTGGTTTGAGAAAGGTTTTTCCCCTCGAGTTTTTTTTTTTTCCTCACCAAAAAATTTAAAGAAGGGAATAAATAAGTTGGTGGTTCTTTGGAAATGATTTTTCCTTTTTTTTTGGTTGATTGAAAGAAAAAAAATCAAATGAATCTCGATAAATCTCAGATTCGTTTTGTTATATTTTTATTTGATTGATTCTAATTTTTTTTTTTTTTAATTTCGAAAAACTTTCTAACATTTATTGAGTTTAGATTGTGGTTTTAAAGATGAAGAATAAAAGAGTTTTAATGATTAAAAATAAAATTGTTTCTTTAACTTTTTATTTATTTGGTTTCAAAAGTCAATCAAATCAAAAGGTTCTGGGTCGATCGAACAAAGGTCAATGAAAAAAATCGCCTTGAAAAAAAAAAAATCACCTTGCTTCATCTTTTCATTCTTTTCCTTCAAAAAAAAAACAGTATTTCTTATTTCTTTCAAACCTTTATTATAATTCTAAACTTCAATTCTAAATGAAAAGAACTAAAGAAAATAATGATAATGAGATTTATTGAAAAAAAAGATTATTGAAGATGTTGTTTGAATGAATTCTTTCCATTGAGTTGTTATGATTTGTTGTGGTTGTGTTCAAAAGAGGAAATCAAAAGGATTTTGTCATCTTCCCTTTTCCCTTTTCATTTGATTGAAGACTCCACTTTGTCCTTTTCCTTTTTATTAAATTTTCATGATTTCAACAAACTACAACAACTTGATTCGAATAACTCCTTCATTTTTAACAACAACTTCAAATAATAATAATAACAGATTTCTGAACTCTTTTTTTTTTTTAAAGAAAAATTTGTTTCAAAAATTTCTATGTTTTGAAATTTTTTCTTTTTTCTTTTTTGACTGAAAATTCCTTGAAAGTTGGGAAGAAAAGAAAGTAAAACAGTGAAATTAAATAAATTAAGGTCATTTAACCAAATAACAAATAATTCATTCACTAATTAAGGATCTCTTTCACTTGTCCAAATTACCATTCAAATATATACGAACAACCCTTATAATAACATCATTAAATAAAAAAAGAACTTTTTGAAGCCAAAGAGAGATCAACTCAAAAACATTTTGAAGGGAGAAGAAAGAAGAAAGGAACAACAGTAACAATGGAGAAGACAGAGAAGATGGAGAAAGTAGAAAAGAAGTTTTTAGCAGCTTGTCGAAAAGGAAAATTAGAGAAAGTCATAGAGTTTCTTCAAAACCCTTATTTAAATGCTGATGCTAAAGATGAGAAGAATTATAACGAGACACCTTTGATTTATGCATGTTTTAATGGTCATATTGAAGTTGTTAAAGTGCTATTAAATAATGACAGAGCAGATATTAATTTAGCAAATAAGTATAATTGTACTCCTTTGTATTGGGCTTGTCAAAGTGGGAAGTTTGATGTCGTGAAGTTGTTGTTACGTTATAGTAATTTGGAGATCGATAGTGCAGATAATTATGATGGGTTTACTCCTTTGATGAATGCTTGTTCTTATGGTCACCTTGAGATTGTTCAATTGTTTTTAGCTAGTGGAAGGGAAATAAAGTTGGATATAAAAGCAAATAATGGAAAAACTGTTTTTGATTTGGCTAGAGAAAAAGCAGCAAAAGGAAGAGTTAGAAGTGCTAATATTGTTGAACTATTGGAAGCTTTTGAAAAGGATCCAAATGAAACAAGAGCTAAATTGAGAGAACAACTTGGATTGGATAGTAAAATTTTTTTTTTCTTTTTTTCATTTTTCATTTTTTTTTTATTTATATTTTTATATTTTTATATTTTATTTTTTTATTTTTTTATTACTTTTATTTTTTATTTTTTATTTTTATTTTTTATTTTTTTCTTTTTATTTTTTTGTTATTATCTATTTTTTTAAAAAAATCATTATTTTTCTTTCAAATTTCAAATTTTCATGGAATTAAAATAATTATTATAGCTGAACAATTAAAGAGCATTAAAAACGAGAGAAGAAGTTATAGAATTGATCAAAATGTGAATTTAACTGGAATAAAAGGTAAAAACATTGCAATCATTATTTTTCAAACCTTTATTATTATTCTATTTCAACTTTCAAAAAAAAAAAAATTAAAGATGATCAAAATCACCATACTTTCATCTTGGAATTTGGTGGACATTTTATGAAGCTTAAATTAAATCGAGTAACTAATCTTAATGATCTCAAGGAAGCAATTACAACAAAACTTCAAACCTCTAAATCAATCACTCTCGAATATTTTGATGCAGCTCATGACCTCTATTTGTTATTAGATAATTTTGAAGATCTTGAAGAGGGAATGAGAATTAAAGTCTCAACAACTTCTAGACCCCCTAGTATCACTTCTACACATTCAAGCCAAGATTTTGACGAGGAACAAGAACTCATTTCAAAGAAATCTAAGAGAAAGTCAAAATTTGAACAGGTCGAACTCCAAAATTGGTATGGAATTGTGATTTACAGTCAATTATCAAGCTCAGCATTTAGAATTGAAATAGATCCTGATGAAATTCCAAAGGAAATTGAACCTCAAGTTGTAAAAATGATGGAAAAATTTTCAAAGTTAAAAATCTGTTCTGGTCATCAAACTGCTTCTAATGTCATTTTTCAATTGGATTTGAAATTTCGAGCCAAAGCTGAAAAAATTTATGATGAAATTGTTCAACTCTATCAATCAGTTCAACCTAAAAACTAACAATTTGTTAGATTGTAAAGAACTATTATATAAAGTATTGAATTTATTCTATTCTATTCTACTTTCTCTTCTATTATTATATTTTCTCTATATTCACATTATCTATTATTTACAAAATTGGAGATGCAAAATATTAATTTTTGAATCTGTTATTGGAGATGATCTGTGTTATTCATTAATATTTTTCGTACGTGGAGTAAGAAATAATAAAAAAAAATGGCGGAGTTGGTGATTTCGTTTGAAGGAGAAGCAATTCACGCATGGGATCTCAACACCGCAACACTTCTCACCTCTTATAAGAATAATAATGGGGTTAAGAATGGTTTACAAATATTGAAAAATTCATTTTTGTTAGCAATTCAAAATGATAAACCTGCTGTTCATGTTTGGATCTGGCAAAAGGTTTATTTCACTTTCTTTTTTTTTGGAATTTGGATTCATTTTTTTTTTTTTTTTTTTTTTTTTTTTTTTTTTTGTTTTTTTATTAGGAAA
>Ga0209960_1003712_pt1 | contig 12684 bp, 18 predicted proteins | sample ThiBiot_500_plan_2_FD_183947 | JGI IMG/M metagenome (GOLD analysis project Ga0209960, IMG submission 183947) | Wastewater bioreactor microbial communities from Cape Town, South Africa - Thiocy_expt_500_plan (SPAdes) | ecosystem: Engineered > Bioreactor > Thiocyanate-remediating >... | reverse complement strand
TTTTTTTTTTTTTTTTTTTTTTTTCATTTCTTCCCATTATTTTTTTTATAAAAAAATCCAAAAAAATAAAAAATTAATTTATTAGATTCTGATTCTGATTCTTCAAAACGAGTCAGCTTGGATGAAGTATTTTTTTCTTCTTCTTTTCTCTTACTAAATTGTCAAGAAAGTTTTTTTTAAAAAAACTTTTTTTTTGTAAAAATTAGGACGTTGATACGGATCAAATGAAAGAAGATATGTTGAACCTTGTTGAAAAAGTAACTTCCTTACAACAAGAGTTAATGGTATTGAAGAGAAAGGTTTGAATTTTTTATCTTTAAAAAAAAAAAGATTTAAATCTGTTGATGAAAAAAGTAATCATAAAACCAATTAATTAAAAAAAAAGAATCAATCACTTCAAGATAACATTGAAATATTAAAGAGAGATGGTGAAGGTAAAACTAAAATCATTCAAGATTATCTTTTAAGAGAGAAAGTTGGTAAAATCGGTGAGTCTTTCTTTTTCTTCTTCTTTAGTTTCACCAATTCAAAAAAAAAAAAAAAGCCCCTTCAACTCCAAAAGATGATAGAAAAGATAACAAAGATAAGGATAAAGAAAAAGAAAGAGAAAGAGAAAAAGAGAAGAACTCACCATTAAACCCATTACATCTCACATCCCTTTCTTCACTTTCTCCATTAACTTCAAAGAAAAAAGCAAATGCTCAAATTGGAACAACAATCGAGACAAACAAAAAACTTCAAAGTGTTTTAGAAGAAACCATGATGAAAAATCTTCAATTACAGGTTTCACTTTTTAAATTGAATTGTTGAATGTTAATGAATAAAAAAATAAAATAAAATAAAATAAATAAAATAAAATAGGAAATTGTTAAAGTGCTTGGAGAAGAAGTAGAGGCCTTGAAAGCTGAAAAAGGAGGCCAAAAATAGAAGAAGAAAAAAATTCAGAATTTTTGAGTCAATGTTGATATTTTTGACTCTGTTGTATTTCTTTTTTTCTATTTTGCATCTTGTTTATTTATAGTGAAATAAAAATTGATAGAGTATTTAATTAAAAATTATTAAAATTTAAGATTGAATGAAATGAAACAAGAGAGAAGAGGGAAAAAAAAAAAAAAAAAAAAAAAAAAAAAAAAAAAAAAAAAAAAAAAAAAAAAAAAAAAAAAAAAAAAAATTGAAATTTCTACTTCCTTTCTTCCATTTTATTTCAAATTAAACAAAGCTAAAGATCATAGAGTCAGTATATCCCAACTTCTTTAACATGACAATCATTCCTTTAACCATTGGAGGAGGTCCACACAAAAGAATAATGGTATCATTACTTGGACCTGGAAGTGTTTGTTTAATCATATCCTCATTAATAAATCCATGTCCCATTGACCATTTTCCTGGAGCATTATCAAGGCTAATATAAACCTTGATATTGGTTCTTGTCATTGAGTAATAGCTCAACTCCTCTTTACACAAGATATCATCTTCACCATAATTTCCATAAAGGAGAGAGAGGGTGGTTTCATCTTCTGGATGGTTTGCAACTGATCTAATAATTTGGACCATGGGAGTAATTCCAGTACCTCCAGCAATCATTCCAACATTTTTGTACATATTTCTATGATACTCAAAACCTCCAATAGGTCCTTTGAATTCCACGACTTGTCCAACTTGTAAATTTGATAAGAATGCTTCCATTGGTTTGTTGGTAGTGTTTTCTTCAATCTTGATCATCAAATCGAGTTGACCATAATCAGAATTTCTACTAACTGGAGAATAATAGCGAATAATCTCTTTTCCATCAATGATAGCACGAATTGAAATATATTGACCACAGAATAATCCAGCTTGTTGATTTGGGTCAGGAAGGCAAAATCGGAAGAGGTGATTAAATTTATTTAATTGAATTCTATTGAGCAATCTCAAAGGAACCCATTGATTTGGTTTGAGTGCAACACCACGGAAAACTTGATCCTTATCAACAAATGGAAGTGGTTGACGAGCTCCATTTTCATGAAGGTTACGTGGGCTACTTTCACTTGCAATTTGTCCTAAAATATTTTTTTTTTTTAAAAAAAAAAGAAAAGAAAAAAAAATTCAAGAAATAAAAAAGAAAAAAATAATATGAAACCTGATTTTCTAGCAAAAGTAATTACTTCATTTAGAGATGAAGTTTCTTTAGGTCTTGTAAGCACAAAATCAGCAAGATCGAATTTGTCTCCACAAATGTTAACTAAATCATCTCTTGAGACTGCAAAAATAAGGACATCTCCAAAAATGTTGGACTCATTTGAATATCCCTTTCCTTTATTTAAATAGCTTCTTTGATATCTAAATCCAAGTGCAGTTTTTTTTTCTTCATCAGTCAAAAGGCTAATTCCTCGAGAATTTAATATAACACGAACTTCATTAGCTTTTTGTGAACGTAAGTGGGTGATTAACTTTGGAATTAAAGTCTCAGCCAAGTTGTCTTCTTTCAATGAAGAAACATCAACATTGATTCCTTTCAAAAATTCTGAATTTTCTGGAGAGAGATCAATAGTGAACTTCAAATTTCCATGACCTAATTTTTATTACAGTATAAAATTATTTGAAAGGATTATTTATTTAAAGAGAAGATGAAAATCTGAAGAAAATAAACAAACAATAAATATGTTACACTCCAATGCATAAATAAATAAAATAAATAAAATAAATAAATAAAAAACAAAGATTTCATTCAACAAACTCACCAAAGATCTCATACCCAACACATTCATACAAACAAATAATAGACTATTAAAACAAAATAAAAGCTTTCATAAACGAAAAACACATACCCAAAGTCTCAGTCTTCTCAAGGATATCAATAGAAACACCTAATGAATGAGCCTCAACAGCGGCAATCAACCCAGAGATACCTCCTCCTAAGATGACAGCTCTAAGCTTGTGATCTATCTTTCTCTTCTTATTCTGTTGTGTTGCCATTCTTCCTCTCACTCACTCAACTCACTTTCTCCTATTAAATTTATTTTATGAATAAATAAAAAAGAAAATGTGAGAATTTTCAATTGCTTTGAAAGTTAGTATAGTGTGTTATTTCAAAATTGAATTTGAATACAATCTTTACAATAAAATTTAATAACTTTTAATGAATTTGAATGAATTTGAATGAGTTTTAAAGAAGGTTTAGTACGCATAATGAATTTTTTATTCAATGCAGATCAAAAGAGTTACAAGGGATCTTTTTGCGAAATTCCTTTTGCTTCAATTTTTTTTTTTCAAAAAAAAAAAAACAAAACAGCTTATAATTCAAATAATAACAGTTTTAAAAAAAAATCAATTCTAATTGATTCAAATTCTAATTCTGATTCAAAATTTAAAGATCATTTAGAAAGATCATTATTGCAATTATAATTTTTTGAAAGACAAGTTAAAGATCTTTAGTATGGAGTTTTGGAAGGGAGAGCAGAGGAGAGAAACGAAAAGTTGTCGATTTAATGATTATGATATTTGATAGGGAAATAAAGTTAACAAAGGAATCAAAATGAATCAATTGAATATCAATAGAATAGAATAAAAACTTTTATGAAGGAACAACAACAAGAGGAACATCAACTGTTTTTAAAACTTCTAATAAGGATCTTAGTTGATCTGCTTGTTCTGGGTTTAAGAGATGCTCTGGTTGTCTAAAAGAAAAAAAAAAATAAATATTTAAAAATCAAACATTTTAAAAAAGAAAATAAAATCATTGAAATTAACTGAAAGAAAGAATAAGAATAATAATAAGAACCTTTCTAATGTTGCACAAACACTTTTGAGTAAATCTGTTGCATTCAAATAGCAAAAATCTGAAGATTCAGCAATGGGACTTTGTTGAGAATCAATTCCATGCCATTCAACATAAGGTGCCCAGATTTTGAGAAGGAGAGACTTCGTATCTTTTTTGAGAAAGGTATCCCAAGAGTAATTAACAATTTTGAGATCTGAGGAAATAACATTCATTTGCTTATCGAATGATAATGAGAGAAGCCATTGAAAATCAAAAGAACCAAAGTTTTGTCCTTCTGTTCCTTGTTCTTTTTATATTTTATATTGAATTTAATTGATTAATCAAAAAAGAAAAGAAAAGAAAAAAAAACCTCTTTTTGAATGACAAATTGTGATATTTTTTTCACCTACAACAATTTTAGCGGACCAAGATCCTTCTATTGAACTGATTGGAAGATTCTTTTGTTTGATTAATATGATTTTATTTCGAACAGAAAAAGATAAAAGAAATTACTTGAGGGAATGCTCTTCTAAGTTTTCTATAAGCTGGAGATACAATTTCAGAACGAAGACTCTTAAGAACTTTAATAGTATTACAATTGGATGGAAGAATATTACTTTGGAAGAATTGTTTCAGTGCCTCTTGTGGTGAATCATCTATGAAATTTGAATCAATATCTTTTTATCTCTTTTTTTTTTTTTTTCAAAATGATGAAGGAAATTACTTTTCAGATACTTTTTATATTCCTTTTTAAATAATTCTTTAATTTTTTTCGTTTCAAGTAGCCCAACTAATTTCCTTAAAAATTTGAAAATATGTTTACTAATATCTTTATCTCTTTTTGATTCAAATATCTATTTTATTTATTTTATTTGTCTGAAATTTTTCTCAAAAAAAGAAAAAGAAAAATTTACAATTGCTCCAGTTTCTTCTTCAATAATTTCAAAACCTTCAGCTTGATAAATTTCAATTAAATCATTAATTACAGGAAGTTGTTCTAAGGATTTAGATACAATTTGTCTAAATTATGAAGATTAATATATTTGTTCCATGAAAAAAAAAAAAAAAAAAAAAAAAATTGAAATTGAAAGGAAACATTACTTATACATGGTATCAGAGTCAATTAATGAAAAGACTAAATCTGTAATATCAGCTTTAGTTTCTACAGATACTTGATTTCCCCAATCAAAATCAATTATATTAAGAGTTGGATGAATTGTTTCCATTTTTGGATCAAAAGTTAGTTGTAAAACCCATTGAAACTCAAAGATTGCACTCGAATTTTCAGAATGATTTTGTTCTCTTTTTGAATGGATAATTCTATGATTTATTTTTTTTAAAAATACTTTTTTATATTTTTCTAACGAAAAAAAAAAAAAAAAAAAACCTTAAATTTCCATGGTCTAAAATAACTTTAACATACCATCCTCCTTTTACATCTTTGTAAGGATATTTTTCATAAAGCATTGTCCTTATTGTTTGAACAGCTGGATAAATCATTTCTTGACTAATACATTTTAATATCTATATTTTATTTATTTATTATTTTTTAAAAAATCTTTGGAATAAAAAACTTGAGTTTTTTTTTCGAAATAATTTTAAAATTACTTTAACTGTTGGGCTATCTTGAGAAAATGCTGGTAAATGAAAAAATTTCAAAATATGTTCACTTAAATCCCCTTGACCTTTGACATAATCTCCAAATCTTTATTTATTTATTTATTTATTTTCTTCTTAAAGTCAAAATGTTGAATAGAACAATAATAATGAATTATACGAATCTAAAGCACGAAGAACAGGTGTATCATTCATTGCTGTTGCAATTACTCTTAAAATTTCATTAACACTATATCTACCAGGAAATTTTTGTTCTGGATCTTCATATAACTATTCAAAAAAGTTATTTTTATTATTGTTCAATAATAAAAATTAAAAAGAAAAGAAACTATTTTATTATTAGCATCTGCAATGATCAAATTTTTGGAGAGACGAGCAATATCTTTATGAACTGGAAGACGAAGTAAATCTCTTGACCATAAAAGACGATAAGCTTTTTATTATATTATGAATTAGTATTTTGATTATTATTTGAGAATTAAAAATAAATTTAGATCAAACCTCCAACTTGATCAATAAAAGGTTCAAATAATTCACGAATATCTCTTTTTGTTCTAGATTTCATAGTTTCATGAAACTCTATAGCAACGACATTAACCTAAATTATTGTTAATTTTGATAAAGTTTTTTTTTTTTTAAAGAGAAAAATAATACTTTGACTTTTAATCCATCAACTCCAACTTGTTGATCAAAAACAACTTTTGCTTCCCAAGTGAAATTAAAAGTTTGATCAGGAACATCATTGACAGATTTTTCTGTTTGAGTTATTGTAACTTCGTAGATTGAATTCGTAACTTGAATTAAAACTTTCAATTGTGAGGAATTTTTATAAGGATATCTTTGATATATTATAAAGATGAAATTATGTTTTTGATTTTAATTTTGATTTTTTTTTTTTTTAAAAAAAAAAAGAAAGAATACTTATCATAAACTTTTGCATGAATACTATTTATAACAGGAGATAAAATATCCAATGAAAGACATTTTAATATATTGACAAATTTTGCAGTAGCAGATTGATTTACAAGAAAATCATGGAATTTTTCATGTAATACTCCTTCTCCATTTTCTGATTTTTTTTTTTTTTTTTTTTTTGATAATTTAAAACAATAAAATAAAATAATAAAAATAATGTGATCTTACCAACATATTCTTTTAAATTTTCACGAATTGAGTTAATTATAACAGGATTAACTTCCGTTGCACTTGTCAATGACATTATAAATTCGATTAAAAGATCTTCTTTTTCAAGATCAGCTGCTTCAAATAGCTAATTTATGGAAAAATCAATTTATCAATCATAAAATATTTTTTCTCAAGTGAAGAAAAAACAAAAAAACTTACAGTTGCTCCTTCTTGTAAAATTTTTACATTATTTATCATTTGAAGGATTTCCAAACTTAAACTCAACTCGTGATAAGCAGAAACCCATCTCCTTTTCACTTTCTCTTCAATACTTAACAAATCATCCTATTCATTTGTTATTTCATTAATAACAAATAACAAATATAATAAATGAATTTTTTTAAAAAAAATTATGAAACCTCGCTAAATTGTTCAATTTGTTTCTTTGGTATTCTCATTGAACCAGTCCAATTTGGAAGATGTAGCTTCGCTTTCAAGTTCTTCACCATATCTACAGACATTGTTCCAAAAAGAAGGTTTCCTACAAATGATACATTATAAAATAAATTAGATTCAATCAAATAGAAAAATAGAAAATCTCAGAACTAAATTGAAATTCTAATTCTAATTCTTTCCTTTCCTTCAATATAATTAATTCATTCACTCATTTCGAAGTGAAAACTTTGATTTTTACATGATTTTTCAACGATTTTTACTCATTTTTTCTAAAAAATAGATAGAATATATAGAAAATTTCAAACTTTAGTTCATCTTTGAATTGAATCAGTCTTGAATTCAATCAAGTAAAGTTATAATTATATTGAATATTACAATCAGGAGCAATAAGAAAGTGAAAAAAAAAAAAAAACTCTAATTATAAATAAACAAAAAAAAAAACCTCTTATTTGACCAATCAAAATGTTCGAAAACAAACAATTTATTTTCCGACGAACGGTGATTGGACAAAAAATGGAGAAAATTGATTGGTTCACTTTTTTCTTTTTTTTCTTAATTGCTCATTTTTTGTAAAGACTTTTCACTTTGCTATCTCTTCTTCAATAATTATAAAATCATTGAATTTGGAGAACAATCTTATTTTTGAAATCTTCATAGTGTAAGGAATCGATTGATATAACTTTTTATTGATAAAAAATTGGAGATTTGAGGAGGGAATTGAAGGAAATGAACAGAATTTCGAATTCTTTTAAAGATTGCATTCTCTTTGTCAAATAATGATAAAATTATTGAATCGATGTAACAGTCTTATTTTTGAAATATTTATATTATAAGGAATCTATTGATATCATTTTTATTCAAAATTTTAGCTCAACCAAATTCCATTGCGACCTTTAATCATTCCATTCAAAAATTTTTTTTTTGCTTTAGGAATATCTAAATGCTGTACCTTCTAATTGGACTGAGTGCTATTTCATTGCCATATTTAATCCATATCTTTCTTTATTATTTATATGGTTCATTTCTTTCTTTATTCCTTTTTTTTTTTTTTTTTTTGAAATTTTTTAAAAAACAATTTGTGATTGTTCTGACAAGATTCTTTTTCTTAGCTCGATATGATAGACCTCATTTTAGAGTTCCACTTCATCCAAGAAAAGTTTTAAAGATAAACAAAGCTGTTGTTTCTTCAGTCTTTGGCGATTTACAACTTGTTCCACTTTTTATTCGATTAACTCTTCATTATCGAAATTCTCTTGTCATCAAGTTTTTCTCTTTTTCTTTTCTTTTTTCTTTTTCTTTTGATAAGTCTAAAAAAAAAATAACAATTAAATAATAAGAAAAGATATTTTATATGGAACTCACGGACAAAAACTGGATATTTATGAGAATGCGACAGATAAAGAATCAAAAGGTGTGATCATTTTTATATATGGAGGTGCTTGGGTGAGTGGGGATAAAAATCTTTATTCTTTAATTGGAAGAAATTTAAGTGAAGATGGATTTGATGTTGTGATCCCAAATTATTCATTATATCCAACAAAGAAAGTTGATACAATGGTTGAACAAATTGAACAAGTTATAGAAGAAATCAAGAAAACAAATTTATTTTCAAAGGATCAAAAAAATCGAAAAAAGTTAATGTATATTGTCGGACATAGTGCAGGAGCTCATTTATCTGCTCTCACACTTATCAATTCCCATTTAAAAGAAAGTAAAGATGAAAGTTCTGATTATCGAGTGGCAGGATTTATTGGGTAATTTTTTATTTTTTTTCATCCTCAATTTCAAAATTAAAAAATTAAATCACAGAATGTCTGGTGTTTATAACATTGTCAATCATTATGAATATGAAAGTATGAGAGGTGTTGAAGAGTTATCTGGAATGGGTCGTGCAATGGGTAAAATTTGATCTAAACATTTTTTTTTTTTTTTTTTTTTTTTTTTGAGAAAATCCTTTTGGGTGTATATTGATTTTTTTTTATTAGGTGATTCAGTGGAAAATTTCAACTCCAACTCTCCTTCATGTATCTTGGGTCAACACTTTTCAAATAAAACATTTCCTTCCAATCCATTCCCTAAAGTTCTTCTTTTACATGGTCAAGAGGTTTTTCATTTCTTTTTCATTTTCCTTTTCATTTTCCTTTTCATTTTCCTTCCTTTTTTCATAATTTTTATTTTGCAAAAAGGATGCAACAGTTCCAGTTTCATCATCAATTGAATTACATGACTCCTTTCAGAAACTTCAAGTCCGTTCTCATTTAAAGGTTATCAAAGCAAATCATATTGATTTTGCAATAGGTTTCTTTTTGATTAATTCGATCCTTTTTTTTAAAAAAAAACTCAAACACAAAAATAGGATTAATGGAAAAAAAACATAAACTCCACTCTTACTTACTTCAAGAGATTAACGAGTTTTGTCAATAAATACACTTTAAAGGACAGAAGGAAGAATCTGTTTGTAAATAGTTTTAAATAGTTTAAATAAATCAACTTCAATTGAAATCATTTAATGATTTGATCATGGGTTTGATTCAATCAATCAACAAAAAAATTTTTTTAGGGGGAGCTCATGCGAAAAAGAAATGAGTTCTTAAGCCAATCAATGGATCAATGAATGAAGTCTATCATAAAATCAAATTAATCAACAATTTTACACAAAGATATTGGTTACAAACACTCCCAAATTCTCTTTTTCATTTTAAACTTTAGAAAATTATGATAATTATGATAAGGATGTGAATTAATTGTGATTGGAAAAAAAAAAAATTGAAAGTGCCTCGCATTTCAACGCATAATTATTAAAATGTCATTATTTAAAACTTATTGAAACTTAATGATTTTCTCTTTTAATTACTGAATGAATTCATTATAATTAAAGGTTCATAAAATCTTTCAATTTCAAAAGTTATAATTGAAAACTAATTCTTAAATTCTAATAGGGAACAAACTTTGAAAGCCATGAAGCAGAACACTTATACCAAGATTGATGCCAATGCTTCAACTGATTCATTTTATGGAAGGTCTTATCCAGCTGAAGCTCCATCTCAATATAAGGTTTCACTTTTGAATTTTGTTTCTCAACAATGAATTAATTTTAAAAAATATTATCATTAATTAATTATTTTTTTGAATAGAAACATAGAGTGATTGCTATTGTCGTTTTTCTTATCTTGATCCTTGCTGCAGTTGCTGTAACACTCACTGTTGTTTTGTTAAAGAAAGATGTTGTAGAAGGAGATCGTTTCAGTTTTGAAGATATTTTTGATAGTAAAATGAAAGTTCAAAGAAAAGGAGTTAGATGGGTTGATCCAGGTAACTTAATTCTTCTAATTATATTGATCATTGACGATGAAATTAATCCAAAAAAAAACCAAAAAAAAACATAAAGATGGTTCGTTAACTTATAAACTGAATGGTGATATTTATGTTCAAACACTCCCAAATGAGAATGCAGAAGTTTATATTAAAGGCTCAGATATTTTGGATGAGCAAGGAAATCCTCTTGACTTCTTTGACTATTGGTTTTCAGCAGATCAACAATATCTTTTATTAGGAACTCAATATGAAAAGGTTTTTATTTATTTATTTATTTTTATTGATATTCCATTTCCATTAGATTATATCTTTATTTATTCATTTTCCAATTCATTTTCTTCTTAGGTTTGGAGACATTCTTATACTGGAATCTATTATCTCTATGAAATTGAAACAAAAGAATTGACCCTTATCTCTTCATCAAGAATTCAATATGCTGTTTTTTCAACTGTTGGACATAATGTGGTAAGAATCAACTTCAAGAATACAAAACAAAACATTTTTTTTTTAAAAAAAAAAAAAAAAAAAAAATCAAAAAAGGCCTATGTCACTGGAAATAATGTTTATGTTCTCTTGGAAACTGGAGAATCTTTAACAGTGACAAACGATGGAAGTTTAAATATTATTAATGGAATCCCTGCTTGGGTTTATGAAGGTTTGTTTTTTGTTTCTGTTCATTAAATGTTATTTATTTATTTATTTAAAAAACAACAACAGAGGAGATTTTGAGTAGTCCATCAGCTTTATGGTGGAGCCCTGATGGTGCCAAGATTTCATTTTTGAAATCAGACGAAACTCAAGTCGGAATCTTTTATCTCACAAAATATGGAAAGGGTGCTTATCCTGAAAATATCCCTGTTAAATATCCAAAAGTCTCTTTTTTTTTTTAAATTTTTAAAAAAATTTTTTTTCAATATTTTTTCCAATATTTTCAATAGCCTGGTTATGAAAATCCTACTGCTAATGTATACATTTTTGATATCGGTACTCGAGAGGCCAATCTTGTTGACCTTAGACAAACTGATGAATTTTTAATTGTTGATGTTGCTTGGTTTAGCGAGTAGTTTTTTATTTTTTTTTTTTTTTTTCAATCAAACAGAACTAGATTTGAGGATAATAATAAAAACTTTTAATCAAAACAAAATAAATAAATAAATAAATAAAAAAATAAAAAAATAGATCCATTTTAGCTGCAAGAGTAACAAATCGTGAACAAAATGTTTCAGAGTTATTCCAAATTGATGCAAATTCTTTGATTGCAAAAATTGTTTCAAAACAAACACCTGCTCAAGGATGGGTTGAATATGTAATTTTAAATTGCTTTTTTCTTTATTTTTGAAAATATAAATTTAGGAAGAAATTAATCATAATTAAATAAATTTAGTCAGCATTATTCCCTGTTAAAGGAACAAATAGATATATTGAATTAATTGATTACAATGGATATAACCATATTGCCATGTATGATTTATCTCAAATTGAACCAATTTCAATGTTAACATCTGGAAATTGGGAAGTCACTTCAATTGTTGGATATCTTCCTCAAGCATCTAAAATGTAATTATTTTATTTTATTTTTCGATTCTATTTTGAATCAAACAAATAATTGAATAACAATATAATCTAGATTTTATATGAGTACTGAAGCTGGAGAAACTGAAAGACACCTTTATCAGTATTTTTCTTTTTATTTATTTATTGATTTTTATTATTTTATTTTTTGAAAACTAAATTAATCAAAAAATTAGGCTTGACATTAATACTGGAGCCCGAGTAAAATTAACTGAAGAACCAGGATTTTATAGTGTATCATTCTCAACTCAATCTGGTTTTTATCTTGTTAATTATAATGGACCAGATATCCCTAACCAAAGATTAAAAAGTTCAACTGATTCAAGTACAATTATTATTTATTTTTATATTTTATCTCTCAACCTAAAAAAAAAAAAAAAAAAGATGTAAATATTCTTTTGGAAAACAATGATGCTCTTCGTGAAACACTTTCAACCTATGATTTACCAGAGAAAAGATTCATTAAAGTTCAATTACCTCCAAATGGAGAATGGACTCAACCTTATGGTATTTCAATTTGGAAACTTTATTACTTGAAAACTTTTTCTGAATTGAATAAAATTATAAACTTAGAAATTAATTGTATGATGATGCTCCCACCTGATTTTAAAGAGAGTTCTACTTATCCCCTCTTAATGAGAGTGTAAATTTTTTGTTTTTTAAAAAAATAATTATTATTATGAGTAATGATTATTAAATTGTCAATAGTTATGGAGGACCAGGAAGTAATCTTGTCCAACAAACATTTGGTCTTGATTGGCACACTTATTTGACAAGCTCTGAAAATTATATTGTCACAATGGTTTTTTTTTTCTTTTCTTTTTTTTTTTTCCAATGAATTCTTTGATTTCAAATTCTTT
>Ga0209960_1003710_pt1 | contig 12689 bp, 17 predicted proteins | sample ThiBiot_500_plan_2_FD_183947 | JGI IMG/M metagenome (GOLD analysis project Ga0209960, IMG submission 183947) | Wastewater bioreactor microbial communities from Cape Town, South Africa - Thiocy_expt_500_plan (SPAdes) | ecosystem: Engineered > Bioreactor > Thiocyanate-remediating >... | reverse complement strand
AGAAGTCCCAACTTTTTCTGGATTTGCAAAAACTTGAATTATGTAATTTTGATTTGAAGAAAGTTGATTTATTGTCGTCCTCAATTTTATTTCTGTTTCATTTAAACTAATTTGAGTGACAGCAAGACTTCTTGTTGATATTAAATTATTGCTTTGATCAAAAATATTTGCACCTAAACTTGGATACATTAAAAATGTAATTGAATTATAACGCACTTGTTCAACAACAATTCCAGTGACAGCTAATTTGATGTACAATTAATTTTTTGGTCAAAATTTTTATTTTATTTTATTCATTTTGAATTATAAAATGAAAGGAAAAATTACGAGAAGGAAGGGTAGTTGCTGAGATATCTCTATAATCAAAGTCAGTATCAAAACCCAGAGTAATCAATCTAAATTTGTACAATGTGTTTGATGTTAGTCCTGTGAATGTGTAATTTTTTTTATCTGGGTCAAGTGTTGCTTTTGGGAACTTTTTTTATTTTACTTTAAAAGTAAGTATTATTAAATTAAATGAAAAAAAAAAAAAAAAAAAAGACAAATGATGTTTCATTTACAACAATTCCAACTTGATAACCAGTTGAACTCGAACTAGGATTCCAAGATATTGATAATGAATTTGATGCTTTTTCTCCAAGTATTGGAATTGCTGTGACTTTATTATTTTTGTTAATTAATTTTTTTTTTTCTAGACATTTTTTCTTTTCTTTTTTCTTTCTTTTCATTTGAAGTAATAAAGGAAATAAAAAATAAATTACGAGCGCACGAAAAACCAGTCCCAAAATAACCAGAAAGACATGAACATAAAAAACTTCCAGGCATATTCAAACATATTGCCTTCGGAGAACAAGTATTTCCTCCATTTTCTCCATTGCACTCATTGTAATCTTTTTTTTTCAAAAAAAAAAAGAATATTTGACTTTAAAATCATAATAAATTAAATCAACAAAAGTATGGAAAGAAAACAATACCAGTACAATTAACACCATCTCCATAAAATCCAAGATTACAAGAACAATTAAATCCAGTTAATGTATCAATACATAATGCATTTGTTGAACAGTTATTTCCACCTCCTTGTCCCACGCACTCATTAACAACTAATTATTATCATTTTTTAAAAAAACGGAAAAAAAATAAAAATAATAAAATGAACCAGAACAAGAGTCCTCACTTCCACTAAAACCATCTTTACAGGTACAAACATAACTTCCAGCAGTATTTGTACAGTTTGAATTTTCTGAACAATTATAAGTCCCCAAATCGCATTCATTAATATCTATTACCAAAATTAAAATTTAAAGATTGTGTTTGTTTGTAATGACAAAAAGGAATTCTTTACCAACACAATTTTTTCCAGTTCCTGAATATCCAGATTTACATGTACAATTATAACTTCCTGGAGTGTTTGTACAGATTGCTTGAGGTGAGCAATCATTAGGTCCAGAGGTGCATTCGTCAATATCTATGATAGATTTAGATTTTATTTATTATTTTATTATTTAATTTATTTAATTTCTTTTTAATTGACTTTTTAAAATTTAAACTTTTTTTAAAAAAAAATACCAGTACACGAGACACCATTTCCTGAATATCCTGATTTACATGTACAAGTAAAGCTTCCGATTGTGTTGGTGCAATTTGCTTGTGTATGACAATTATGAGTTCCCAAAGTGCATTCATTTAAATCTAGTAATTCCAAACCAAAAATTTTTAAAAAAAAAGAAAAGAAAAGAGAGAAATAAAACTAACCAGTACACCCATCACCACCATATCCAGTTGGACAAGAACATGAAAAGGTTGTTGCACCTGTGGAAACACAAGTTCCAGCTCCACATGGATTTCCAGCCAAGCATCCATCTATTTGTTATTATTGTTTATTGTTATTATTTGTTATTTGTTATTTGTATTTTTGTCATTTTTATCAAGATTATTTACCTTGAATAGTAAGCTTAAACCTCTTTAATATTCCACTCCCATCTGGTATTGCATCATTAATCCATAGTTTCCAATCTGCATTTGGATTTTTATTATAATAGTTTCCCAAATACTCTTCTGGTTTAATAGGAGTTGCAACAACATTATTCAAGTATGGGTAGGCATTTGCTGATATTGGGGCTGAATCCATGAAAACTGTACCATTAAATACATTGCTATTACTTCCACCTCTTCGATTGCTCAATGTCAAAAAACTTTCTTGTAAATATAATTGAATAACACAATCACCACTAGATGAATGGGCAAGCCATAATTGAACAGTTAATATCACATAAGTAGAAAGTTGAGAATTTAGTCCTGAAATTGTGATCAAACTTTGAACCGTCCCAACACTGTTAATATATAATGACTCAGGTTTATCACATGTAATTGTTGTTCCGTTAGTTATTGTACATACATTACAAGCATTTGGTGTTGAACAATCTATGTATTTGTTTAATTTTTTTTAAAAAAACAATGTATGAAAGAAAAATACCTATACAATTTAAACCATCTCCCATATATCCTGTTTTACATGTACATACAAAACTTCCTGGAATATTAGTACAATTTGCTTGTGCGGGACAATTATGAGTTCCTAAAGTGCATTCATCAAGATCTATTTATGATTTTTTTTTTTTTTTTTTTTTTAAAAAAAAAAAAAAATAGGTAAATTGAAAATCAACCAGCACACCCATCACCACCATATCCAGTTGGGCAAATACATGAATAATTTGTTGCACCTGTAGGAACACAAGTCCCAGCTCCACATGGATTTCCAATCAAGCATCCATCTATTTCAATTAGATTTGTTATTCGATTTCTTTGTTTTTTTTCTTTTTTTGAGCTTACCTTGAATTGTTAATTGAATTTGGGAAATTTGACCTCCATCACTTCCAAAATCATCAACAAAAACAATATTCCATTGTCCATTTGGATTTTTACCTCTAAAATTTGAAAAAGGTTGCTCTGGTTTTAAAGGTGACACAAGACCATTTTTATTGTAATTATAAGTTGCAACTGAATTTGAAGCTGAATCAGTAAAGAGAGTTCCAGCAAACACATTGATATAAGAGTATCCTCTTTTATTGTCAATAACAATATAAGAACCATCTGGACCATATAATCGAACCTCAAAATTTGCATAATTCGTTGATACAAAATTAATTAGCAATGTGATAACAGCAAACGAAGAAAGTTGAGTCTTCATCCCAGACAAAGTCACAGTGCTTACCATCGGTTGACCATAACTTATAAACTTAATGTCATTATTCTCGTATGACCTTTCTGTCCCATCTGTTATTAATTTGTTTAATTTATCATTACTTTTTTGTCAATTCGTATGAATTTGAATCTTACCATTAATTGTCAAGGTGGCTCTGCGAATGCTCCCATGATTATGACCTAAAGTATCTTGAATCCACAGTTTCCATGCTCCATTTAGATTATTACCGATGAAATTTGCTAAAATTTGTTCTGATTTAAGAGGTGTCACAACGCCATCTGAATTGAAATTATAAGTTGCAACTGAATTTGAAGCTGAATCTGTAAAGAGAGTCCCATTAAATACATCTGCGAAATATGATCCTCGTTGATTTGAAATGACAATCCAGGGACCGGGAGAATACAATCTAATTATGAGGTCGTAATTATATTTGTGAGTCAACCAAATTTGAAGAGTAATTGAAGCACTTGCAGGAAGTGGGTTAGCTATTCCTGAAACATTGAATCCAATTTCAACAGGAATCATATTTGAACCAGTAGCTGTGTATCCTGATTTATCCTCAAATTGAATTTGAGTTGAACCAGTCGTTGTTATTGTCGAATTTACATGATTTTGAAATAGTAAAAGTAGTAGTCCAAATTTTAAAGCCAACAGTGAATGGAACATGTTCAATCGTCCAAGTCAATGGGACTAACCGAAAAAAAAAAAATCAAAAAAGCTAACTTGTTTCAGTGTGAAAACAATAACATCAGCAAGCTATGCACAATCAATCTAAGAGATAGGATTCCAAACATCTTTCACTGCTCATCATTGAAATAGGAGTTTGATTCCATGGTATATCGAATTTCATGTTAGATTGCGATCTTCATTGATTGATTGATTCACAGACTCTGCGTTGATTGAATCCATTAGCTGAATACTTTAGTAAATCATTTGAAGAAAATTCCTTGATAAATTTATTGATGTGAAGTCCTTTGAGGGATGAATCTAATAGAAGGGATCAATTTCAGGGTGGTGTTTGTTGTTTGATGCAGTTTGGCAAAGATCTTCAGCATAAAAAAATTCGAAATGCATCGCTTATCACGCCTGCCTCGCTCCTCCTCACTTCTACTTAGATCCAAACCTGTTTGCTTTCACTTTTAAAAAACTTTAAAAACCTTTAAAACCTTTTCATTTTCTTAATTAGTTTATTCCTTTTATTTTTGAATTATTAATTATTAATTATTTGGGTTTTTGGAATAATTTTTTTTTTTTTTTTTTTTTGAATTTCCTTCATTTTTTGGCTTTTAGAATTGCTATTTAGTTATTTTTAAGAGTTTGAAGTTGAATTTAAAAGAGATCTCTTTATTGTTTCTATAATTTAAACTATTTTCTTCAAATAATTCTCTTTAAATAATTCTTTAGGTATTCCGTAGAGGACTTTCTGACCAAGTTCCTACTAACCAAGGTGTATTGTCAGATTTGCCATGGAAAGTTTTAGGAGCAAGTCTTATGGTGGGAGCTGTAAGAAATTTACTTTGCTTTGCTTTGCTTTCATTTTTTATTTTTTTCCTCTTTCAAATGAAACTAAAGAAAGATTTTCTTTTTGTTTTAGGGCTACATTGCTTTCAAACCAAAGTCATCAGCATCCTCTCTTGAACATTCAAAAATTGCTGAAAGTTAGATTTTTCTTCTTGAAAAATATTTCTTTCTGATTTTCTAATTTTTTTTTTTTCTCCTTTGAAAAAATTAGAACCAAAACCAAATTTGGATGAAGCAAGTAAACAAATAGAAAAAGTTGAACCAAAACCAAATAATTCAAACTCAGATTCAGAATCAAATCCAAACCCAACCGAACCCGAGTCCAATCCAAATCCAACTCCAACTCTAACTCAATCTGAGTCAAACCCAACTCCAACCCAACCCGATTCAACTCCAACTCAATCTGAGTCAAATCCAAATCCAATTTCAAATTCAAAATCTCAAACCTCTCTCCCTGAAACTTTATTTTATACTTATGTCCTTATTGGAACAGGAACTTCATCCTTTTCTGCAATGAGAGCAATTAGAGAAAGAGACCCTCTTGCACATGTTCGTATAATAATTGAAAAAAAAAAAAAAAAAAGTTTCGTTGGTCAAAAATCAATTTCAAAAAAAAAAAAATGATTAGATTTTAGTAATTGGAGATGAACCTCATGATCCTTATATGAGACCTCCTCTTTCTAAAGAACTTTGGTTTAGTGATGAACCAGATGTTGCTGAAACTCTCAAATTTAAAGATTGGAGTGGAAAAGAAAGATCGTAAGATTTTTTTGAGTTTTTTCTTTTTTTAAAAATTTTAATTTGAAAAAAAAAAAAAAAAAGTCTTATGTATGAAAAAACTCCATTCTTCTTGGACCTTGATTCAGAAGAAGCAAAAGCAGAAAATGCTTATTTTAAGAAGAAATCAAATGATGAAACTGAAAAACCTTCAAAAATGCATGCACACTTATTAAAAAATAGAAAAGCTACAAAATTAGATGTTGAAAGACAACTTGTTGTTCTTGACAATGGACAAAAAGTTTATTATCAAAAAGTGAATTTTTTTTCTTTTCTTTTTTTTCTTTTCTTGATTTAAATGAAAGTAGAAAGAAATTTAAATTTCTTTCATTTCCTTTCCTTTATTTTTTTTTTTCATATTTAGCTCTTAATTGCAACTGGTGGAACACCAAAAGAGTTATCAATTACAAAAGAACTCCCTGCTGAAGTGAAAAAAAATATCTCAACATATAGAACAGTTTGATTTCATTTTATTATCTTTTCTCTTCTTCTTTTTTTTAAATTTTTTTATTTCATTCATTTTTTTGAAATATCCAAAAAATAAAGTTATCCGATTATCAAAATCTCGAAAAAATTGCACATGAAGGACAACATATTGCAATTATTGGTGGTGGATTCCTTGGAAGTGAACTTGCTTGTGCCCTTGCCAATAAAAGTTTTTTTTTCTTTCTTCACAATTGAATTATCAAAAGATATCATCTTTTTCCCTGTCTCTAAAATTTTTTTATTCATATAGCAAATAAACCAAAAGTAACTCAAATTTATCCTGAAACTGGTAATTCTTTTCTTTTTTTTTTTTTTTTTTTTTCTTGAAAATCATTGAAATTTATTAATAACTTGTTTTTGACTTTAGGAAATATGGGTGCTGTTTTTCCACGTTATTTAAGTGATTGGACAACCAGAAAACTTCGTGAATGTAATTAAATTAAATCTTTAATCAAATTCCAAAATAATATTCAAAAAAAATTTTTTTTAGCTGGAATTAATATCATTTCTCAAGCTCAAGTTGTTGGAATTGAAGGACAAAATAATGGATTAATTTTAACACTTTCAAATGGTGAAAAAGTTGAAGCTGATCATGCTGTTGTTGCAGTTGGAATTGAACCAAATATTGATTTAGCAATTGAAGGAGGTCTTGAAATTGATGAAAAGAGAGGAGGAATCCTTGTAAATGCAGAATTGGAAGCAAGAAGAAATATTTTTGCTGTTTTTTTTTCTTCCTTTTTTTTTTTTTTTTCCAGAATTGAATAACATTTTTTGATTTTTTTTTTTTTTTTTTTTTTTTTTTTTTTTTTTTCTTTTTTTTTTTTTTCTAGAGTGGAGATGTTGTAAGTTATCATGATATTTCATTAGCTCGTCGTAGAATTGAACATCATGATCATGCCGTTCTCTCTGGTAGAGTTGCAGGAGAAAACATGGCTGGTGCAAGAAAACCTTATAACCATCAATCCATGTTTTGGTATTTTTTTTTTTCTATTTATTTATTTATTTATTTATTTATTTATTTATTTATTTATTTATTTATTTATTTCTATTCCTTCCTGAATTTCCAATAAATAAAAAATAATAGGAGTGACCTTGGTCCAAAAATTGGATATGAAGCTGTTGGAATTCTTGATTCTTCTTTAGTTACAGTTGGAGTATGGGCACTAGCTTCAGAAAAAGATTCCCCAGAAGGAGCTGGAGCTGATAATATTAGATCAATTGAATTACAAAATATTCGAGTATTTTCTTTTCTTTTCTTTCTTTTCTTTTTTACCATTGAAATTTTCATAACTCAAAAAAAAAAAAAAACAGGATTCTTCTGAAGAAACTGTAAAAGCTCAAGGAACACCAAAATCAACTCAAACAAATTCTGAAACTGATCAAGCTCTTGCACCACAAGATCCAGAAAAATATGGAAAAGGAGCTGTTTTTTATTTACGTGATAAAAAAGTTGTTGGAGTTCTTTTATGGAATGTCTTTAACAAAATTCCTCTTGCAAGACAAGTCATTAAGGAAGGAAAACAATATGAAAATTATGATGAATTATCAAAAGTCTTTAAAATCGAATAAATAAAATTTTAAATATTTTTATATTGATTCTATATTTACATTTTCATTTTCATTTACATTTTTTTCTGCTTCTCTTTTGATTCTTTTTTCTTTTCTTCGTCTTAAAGCTTGTTCATAAGGATTGAATTCTGGTGGTGTATAACCAGGTAAACTTTCAATTAATTTTTGAGTTATTGGATCTGAGAAACCAAAATACTTTATTATTTTTTAATTTTAATTTTCATTTTAATTTTAATTTTTTTTAAAAAAAGTATAATACCAATGGTCCGCTAACTCTTGCTTTTGGTGTATTACTATGATTGCAAACTTCTTTCCAAGGATGAGAAGCTAAAGAAAGAAAATAAATAAAATAAAATAAAAATAAAAATCAATCAAAGTTTCAAAAAAAAAAAAAAAAAAAAAAAAAAAAAAAAAAAAAAAAAAAAAAAATTTAAAAAAAAAAAAAAAAAAAAAAAAAAAAAAAAAAAAATACGAGCTGATCCAAAAAAGGTTTTTCCTCCTTCTTCAGTGACTTCAAATATTGGACCATTTGGACCTTCTTTAATTTCCATAAAATACAATTTCTCTTTATATTCTTTAGTTGCTTTAAAACCAATAGGATAAGGATGATAAAATAAACACTATTTTTTTAAAAAAAAAAACAAAAATTAATCAATTGAAAGAAAAAAAAAAAAAAAAAAAAAAAAAAAGTTTTACCATTTGATTGCTCCAATATTTTTCACTTCCTACTCCAGTTTTAATATAACCCATATCTAAGATTGTTGTTCCTATACTACATAATGTAAAAGGAAGATAAATTTCATTTGGAACATGATATTCAACATCACTAAAAGTTGTTTGTTTTTTTCCTTTCCAAATTGAATGAAATGGATTAGGTTCCTTAATTTGTTCTGATTCAATTTCAGTATAACGTTCTTCACTAACTTCATCATTACTTAATCTTTCTGAATTTTGTGAACCATCTTTTTCTAATTTGTCTAAATCTGAAGACTAGAAAATGAGATTGAATTAGATTTTTTTTTAAAAAAATGAATAAAATATGAGCAGTGAATCGTTAGAAAAGAAAAAGTACATTATATAGTGGTTCATCTCCTGACAATCTTCGAGATCTCTTCTTTTCTGGCTCACTTGATGAAATGATTCCCTTTTCCTTTTGTCCTTTAAATTTTGGAGGTCTCCCTTGTTTGAGATAGGCTCTTTTTGGAAAAGCAAAACCAGGTTCAGGTGGAAACTTTGTTTCAATGAATTGAAAAGTTGTTGCTGGAGGTGTTAATAATCCCAAACTTTGTAAGTACTCATTGTTCTTTTGAATGTTGAGCTCTCGTTCTCTTTCATAGTCACTGACCAGCTCCATTCTATTTGAAATAAAAATTCAGTTAGAGATTGGTTGTTTGTTTATGGTTTCTTTTGGGATCTAGGTCAATATCTTTCAATTTATGAATTCAATAGATCTCTTCAACAATTCTCTTTAACTCTATTCAACAAGTCTATTCAATAGATCTCTTCAAATTTCAATTCATTTCATATCCACTTTGTGGTTCATTTCATATCCACCTTTGAATGAAACTCAGGCAAAATTCAAATATTTCATTTTTCTTTCAATTTATATATGTTTTTATAATAAAATTTCATGATTTTTTAATGATTTTTTAATGAATTTTAGTAATTTTCTAATGGAATTTATGATATTTCATAATATTTTGATAAATTTTTGTGATTTTGAGTTGTGAAAAAGAACATTTGAACTTTTTTTCCAACGGTCGTTTGTTACTTTTCATAGTAAAATCATGGCAAAACATAAAAACAAAACAAAACAAAACAAAAAATGCGGGAAAAAATTCAGAAAAAAACAAAAAAAAACATGGCGAATCCGAATGTTTTTCCTGTGCCTCTGCGTTTGATTTCCTATTGCTTCTCTTCTTCTTTCTCTTTTTTAGCTTTGGCTTCCACTTTTTTTCTTGCATGATTTTTAAATAATAGTTTTTAGTTTTAGTTTTGAGGTTCTAATCATAAAATTAGAATTTTTATATTTGTTTTCAATTTCAGAAAGAGAAAAAAAAATGAATGAATCAGCTATTTGCTTTTTTTTTTTTGTTAAAGAACAAAAAGACATTCAAAATTAAAACATTGAAATACCTTTTTTTTTATTTTGATTTCTTTAGATATCTCTTCTTTATTATTCAATGATTCTTTAAAATATTTTTTTTTCTAATAATATGAACAACTTAACATCAACGAATTGTTTTTCAATTTTTAGATGGGAATCCAAATGATAAAAATGGACCTGCGATGTTGAATGGAAGAAATTTTGATGGAAAAAGGATGAGAAAAGCTGTACATAGAAAAACTGTTGATTATAATTCACCTTTAATCCATTGTATAGAGGTTTTCATTTTAATTTTAATGTTATTATTATTTTTTTAATCATTAAAGTTTAGTTTTTATTTATTTATTTATTTATTTATTATATTTTTGGAGATGAAATTAAAAAGTAAAATCAATTTTAAACAATAGAAAAGAATTGCTTTTAAAGAAATGAGTATTTGGGCACTTCAACCTGATGATAATTATGCTTTTGAAGTATTTCTTTTTAAAGAGTTTTTATTTTTTTAAACAATTTTTTTAAAAATCTTTTCTGACCTTTTTTTTAGCTTGCATCACCAACTTCATATTCATCTGTAATGAGTTCAGTCACAACAAAATATGTTCATACTTCAACAAATAAAGAGAAATGTCCTATCAATGTCGTCCTTGTATGTTTTCCATCCTTCTTCTTTTTTTTTTTTCATTTATTCAAATATTAACTCTGTCTTCAAAGAGAGAAATAAACTTAAACTTAACCTTAAACTTAATAATAATAAAAAAATTATTTTTTTTTCTTCCTTTCTCTTTTTTTTAAAAAAAAAATACAGTTTACTCCTGAAGGTCGTCGTCTTATTACAGGTTCTGCAAGTGGTGAATTTACCCTATGGAGTAGTTTAACTTTTAATTTTGAAACAATTCTCCAAGTAAAAAATTTATCCATTCGAAAAAACAAATAAACAAATAAACAAACGAACAATCAAGAAAGAATAATAATAAAATAAAAATAAATAAAAATTTTTCTTATAAATTCAGGCACACGATCATTCAATTAGATGTATGACATGGTCTCATAATGATGATTGGCTTATAACAGGAGATGATGGAGGTGTATTAAAATATTGGAAATCAAATATGAATAATCTTAATGAAATTAAAACACATAAAAATGAACCAATTCGTGGAATATCGTATTTTTTATTTTTTTTTTCTTGGAACTTTCGAATTAGATAAAGTAAATCAATACCAATATTCATAGATTCGCACCTTCAGATATCAAATTTGCTTCTTGTTCAGATGATAGTACAATTAAAATTTGGGATTTTGGTGCAGCGACGACAGAATCAATTTTGACAGGTTATTTGATTTTTTTTTTTTTCAAATTAAAATTAAATAAAATTATTACGTTTAAAAGGACATGGTTGGGATGTTAAATGTGTTGCTTGGCATCCTCAAAAAGCTTTACTTGTATCAGGTTCAAAAGATAATTCAGTTAGATTATGGGATCCAAAAACAGGAAAAAATATATCAACCTTGTATTTTTCTTTCTTTCTTTCTTCTTTTTTTTTTCTTTCCCTGCTCAAATATTCAATTTTCTATTTTTTAGTCATCATCATAAGAATAGTGTAAATGGAGTTGAATGGGGAAGAAGTGGAAATATTTTAGCTACTTGTTCAAGAGATTCAAATATCTCTTTAATTGATCTTAGAACTCTTAAAGAAATGCAAACTTTTAAAGGACATAAAAAAGAAGTAACTGGTAAATTTTCTTTTTTTTTTTTTCCTCCTGTTTTTTTTTAAAAAAAAAATGAAAATAGCAATAAAATGGCATCCCATTCATGAAAATTTATTGGTTAGCGGAGGTTCTGATGGATCAATTATGTATTGGCAAGTGGGGTAATTTTGTTACTTTGTTATTAATTTATCATTATTTTCAAAATTTTCTGAAATTTTTTTTTTTTTTAATGAAGTCAAGAAAATGATTGTGGTGCTATTGAAAATGCACATGATTCACATGTTTGGTCCTTAACATGGCATCCTGTTGGACACCTTTTATGGTAAAATGAAATTAAAATTATTCTTAGTATTGCATCAATTGAAAACTTTATTTTTCTATAGTTCAGGATCCAATGATCATACAACTAAATTTTGGACTCGTCATAGACCCGGTGATCCATTAAATGACAAATATTCAACTGGAGTAAAAAGTTCAACAGTTACTTTTCATTCTAATGTCAATGAAAATGAAAAAGATTTATCAATCCCTGGAATGGGAGCACATTATTCAAATCCAAATCCAAATCCAAATCTCAACACGACGCAAAGTATTATTTTTTTTTTTTTTTCGAAATCGGAATTTTTTTTTAAAAAAAAAAAAAAGCTAATGTCCCCAAAAATCCAAATGTTCTTCCACTTCCTGGACAAATGCCTAAGTAAACCTTTTTTCTTTTTTTCTTTTTCTTTTTCATTTTGTTTCATTTTCATTTTATTAAAGGCTTTATGGTTTTCAAATGAATGCAAATGCTGGGAATACATCCTCCAATGCACCTTCAAACCCTCCTTCTACAAACCAATCTTCAAATATCCCTTCTAATCTCCCTTCAAACCCTTCTTCAAATATGCCTCCAAATATGCCTTTCCCACCAAATATGCCATTTCCACCAAATATGCCCTTCCCTCCCAATATGCCACTACCTCCAAATATGAAATTACCTCCAGGAATGCAATTACCTCCGGGGATGCCTCTGCCATTCCCTCCGAATATGCAATTACCTCCAGGCATGCAATTACCTCCGGGGATGCAACCACCTTCAAATCTTTCAGGAAATGCGATGCAAATGAGACCTTTCCCTTTCAAGTTTTTTTTTTTTTTTTTTTTTTTTTTTTGTGGATTCATCTTAAAGTCAAATTTAAATGCTTTCTTTCTCTTTCTTTTATTGTTAGCCCACAAAATTTCCCTTTTGGAATGCCTCCATTTCCACAAAATGTTAATAATAATAGTAATAAATAATTTTAATCGAACTAACTTTTTTTTTTTTTTTTTTTTTTTT
>Ga0209960_1003707_pt1 | contig 12699 bp, 6 predicted proteins | sample ThiBiot_500_plan_2_FD_183947 | JGI IMG/M metagenome (GOLD analysis project Ga0209960, IMG submission 183947) | Wastewater bioreactor microbial communities from Cape Town, South Africa - Thiocy_expt_500_plan (SPAdes) | ecosystem: Engineered > Bioreactor > Thiocyanate-remediating >... | reverse complement strand
TTTTTTTTTTTTTTTTTTTTTTTTTTTTTTTTTTAAATAGCCAAGTTGTGCAAAAATTCGATTGGTTTCAACCATAGTTGATGTTTTTCATTTTTTTATGAATCAAAATGATTTTGAGATTCAAGAAGGTAAAGGTTTTGAGTTTTTTGTTTTTCTTGATTTTTTTTCTATCTTTATTAAAATGTTTCAATTAAGGCACAACCCCAAATGGAGAAATGATTATTTCAAAATTAACATCAATTGCCAAAAATCTTTGCAAAGGTGATCAAATCTATTCACAGACAATTAATGAACTTTTTTCCTCAGGAAATTTAGAGAAACTTGTTAAAATGATTGCTACAAAATGTTCACCAGTAAATGAGATTTGGAGAGATCCGTAATTTTCCTTCTTTTTCTTTTTCTTTTCTTTCTTTATTATTTATTTGTTGATTAATTTTCTCTCAAAAAAATAATTTTTCTCAACTTTGTTAGTGCGATTAAAATATTTGATACAATGATTGAGTACAGAGCACAAATTGATATCAAATTCCTTGAAATATTACATAATAATAATTATATATCTATTCTCGTTGTTCTTTAAATGAGTTGAGATTCACTGAAGCTTTGGGTATCATTCAGTTACTTCAGAATTTATTTCAGGTTTATTTTCTTTTCTCCTTTCTCTCCCCTTTTTTTTTTCCTTTTTCAAAAAAAAAAAAATGAATCAATATTCTTATAATTCAAAGAAATCTTGTTTTCTCTCAACTGACTTAATTGTTGATTTGGAAAGAGTTCGAGGATATGAAAAAATTTCTACATTCCTCTCAGCAACAGTTACTAGCGATTTACATCTACCAGTATCTTTCTTTCTTTTCTTTATTTTTTGATTGATAAAAGAAACAAATAAACAACAAACAAAAAACAAAACAAAATAAGGTTCTTACTTTCTTTAAAGAGCTTTGTTTCATTTCTTCGAAACAAAAAAAACTTGCCAATGGTTTTTATTCATTCTATTTGAATTAGTGTTATAATCAAATTAATTATTTTTTTTTTAAAACGGTTAATTTAGAAAATAATCTATTGATAAAAAATGTGAAACCTCTTCAAATATTAAGTTCTCTCTTTCAGGATGAGAGGCTTCGTGCCCCAATTTTGGATATCCTCAAAGAGTTTTATCTCAATAATCAAAACAATTTACCAATCATTCTCGAACAAGGATTTATAACTACATCTATTGAGCTTTTTGATCGAGTTCCCATCACATTTAAAGTAGTTTTCTTCTCTTTTTTTTCTTTTCTTTTTCTTCTTTTTCTTTCTTCTTCAATTTACAATTTTAAAATACATTTTTTTAAATACATTTTAGAATCAGACATTAGATTTCTTGGAAACCATTTTCCTTCAAAATCCAAAAAATGAATTCCAAGCTCTTAGTGAAAAAATTCTATGTAAACTTTCCCTTTATTTATTTCTTTATTTCTTTATTTCTTTATTTCTTTATTCTTTATTCATTATTCATTCTTTGATTTCTCTACCATTTTTTTTTTAGCAACTTCTTTTACTTCGGATGGAAAACTTCTTTTAGATTTTTGTTTAAAAATAGTCACAGAAAAAAAATTTCAACCCACTTTCTTTGGTTCAGGATTACTTAATGCAATTATTAAAGTCATTCTTGGTGTTAGTCAAGATTCCATTAAATTGAAAAATCAAACCGCCAATACTCAAGCTCTTGGATTTACAGACTCTATTGAACCTAAATTTCCATTTATATTAGGATATATTGATATTTTAATTAAATCTTTTCAAGAAAATCCCATTGAAATTCGAAGATTTTTGGAATCGTATTTTTTTACTTTACTTTACTTTCATTCCATTTCTTGAATTAACTTTATATATAAAATTAAAGGAAAGATATTCAACTCATTTTACATCTTTTAACCTACGAGGAACTCAGAACCAAAATCTTTGAAATCTTTGAAATTATTGTGAAAGAAAATCCTTCTGAGTTTGAATCCTTAACACCTATTCTTCAAGCTCCAGAAAATCAACATTCAAAAATGGTGATTGAGGCTCTCATTTATTCTCGCAAAATATTTCGTGAATCTCAACCAACTAAACTCGGTTTTCTTTCTGAAAAAGATCCCAAATATTTTACTGTTCTCCTCGCATCTCAACCTAGTTTTGAATTAATTAAAGAAGTTATGCTTATTTTAATCGAATTTACATCTCAATCTCTCCAAGCAAAAGTCATTTTTGAAGAAAAGATCAATTATCAACATATTTCAGAGGCTATATGTTTAGCTGAGATCAAGAACAATGTTGAAGTTACAGCAATATTGGATCTAATTTTATGTTTAGTTGTTGGAGGAGCTGAATATTATAAAGACATCTCAGAGGGAACAATGAACTCACCAATTTTTAAACAAATTTGGAATCCAAACCCCATCTCAAAATTATTTTTTGGCTTTCTTTCTACTGTAAATGAAGAACTCCAATTGAAATTTCTAAAAAAGTTTTCCAATTTGGTCAACTCTTCACTCTTTAATAGATTCGAAACCTCAAAATCAAGAACTATTGAAGCTATCATCCAAAATTATAATCATATCCTTCTCAGTACCTCACCCAAGGACTCAACCTTTCAAGGCATTATATTTGATTTATTAAAAAGTCTAGTTCCACTTCATCATAATTCTATGGAAATGAAGGCTTTGTTTCAATTATTTGACTACACAGGAAAAACTCCACCCTCAATCAAGATCTTAGAATTTATTCTTTATTGTGTTCAAAAAAGTCGTTCCCCTGATTACTTTCATTTTAATCAATCACAAGGTCAATTTGGATATATTCAACTTAATGGTATCTCAGCTTTTCCCCCATTTGGTTATACCTTTTCAACCTGGATCAAGATCTTGGATTGGGAACCCACAGATTATATTGATATAATTAACTTTATTACAAGTGGGGACAATTCTCAATTCTCGATCTCATTGACATCCGAAAAAAAGGTTCAATTATCTGCCTCCAAGACAACAGAATTCCCTACTTTTTCAATGAAAGAAGGACAATGGTATCATCTCGTTTTGGCACACTCAAAAGGAAGGCTCTCTTCCCCACCTTCCCTTACTTTGTATATTGATGGAATTGAGGTTGAGACAATAAAAGAGCCCTACCCTAATCCCTCTACAACCCCATTATCTGTTTGGATTGGAAACCATTCAAATAATTGTAAGATAAATAAGATGTCATGGAATTTAGGGCCAACTCATTTCTTTGAAGAGGCTATTGATGCAGCCCGAGTGAATGCAATGTATAATATTGGACCAAGAATTGATCATAATTTCCAAGGAAGTCTATCTTCATTTTATACTCATGAAACGGTTGATGGAGTAAATTTAGAGAAATTTGGAAGAATTAATGAGACTTTTCAAACATCCAAACAAGATCATTTCATCTTTTCTGTTCAAAATATCTCAGTTTCAGAAGATAAAATAATGTTTTCCTTCCATCCTAGCAATGTTTTTTCAGATGCTAAATCAAAACCAATCAATCAAAGAGAAAACCCAATTCGAAATTATGTTTGGAATTCTGCTCATATAAAGAGAGATTTTTCTCAAGTTAATCATTTTGGAGAAATTTATGGACTCCTTCCTGCTTTTGTTCATCGAGATTTCTCTGAAACACTCTTACAAGTTGGTGGAATTCCTGTTCTCTTTAAACTTATAGAACTTTGTCATGTAATAACTTTTTTCTTATTTCTTGTTTCTTTTCCTTTTCTTTTCTTTTTTATCCACAACAATTTTTGAATTGCAAAAATTAACTATCAATAAAATAAAAAGTCACAAGAGACATTTAATATTTCAGTTCAAATTCTAATGGAAACAGTTAAATTTAATTGGAGAAATCAAAAATTTATGGAAGAAGAGCTTGGATATCAAATACTTTCTTCGATTCTTGAAAATAAGAAACATCTTTTTAATCCCAAATTATTTTTCTATTTATTACTATTGGTTGGATATGAGACAGAAAGGTTTTCTTTCTTTTTCTTTTTTTTTTTTAAAACTTTCAACTTTCAACTTTGATTTGATTTTTTCTAGGGAAGGGATAATTCAAAATAAGAATGCATACAAGAGCATTTTTTTGAATCATGAACTTTGGAAGGATACTGATATTAAAATTCAAGAAATATTTTTCCTTCAATTTAGCAAATTTTTCTCTCGAAGTAAACAAGGATTTTTTAATCTTTTCCATGCACTCAAAATGAATATTGTGAAAATTGTTCTTCTTTGTCTCAAAGAAGAAATATTTAATGAAAGTTTTGTACCCGAGTCACTAGATTTACTCGAGTACTGCCTTACAAATTTATCAAAACATGGACAAAATAAAAGTGGAAATGATGCTTCCCAAACTCCAATTAGCCGCTTGTTACAAAAGACTTTGAAATCAATTACTGGATTTTTAGTTTATACTGTTTCTCTTGATGGTTTTTTTTAATTTTTATTTTTATTTTTATTTTTATTTTTATTTTTATTTTATTTTATTTTATTTTATTTAATTTAATTTTATTTTATTTTTTATTTATTGATTTTTTTATTGATTTTTTTATTGGTATTAAATTCATTTCTTTCGAAAAAAAAAAAAATAATAGAAAAGAATCCTGAGAAGGAAAAAAATTATCGAACAAAATCTCTTCAACTTCTTGAAATACCAACTGAATCACAAATTCCTATGAAATTTAAAAAAATTAATCATGATTGTAAAAAAACAAATGAAACAAATTCTTCAAGAATGATACGGACAAGAAATGGATTCTTTGACATGTTAACAAATATTGTGAGTCAAAATGAAGACGTTTTTGAGAAATTTATTAAGGTGATTGGGGACCCTGGAAAATGGTTTTTCTGTTTTCTTGATGGAAGTGTTCATGATTATACTGTCCTTATCTCAACACGCCTCTTGTTTCAATTATTGATCTCAAAACCCCAAATTCTTACAAGATTTAAAACAACTTCAGGATTCTCAACTTTGAAAAATCTTTTGTTACCTCATTGGAATATTTTTCAATTATATCAAGCTCTATTTGGATTATTTTTAACTGTTGATCTTCGAAAATTAGGTTTAAATGCCTCACAAGATGCCTCCACCTTTGCTAAAGAACTAACTCAAAGTCAAAATCAAACTTCAAACCAAAATCAAACCTTCATTTCAGAATCTCTAGAAATTATTTTGGCAATGTTTAAACGTACAATTGAGACAATTGTTCATTCATATCAAAATACATTAAAACTTGGAGATAAATCATATATGGGACCATTAGAGAGACCAAGATCTACATCTATTACTCAAGGTTCCAAAATCAAGGCTCTGAATACCTGGTGTACTGAGAATAAGGAGACCCTCCAAGAAGTTGTTTCACTTTCCAATTTTATTTTGAGTACCCTCCAAGATTTTTGTAATCTTCAACCATTTCGAGAACATGTTATTAAGAGCAATTTCCTTGAAAATTATACATCTGTAATTTTTCCAATTCTTTTTGAGATAGATCAAAAATCAATGACAAATGAGGAGGTCCCACTTTTCGATTCACTCTTTGTTAAACCAATTCAAGGTCCATGGATGCAATTTTTATTTTATTTATCTTTTGATTTTATTCTCTCAAGTAAAAATCTTGTTGGATTTGATCTGATCTTAGACTCTCCTCAAAATGTAAACCCAGAGCTTGAAAGACAATTTAGAATCCAAATTCTCACCAGAGCACTTGAAGATTTAAGAAAAATGATTGGACCAAAGCTTTCTCCAGGAGAGGTTCCAATGACATTATTGAATCCAAAGACAATAGCTGTCTTGACACGCTTTGCACGTCATTATATGGAGAAGTTTTATCAAGATTCTTTTGATAGAGGAATTGAGTTAATTTTTGAGTTTGTAGAAGATATTTTACTTTTGGTTCTTCCAGAGGATCAAAGTCAAACTAGCCAAAGACAGTTTAAAGGTACACTCAAGAAACTAAGTCAACTCACAACTGGAACTAAAGAAGAAACAATTGATGATTTATTGAAAATTTACTACATTGTCACTCTTCGACGCCTCAAGACTGCAAATGATTCAAAAACTGACCGTAGTACCTTGATTCAAAAAGAACTCGATCATATTATTCAAAAGAATCAAATATTCAATATTTCAACTAACTCTCAAGACCTTGATTATTTAAAATACCTTGTTTATTGTCTTTTCCAATTTCTTCTGGATCCTAATTTAAGTGAAGAAGTCAAACATACAACAACGCATACTTGGAAAGTACTTTTCCTTTGTAGGTCTTCAGATATGGAACTCTTTTTTAAAACAAAAAATAAGAATATTGACTCTGAAAGCCTTATTCAAGGATTTAAATTTTTACAAGATATAACCAAGAAGGACGCATTTCAAGATTTTTTTAATGAAAAAAAGAACGAACTTAAAGAAGTATTTGATGAAAATATTCAAAGTTCTCTTCATCAAATTGACTATCAACTTCGGAAAGTTCAAAATGAGGGAAATCCAAGTAGTTCTGGTAACCTTCAAAAAAAGCCTGTCAAAGCAAAAAAACCAAAAGAAGAAAACTTTGAGAAAGAGAAAGTAATTTTAACGGAATTTTATTCAACACTCGTGAAGAAAGAGACTCATCGTTATGCCTCGTTACTTCGAACGAAAAAAGCTCAAAATGTCAAAACTTTGAATTCCTGGAAAAATTTTAAAGATATTTTATCTCAAGAAAGAGCAATTTGGGGAAGTTCAACAGATCCTCATCTTAAAAGATGGAAACTTGACTTAAATGAAGGACCATTGAGGATGAGAAAGAAACTTGAACATAATCTTGATTTTTATACTCATTATCCTAATCCTCCTTTAGAAACTAATATTCTGACAGATTATCGTGATCCTACTAGTCATCATACTCCAGAATATACGAAATCAAAATCCTTTCAAATCCCACAACTTGTTATTGACCCCCATATTGAAAAACTCAAGGGTAGTTCTGGAAGTTTTTCACCAGTATTATATTCACCTGATTTAGAGAAATCGATAGCTAGAACTTTTTCAAAAATTAGGAGTGAAGATCCTAGTCCTGATGAAAAAAGTTCCGAAAGCTTAAAAGAAGATAGTACTCAACAAGAAAATGAAGATTTTGAAGAGGATGATGAAGAAACTAATTTCAAATTTGATGGAGATAGGAATCGAAATGATAATTACGAGGATGAAGATGAAGAAGATGAAGAAAATGAAGAAAGAGAAGAAGATGAAGAGAAGAGAGAATTTGATGATTATGAACATATTCAATCTACGGAGTTAAATAATCCATCATTTGGAAAAGGAAGAGCAAATAAAAATTATCTAAAATCGATCTCAAATCAAAGATTTTTCCTTGCACCATTCCTTCATGGTAATGAAGTTTTAAAAATATGGAATTGTGCAAGAGTTTCTGGACTTGATATTTTTGAAGGAATTTTAGTTCTCACTCAATCAAATATCATGATTATTGATCATTATTACTTGACATCAGAATTAAACATTGTCCCAATTACAGGAATTTCTGCTGAAGAAAGACACTTTTCCTTACTCTCATCAAAAAATTCAAAAAATGCTCTCCCACCTTCTTCTGAATTAGATCATGTTCCGCAATTAGAATCAATTCATATCCTTCCACATCAAGAGTTCAAAGAATTTTACAATAGAAGATTCCTTCTTAGAGATGTTGCTCTTGAGATTTTCATGACAACTGGACAAAGTCATTTAATTGCATTTTTTGATAAAAAATCTCGTGACCAAGTTGAAAACCGACTTCAAAAGGTAGCTACCTCAAAGTCTCCATCATCATTTACTTCTGGTCAAATACTCCAAAATCTGACAGCCAAATGGGAGAGGAGAGAGATTAGTAACTTTGAGTACTTGATGCGATTAAATACACTTGCTGGAAGATCACATAATGACTTAACTCAGTACCCTGTTTTCCCTTGGATCATTAAAGATTATACAAGTCAAGAGCTTGATATTACTAATAATCAAATTTATCGAAACTTGAGCGCACCAATGGGAGCTCAAACTCCAGAAAGATTAAATGATTTCATTAGAAGATATCAAGAGATGGAAGAGGATCCTATAACCCCAGCATTTTATTATGGAACACATTACTCTTCTGCTATGACTGTTTGTTTATATTTAATTAGATTAGAACCTTTTACTCAAGAATTTTTGAAACTTCAAGATAATCACTTTGATAGACCTGATCGTTTATTTCATTCAATTAGAGATGCTTGGGAATCAGCCTCTCAAAACAATCAAACAGATGTTAGAGAACTCATTCCTGAATTTTTTTATCTCTCTGAATTTCTTAGCAACACAAATCGTTTTGATTTTGGGATTCGAGAGAATGATGTGGTCATTAATAATGTTATTCTTCCTCCTTGGGCAAAAGGAGACCCTCAACTATTTGTTCGGATTAATAGACAGGCTCTAGAATCTGAATATGTTTCAATGAATCTTCATAATTGGATAGACTTAATTTTTGGTTTCAAGCAAACAGGAAAAGCAGCAGTTGATGCTCACAATGTTTTTCATTACCTCTCATATGAAGGCAAAGTCAATATTGATAAAATTACTGACCCTGTAGAAAAAATAGCAACAATTGGAATTATTAATAATTTTGGACAAACCCCAGCTCAAATATTTAAGAAAGCTCATCCACAAAGACAACCACCAGTTTATAACATTCGATGGATTCCTTTCACTCTTCCTTCTTATACTAGTCAACAAAGTCAAATGGGAGCTCAAGGTTTCCATTCCCTAAGTGATACTATAACAAAAATTCCTGTTCCAACATTACAATGGACTCCTCAAAAACTTATTCAATCAGCTATTCCTTTCAAAGAAATTCGAGCTCCAGTTGGCTCACTTCTATTCTCTGGTGATAAGTTTTTTGTTTACTCAACATCTCAACATCCTTTACCATCAAAACCACACAAAGTTTTTGAATGGAACTTTTTGGATAATTCACTTCGTTATGCTTCATTAGAGAAGAATAAACCTCCAAAAATTTTTGATTCCCTTCATTTTGGACAAATTACTGTTGCAAGACTGACATCAGAGGATCGAGTTGTCACTGGTGGAAGTGATTGTCTTGTGAAAGTTTGGAGATTTCAAAAGAAAAACTTGGTACACCTTCAAACACTCTCTGGACACTCAAAGAGTATCACAACTTTGGCTCTCTCCTCAGCATTCTCATTAATTATTTCTGGTTCTGAGGATAAGACATGTATTATTTGGGATCTTAATAAGCTTGGATACGTTCGAACCTTATCTGGATTCCCTGACCCAGTAACAAAAATCTCAATTAATCCTTGTAATGGAGATATTGCCATTTGTTCAGGCCCAATGTTAAGTGTTTGGTCAATTAATGGTATCTTACTCGCAACTATAACCAGAAAAAGTTTAATTCACACCTGTACATTTTACCCCTCAGAAGAAGACATCATCTTTGCAATCTCTGAATCAAAGATTCATACCTATTGTTTATTACATAAACAAGATCGACATGAAAATCATTTAGGAGTTGATACCTCTAGAATAACCTCAGGCGATGTTGAAACGGAGACAAACTGGATTTTGACTCCGGTCTCAAAACCACTTGACTATTCTGGAAATAGAAACTTTCTCCAAAAAGATATCAAACTATCAAAACCTTCAAAACCAACAGCAATTTATCTCTCCCCTGAACAAAAAAGAATTTATGTTGGAGATTCTTCAGGAAAGGTCTATGCCTATTCCTTTTTAGACTCTGATGAGAAACACTGGATCAAGGACTCTCAAACCGAAACATGTTGTGAATGTGGTATTAAATTCTCTGTTAGAGAAAGAAAACATCACTGTCGGAGTTGTGGAGGAATCTTTTGTGCAAACTGTTCTAAATATGACATTCAAATCACTACAGAAGGCAAACAAGAAACTATGAATCCTTCTTTTAAACATTGTTTAAATTGTTTTAAGATTGTATCATCAAGTTCTGTTTAAAACATAACAAAAAACAAAAACCAATAAAATAATTTAAACAATGTTAGAAATAAAATGATCTATTCAAATAATTTCAATTTTTTATTCTTGTTTTGCAAAATCTGTTCTTTAGAGGAATATGAAACATACATATAATGATCATGAAGTAATAAGAAAAGAAGGGTAACATTCCAATTTTTTTTTTTTTTCAAAATTTTTTTTTAAAAAAGAGATGCAGGTGAGAGATAGGTAATCATGAAGATCAAGATGAGAAAGAAAAAAACAAAATTATGTGAAGGAAATTCAGATCACAGATGAATAAAATTTTAATAATTAATTTTTAACTTTTACTTTATTTTTTTTTTATTTTTACTTTCAGAAAATTGAAATTTTATTATCATGTCCACAAACAATTATATTCTGTGTTTTAGGGTCAATTGTTATAGCCGTTGGCAGGTTTACTCTGAATTGAGTTATATAATTTCCATCTGGTTCAAATACTTGAACTCTATTATTACCATTATCACAAATAAGAATATTATCATGCAAATCAACACAAATTCCAAATGGACCATTAAATTGACTACTTTCATTTCCTTTTGACCCAAATTTTGAAATAAATTCTCCATCTGAATTAAAAATTTGAATTCTATTATGATCGCTATCAGAAACAAGTATATTTCCTTGTGAATTAATGGTGATTCCAACTGGTTGATGAAATTGACCATTTCCATTTCCATTTGATCCAAACTTCGAAATGAAGTTCCCTTCTGAATCAAATATTTGAATTCTATCATTGTTCAGATCACAAACATAAATTCTACCACTTAAATCAGTGCATAGTCCATATGAATGACGAAACTGGCCATTTCCATTTCCTTCTGATCCAAATTTTGAAATAAAGTTTCCTTCTGGGTCAAATATTTGAATTCTATGATTTGTTTGATCACTAACAAGAGTATTTCCCTTTGAATTAATTGTTATTCCCACTGGGAATAGAAGTTGACCATTACTATTTCCTTCTGACCCGAATATTGAAAGGACTTTTCCTTCAAAATCTAATGTTTGAATCCTATGATTATCTTGATCACTCACTAAAATATTTCCATTCAAATCAATTGTTATTCCTCTCGGATAATCGAATTGACCAATTCCATTTCCATTTGATCCAAAAACTAATTTTGGTTGATAAATTCGATTATAATTTCTTGGTTTTGGTTTTTGAAATACTTGAATTTGAAAAGGAGAAGAATTGATATCAATTCCATTATATTGAACAAATACTAAATGTTTTCCTTTATCTTTCATTCTCATTTTCACTTCATATCTTCCATTATTTAAATCTGTAATTTTCCATTCATTTTTTTCATCTCTTGGTGCTCTTTCAATTTTAATTTTAAAATCATTTCCATTTCCACCTTTTTTCATTTCTTTTCCATCTTTTGAATAACTAATTATCTCAAAAACATGATCTTTATTATCATACATAATTTGTTTTTGATTTCTTGAGATTAAACACTTATCAATTGAAATATCATTTGAATCAATCATTCCAAAATTTGAAATACTTGAATAAATCGATTCTTCTACTTTTTCAGATATTAAAAATTCAATTAAAGAATGATGACATGGTTCAATGTTCCAAATATTATTTGATAAATAATTCAATCTTGATTGATATAGTTTCTTCATTGATAAAAGCCTCGCATCACCATTTTCATTTGAGAAAGAAAGGGAATTTTGAATCATTTGACAAGATCCAAGAATACTTTCAATTCCAAATTCCAAGTCTTCTATTTGAAGTTCTAATTCTTTCTTTTTATATTTTTCAATTTCATCTAATTTATTTAATAATTCTTTTTCTTTTTCATCCAATTTATTTCTAATTTTATTAAAAAGTTGATTGATTTGAATTTGAGTTGTTGTTGAATTAATTTCTAATTGTTTGATTACTTCTTCACATTTATTTATTCCTTCTTTTAATTTTTTTTCTCTTGGCTTCACCTTTTATATGGAATTATTAATTTCAAATTGCAAAGGGAAATTGAAATAAGAAAAGGAAAAAAAAATAAAAGAAAAAGAAAAGAAGGGTAACCTTGTTGATTAAATCAATTAAAGATTGTTTCTCATTTCCTTTGAGAGTACTGGAAAGAGGGAAAATTTTGTGGGATATGTGTTTATCAACACAAAGTGAACACAATGATAGATTGCAATCATCACAAAATAATTCAATTTCTTTTTGTTGATGAATTTGACAATAAAGTTGTGAATTTGATTTTGAAATTGCATTGATTTGAGTTTGATTTTTCATTTCTTCAATTAAAATTAATTGATGATTCTTTGTTACTTTCATTGTTTTGTGAACATATTTCACAAAGATAGTCTTGACAATCTAAACAATAAGAAGTTGCTTCATTTTCTCCATCTGAACAAAGTAATCTTTGATTGTCTTGTTCAGATATTAAATTTTCCAATGAGTTAAGAGTATTAAGAACATTGAGAAGATACGAATCAGTTGGTAAATTTGATAATTGTTCTTTTGATTTTGATTGAAAAGGAGATCTACAAATAGGACGTCTTAATCCAATATTTGAATGAGTTCTTTCATAATGAGTTTCTAAACATTCCAAACAAAATGAATGAAGACATCCTAATGTTTTTGGTTCTCTAAATACATCTTTACATAATGAACATTCTATGTCT
>Ga0209960_1003705_pt1 | contig 12709 bp, 20 predicted proteins | sample ThiBiot_500_plan_2_FD_183947 | JGI IMG/M metagenome (GOLD analysis project Ga0209960, IMG submission 183947) | Wastewater bioreactor microbial communities from Cape Town, South Africa - Thiocy_expt_500_plan (SPAdes) | ecosystem: Engineered > Bioreactor > Thiocyanate-remediating >... | reverse complement strand
TTTTTTTTTTTTTTTTTTTTTTCTTCAATTTTCAACCAAAATTCTTTCATTTTTTTTTTTCTCTGCTTTAACATTTTTTGAATAACACTATTCTCAATCCATCAAATAACAATAATTCAAACATAACAATTCCAAATAAAATAAAAATAAAAAATGAATAATAATAAAAGAAAAAATAAAAAAATTTACATCTGACAACGGGAAATCTCCAGTTGGAGCCTGAGTCGCGATCCTTGTTGGGTTTGGAATTGAAGCGCCTAATGGAGGGATTGATGACAAAGGAGGTAGAGGACCATTTAAATCAGTCTGTTTTGGTGCACTGTTAGGTGCTGAACTGGAGGCAAAACGGCGGAGGAGGACAGGGCGAGTCAAACAAACACCACAACGCTGCATCTCCCTCTCTATCACAAAAAAAATTAATTAGAAAAATCACAAAAACAAAACAAAAATGGCGTTTTTCACTTTTTTTTTTGCAATTTTTCTTATTTTTCTGGCTATTCGACTTAGTTTTAAAAGGAACCAAGAAGAATTATAACTTATTTGAATCGAAATCAAAGTAGAATAAATTACTTCAAAGAGAAGGTTTTTTTTTGATGTATTAATTTTTTTGAATTTTTTTTGAATTTTTTTTTTATTTCCTGAAATTTTTAAAATTTTTTTTTATTTTTAAAATTTTTTAGTCAAAGTTTGCTTCAAGATTCAATAACCTTGTGAAGTTTTAGAATTCATAACTATTGAAAGCAAAATAATAGATCAGACTGTGCTTGCAATACTGAGGTTGTAATTTTTTTTTCGTTTTTTTTTTTTCAAATTTCCTTTAATTTCTTGATTTCAAACCTAATTTGAGATTTGTCCCTAATCAATTCAATTCAATTCTTTATTTTTTTTTAGAGATGTCACTTTTTTCTTTTGGTATTTGTACTGATATTCAATATGCTGATAAAGAGACCGAAATCACTCAAGATTCAATCAAACAATATAAATGCCTTCATAGAGTGAAAGAAGCAGTTTCTTACTTTCTCAAAGAACAAGATAAACTCTCTTTTTTGACTCATTTAGGTATTTTTTTTATTTTTTTTTTTTTGAAAAGTATTGATAAATCAATTTTATCTTTAGGAGATATCATTGATGGAAATGAAAATGAAGATAAAACAATAGAAGATCTTGATGCAGTTTTAAATGAACTTTCTCCACTTTCTAAATTACCAATATATCATGTCATTGGGAATCATTGTTTAAGAGTACCAAGAGAATTACTTGAAAAAAGATTAGAATTAAAAAATCCTTATTATAGTTTTACAATTAAATCTTGGAAATTTTTGGTTCTTGATTCAACCGATGCATGTCTTAAATGGCCTCAAGATACAGAAAATTATAAATTTGCAATTCAATGGCTTGAAGAAAATAAAGGAAAAGAAGGAGCTCAAACTTGGAATGGTGCAATCATGAAAAAACAATTAAATTGGATTGAAAGTGAATTAACTCAAGCTGAACAAAATGGAGATAAAGTGATCATCTTTTCTCATATGCCATTACTTGAAAAATCTGCTAGTCCAAAACATCTCATATTTAATAACAATGAAGTTTTATCAATTTTTGATAGATTTAACTGTGTTAAAGTCTATTTTTCTGGACATTATCATAAAGGAGGTTATGAAAAAAGAAATTTGATTCATTATGTTACATTAGAAGCAATTTTAGAAGCAGAAAATAATGCTTATGGAATTGTTGATGTTCATGAAAATAAAGTAATTATAAATGGATTTGGTCAACTCACATCCCGAATTTTAGAATTTTGATGTTTGATGAAGAACAATTGGTTCTAAAAATTAATCATTTGTATAACAGTTTCAATAAATTTAAAAAAATTAAAAAAAAAAGCTCAAGTAAACAGGAAGATATATTTATTGTACTTTTTCAAAAATCACAAAAATATGAGATACTAAGACTAAGATATTAAATAACAGATATGGGGTTGAGTGTTCGGGGGAAAAAAGGAAAAGTAAATAATAATAAAATAATCCAACTTTGTAGTCTACATTTCTTTTTGGGCCATTTGAAGCAAAGCTTCCATGCTATCCCCTTCATCATCTGCTTCTTCATTCTTTCTTCTAACTCTTTTCTTTCTCTTTTCTTTTTGTTCATAAGCTTCTCCACTTTTAAGAGATTGAAGCATATCATCCAAAACTGCCTTTTCATCACCCCCAACTTTTTTTTTTTTTTTTTTTTGAATAAAATCAAAATAAAAGAATAAAATAAAATAAAATAATAAGAATCAAACCAGCAGCAAGATCTCCAAGACCAATCGACCGAATCTCGCGTTGTTTCTTCTTTTCTTCTCTTTCCTAATTAAATTTGATTAATAAGTTTTCATATTTTTCGATTTTAAAGAAAAAATGAGAAAAAAAAAATCAAACCTCGATTGCTTGTTGTTTTTTCTGTTCTTTAATTTGTAATTCAATTCTATCTTGATTTTCTTTGAGAGAAAGTTGGAATAATCCAATAAAAGTTTGAACCATTGCGAAGAATTCTTCTGGTGGTGTTTTTGGATCATCTCCATAAAAAGCTAAAGTTTCTTGATAAGCTTCCTCCATTCTTTTAAATCTTTTTTCGACTTCATCAAATTCAATTCGACAATCAACAACAAAAGGGTGAACAAGTTAAGGAAATTACGAATAATTGTAATGAAATAAAAATGAGAATTGAAAAAATAAAAATAAAAATAAGAAATAAAAATAAAAAAATAAAAAGAATTGAAATAAGTTATAAAAGGATATTTGAAATTCTTCAACGAATTGATCTACTCCCTTCTTATTTTTTTTCATTTGTTCTACTTCATTCTCAATTTTCTTTAATCCTCCTCTTAATTCTCCCATATCAGCGTTCATTGTGGCAAATGAAACTTTTTTTTTTGAAATCAAATTAAATAAATAAAGAAATGAATAAATAAATAAAATAAATCAAACTTTTGCTTGCTTGTTCAATATCAGCTAAATCTTCAAGGAATCGAAGGGCATCAGGGAATTTTGTTTCAATAATTGAAGAAATATAATGTAATAAATGAGATTTATTGTTTGCAGCTTTTGTGTCAATGAGCTATTTGATATTTTTTGATGATTTTTTTTTTCTTAAAAAAGGTAACTATTTTTTAAATTAACTTATATACAAACCTTATTTAAACTTGCAAGTTTAAAACCAGCAGCATTTCCATTTCGACCAGTACCATTCATATAATTTCCCAATAGTAAAATGACCTAATCAATAATTATCAATTGTTGATCAAGAAATAAAAATGAAAAATGAAAAAAAAAAAAAAAAAAAAAAAAAAAAAAAAAAAAAAAAAAAAAAAAAAAAAAAAACCTCCAAAACTTTGTGGAAAGGTTTACTTGATTTTAAATTTCTTGATGCTTTAGTTACAGAATCAATTCCAGGTCTTACTCCATCAATTTTTTCTTTAAATGATCTTTGATAAATCATTGCTTGTAATCTTTGTTCAAGACGAGGAATTTCAGATAACTAATTTAATATAAATTAATTAAAATTAAAATTAAAATTAAAATCAAAATTAAAATCATAAAAAATAAATCAAATAAAATGTGATGAAAGTTTACAGCTAACATATATTGATCAGCAGCAGCAAGTTTAGTTGGATCATCCTTAAATGGTGCTAAGGAAGCAAGTTCTTCACTTGATGCAATAAAACCTACCATTTGAACTAGAGTATTATCTGCAAGAACATGATCTTTATCAATGCTTAATATAGCATTTTTAATTTCTGTATTTGTCATTTTTAATAACCCTAACATTAAAGCTATTTGTTTATTTTATTTTTTTGTTAGTTAATAAAAGAAAAGACAAGAAAAACAAAAGAAAAAGCAAAACAATAATAAATAATGAAGAAAAAAAAATGATACAGCAATTATAAGCTTTCTTAGAATCTACAACGGATATAAGAACTTCTTTAGGAGCACTATCTTGTTTTTTGGGATCTTTTGCCTCTTTAGCTCCGAATAAAGTCTCAAAGTCTTTCCAATCAATTGTTTTCTTATAATTAGCTTCATCCATTTTTGAATCTTCCCATACTGTTTTTGTGACCTAAAAAAATCATAAATATATGTTGTCCAATTTTTTGGAAAAAAAAAATCGAACATTTGTTGGAGGAACTTTATCCCAATGAAATTGTTTCATTTTAACCAAAGATATAAATTTATTTGCGGCTACATTATTTGTTAAATTCATTTAGTACCAAAAAAAGAAAAGAAAAGAAAAGAAAAGAAATTTAAAAAGAATACCTGGTCCAGAAGGTGCACCTGGAGGTGGAGGTGGACCTCCTCCTGGTGGTGGTGGGGGTGGAGGTCCTCCCATTCCTGGTGGAGGTGGTGGAGGTGGAGGTCCTCCCATTCCTCCTGGTGGGGGAGGTGGTGGTGGAGGTCCTCCAAAATCTGGTGGTGGGGGAGGTGGGGGTGGTGGTCCTCCTCCTCCTTCTCCTCCTAACTCAAAAGGTGGTGGGGGTGGTGGAGGAGGGGGTAAACCTCCTGGGATTGATTCTGCTCCTTTTTCTTTTTTGTAATTTTATTTGTTAGAGAAAAAGATTATTAATCAAGGAAAAGAAGAATAAAGAAATAATTACGAGATAAAATAGTTGAGATATCTGGAAGCGATGCTGGAGATTCAAGTCCAATTTTATTTTCTTCAATGATTTTCATTGCATCTTCTTGTTTGATTTCACCATTTTTAAGTTGTAAAAGCTTTGTTTTTTTGAAATTTTAAATTTTTTTCTTTTTTTTTAAATGAAAAAGAAAAGGAAAAAGTTTACAATTTTTTTCATTGCAGAATTTTCAGTTCCAACATTACCAAATAATTTATTAAGATCTTCTTCAGAAATATTTGTCACAGCACCAGAACCTCCCATTAATTTTGCTTTTGCTAAATCCATTTCTAACTGAGATTTAGTATTCTCTATTGACCAAAAATTAAGAATTGGAATCGAATTGAATTGAAAGTCATTTTTTTTAAAAAAAAAAAAAAAAAATTCAAAACCGAAATTTTCTCTCCATTCAAGATCAAGTTTATCTTTATCACGAATAGCAGTTTCCATTTTAGTTTTTGCTTCTTTAATGTCATCCAATATTTGTTTCAATTTTTCTTTTGACATTAATAATTCAATTAATTCTTCAATTGAAACTTTATATTTTGTTGAAAAATCAGGTTGAAATCCTTTTTTATCTAACACAATTTGTGCCATTAATCCATTGAGTAATTGCCAATAACTTTTTCTGTTTTTTTTAAAAAAAGATCATATTTTAAGAATTTGTCAAAAATATCTATTATCAATAATAAATAAATTACTTGGTCTCTGGTTGTTGACGAATGAGAGTTAAATGTTGAAAAATAGATTTAAATGGTTTTTCAGATGCAGTTCCAACAACAGATTGATATAATTTTTGGAATACTTGTTGAGGATCCCTTTAATTTTATTTTTTTAAAAAAAAAAAAAAAAAAAAAAAAATTAAACTGGAAATCTATTTTGGATTGATCAAAGAATTCTAGAAGTTCATCATAGTCTTCAGTCATAGCATTTTCAAAAACTTGAATTTGTTTTTGAGAATATTCTGTATTTACTCCTTTGAGTTTCTGAAAAATAAAAATAAAATTAGTTTGAAATGCAATCTTTTTGAAATAAAAGATAAAAAAAGGAACCTCCAAAATATGAGCAAATTCAACAGCATAAAATTCATTTCGAATATGAATTCTAAAATCTAAATCTGAAGCTGCATGAATAACTGCATTGATGAACATTAATGAAGTAACTAAAAAGTCAATAACTTCTTTATCTTCTGCTTGAAAAGAAAAAGTTCCAAGATTATTAACAAGAGTTCTGAATCTTGAATCTTCTTTCTTCAATTCTTTCAAGTGATCCCAAGCTATAAATTTCATTTTTTTAGATTTGTTTTTTCAAAAAAAATAAAGAAATAAATAAATAAAAGTAAAAGAAATTAAACCTTTGAGAACTTTTGAATGACCTCTAGGAGATTCCACGAAACACATTACAGTCATAAGTTCTAATATTAAACCTTTATCAGCCAATTTATCTTTTTCTGATGCACCACTAAGTTCAAATGCTTGAATAATAACATCTAAAGCACTATCATGATTAAGAACTGCTTTTAAACCGTGCTAATTCATTTAATTGATTATTAATTCGTTCTTAATCATGAATTAAAAAAAAGAAGGAAAAGAAAAGAAACCTTGTTATTCATTAATGCTTTTAGACATTGAAGAATTTCACGAAGCATTTCCCAATCTTCTTTTTTTCTATATATGTTTGAGATGTTTTTTTTTTTTGAGAAAACAATAAAATATAAATGAATTCTATAAAAATTACCTGGTCTCTTTTTTACAAGTTTGATCAAGAATATATAATAATTCAATTAACCCGCCATTTTCAATAAAAGTTATCACAAAACTGATGGGTTTATTTCTTAAAGAAATTTTAAGTCCTACAAGAAGTGCTTTATTAGCTGATTGAGATTTCATTTTTGAGATGAAATTATCTGGAGAATCTCCTCCTTCCATTTTAACTCTTTGTTTATTTGATTGAACCATTTTCCATTTTTGTTTAATTGGGAGTTTTTCAATTTGATCTCTTTGAGCTTTTTCAAATCCCAAATTATTCTATCATAGATATATATATATTTTTTTGAAAAAGAGAAAGAATAAGAAATTGTCATCAAAATTGAAAAAGAGTAATAATCAAGATATTTCTATGAAAATTCACCATTAATTCTTCTAATTGTCTTTGTACATCTGCTTCACTTGGCATAGGATCTTCATCAAATGATGCATTTTCTGTTGTTGAATTTGCTACTAATGATACACTTGGTCTTTTACTTTGGTTCTTTTTTTGTAAAGACTTTGAGCTGAAAAAAAAAAAGAAATCAATATAATTGAATATTCCAAATTTAAAGAAGAAAAATATGAAATTAAACCCATCATTCGGATCAAAAAATGCAGTTGGTCTTTCTTTTGATTTTGTTGCACTCTTTTGTTTTTTTTTTTAATAATTGAATGGTAAATATTTAAAAAAGAAAATGTAAAATAAAAGAAAATTCAATACCCTCGAAAGAGATTTATTCACAAGATCCTTAAACGAATCCATAATTAATTTACTAACAAACTTTCTTTAATTCTTCTCCTCTTTCTTCTTCTATTTACAATTTCAGCATAACCTATTTTTTAAAAAAAATAAAACTGCTTAATTCCAAAAAAAAAAAAAAAAAAAAAAAATTCTTTCAAAAATGTTTCCATTTTTCAATCAAAGAATACATAAAGTAAACCAACAATATGTTATTCAATTCATTTAACTTAATTTCTCATCAATCATTCATAGATTTGTTATTTGATTCTATCTCACCTATATCATAATACAAACAACTGTTTTTTTTGAAAATCAAAAAAAAAATCAAAAAAATTTCAAACCGAACAAACCTTTTCCTCTCAATATCAAAAATCCCTCAAAATGCTATCACTATAATATTGATTAAATAGTAGAATTATGAATGATTTGAGATGGTATCAATATGATTTGAGTCAGATTTGAAGATGATTTGATAAAATTTTCGATTTTTTTCGATTTTTTTATGAGAACAATTAGAAAAAAATAACTATTTTTGAGTTCAAAAACAATACAAGTTTATTTTAGAATGATAGTTATGTGTTCCCTTTTTGATTCCAGAATTTTGAACTTTTTTTGCCTTCATTTTTTTTTGTTTTGTATTTTTGTGAAGCTATTTTTGTTTTTTTTTCTCAATAAATAAACAGGATTCCAATCAATCCAAAATTTCTTCAATTTCAAAATTTTATATTACTCATTGAGTTTGATGTTTTTATTGATTTATTTGTTTATTTCTGAATTGAAGAACTCTTTGTTGATTTTGAGATGAGTTTTTCATCTTTTCGATCTTTATGAAATGAAAGCCTTTGGAAACCGTTAGTTATCCCTTTTCATTCATTTCTTCTCCTTTTTGAGTTATAATTCACACCCGAATAACTCAAACAAAGAAATTGAATCGAATCAAAAGTAAAGTAAGGATCAGTGAAGAAGTTTCTTCGTTTCTTCGGTTCTTTGCTGAATCAGATTCATTCGAATCAAAATTTTTTCTTCTTTTTTGATTTTCTTTTTGTTTTTTTTTGTCTTTTCCAAAATCTAAAATCCAAAATTAACAATGGAAGAAAATCCACAACAATAACAACAACAATAAAATCCTCAAGAATTCATTCAATTAATTAACGCAATTTCGGTGTGTGAAACATTCTTTCTCAAAATAAAAATTCATCAAATTTTCTCTTATAACTTCTTCCAACAATCATTTCAGTTTCGTTTATTGACTTTTGTTATTTATAAAAAATTCCAATCATCTCATTGGTTAATTAATATAAACCCAATCATTTCATTGGTCAATAAAAAATAGAAAAACAGCAATCTCCCAAAAATAAAATCCCAAAAAAAAATAAACAAAAGGCGGAAAAAAATTTCAAATAAACTAAATAAAGTAACAAACATGGCGGGATTAAACCGCTCTAAAACGGTGAAAGAAAGCTACGGTTCGACTTCCAAGCTCCGCAATGTCTTCTCCACTCTTGTCCCCAATAAAACATACGAAGGCCTCAGTGTCTCCCTCTCAGTTGGTGCCAACTTAATTAAAGTAAGCCTTTCTTTGTCTGAAAAAAAATTATTATGCTTAGAATTTTGTGTTTTTTGGTGTTGTTTTTGTTTTTTTTTCCTCCTTTCTTTCTTTCCCTGATTTTTTTTTTTTTTTCAATCTTGTTTTTGAGTTTGATTAAAGATTTTTTTTTGATTTCATTATTATGAGTTGTGATGATTGTTTTTAAAAAAAGTAATTTAATGTAATCAAATTAGACAAATGGAGAATTTTATGCTACACCTTGGGCAAGAAGTAGAGGTGTTGTGACGGGATATCTCGCAATCGCTTCAGTAGCAAATACAGGGAAGGTCAACCCAAACCCTTTTTTGATTAATGGTAATTTCTTGATTTCCTTTCATTTTTTAAAAAAACAAATTTGATTAAAGAGTTAATTTTATATTTTATATACTTTTTCAAATAGCTTCACCTCAACAAATTGTCGATTTTGAATTCTATCCATTCAACAAGAATATTATTGCAACTTGTGGAAGAGAAAGCATTGCTAAAATATGGACTTATCCAGATTATGACCTTATTGATGATATGACAAGTGCTCAAGGTTATCTTGCAGGTCATGAAAAGAAAATAGATCTTTTGAAATTTCATCCTTCAGCAGCCGATATCTTATTGACTTGTTCTTCGTAAATCATTTCTTCTTTCTTTCTTTCTTTCTTTCTTTTTTAATTAATTAATTAATCAAAATGAATCTAAATTTTCATTTTTTTTTTTCAAATAGTGATCTAACAATGAAAATTTGGGATTTTAGAGAAATGAAAGAAATTTCAACACTTGAAGGATTTGATGAACCAACGATGTCTGCTTGTTGGAATCATTCTGGATCATTATTATTACATGCTACAAAAGATGGATTTGCAAGAATTTTTGATCCTAGAAAAGGTTCTCAATCAGGAACTGTAAGAAATTGATAATTAACATTCTAAAAATTAAAATTTAAAAAATATATTTTATTAGATAAAAACTGATCATTCTCCTGCAAAAGGAATCTCAGTTTCATTTTTAGGTGAATTCGATTTTATCTCGACAGGATTTTCAAGGTTTTTCTTCTTTTTTTTCTCAAAAAATAAAATAAAAAATGAAATTAATAAATAAATAAATTTAAGAGCTGGAGATCGTGAAATCTATGTTTGGGATTCTCGAAAAATGGGTGAATCATTAACTTTTGCTAGATTAGGAAATCGTCCAGGTGCTTTAACACCTTATTATGATCCAACAATTCGTGCTTTATATATTGCTGGAAAGGTTTTTGAATTTTTTTTTTCAAAAATGAACAAATAAATATTTTTTTTAAAAAAAATCATCAAAAGGGTGAAGGAATATCAATTTTTGAATACACTGAAAGTCGTGAATTAAATTTTATTAATGAATGTAAAACTGATAGACCTCAAGTAAACTTTCTTCCAACTTTTTTTCCCATGATTTATTTTATTTTATTCCAAATAGACGGCTGTTGCAATCTTCCCAAAATATATGTCAGATATGGATAATTGTGAAATTGCAAAATTTTTGAAGTTAAGGTGAGAAGACTTTTTTGTTTTTTTCTTTTTCTTTTTATCTTAAAGATCTTTAATTTCATTTCTCAAAATATTTAGTAATGAAAATTTTGTCCAAACTGTAAGTATCAGAGTTCCTCGAAAATCAAAAGGATATTTTCAAGAAGGTACTTTGTTGATCTTCATTTTTCATTTTATTTTATTTTATTTTTCCCTCCTCAAATAGATTTATATCCTCCTACTGCAACAAACGAACCTTCTGTATCAAGTTCTGATTGGCAAAATGGAAAAAATGCTCCCCCGAAGACTGTGAACATGAGACCACAAAATGGTTTTTTTTCTTCCTATTAATTTTTTTTTTTCAAAAAAAAAAAACCTCAATTTCACAAAATTAGCAATTTCTGTCTTTGATCTTTCTCCTGCGGAAGGAGGAATTGCTAAGCCGAAAGAAGAAAAAGAAGAAACTGCAACATCAAAAATGTAAAATTAATGACTTACACTACTCTCTGTATCTCATTTTTTTTTTTTTAAAAAAAAACAAAATTATTTTTAGAAAAGAAGGAGTTTTATACGTTGAAACAAGAGGATGGTTTAGAACAAGTTGGGAACAAAAATGGGCTTCACTTGTTGGTACTAGATTATATTATTCTAATTCAAAGGATTCTGAATCATCAACTATCTCAACACAATTAACTTCAATTAAAAAGTTATTTTCTTTTTTTAAAAAAAAGGAAAACAAAAACAATGATCAATTTTTTTATAATAATCAATATTAGGATTCATCTTCCAGATCAAGTTTCTGATCCAAGTCAACTTACTTTTGCTTTAGAGGCAGCTGGATCCACTGTTCATCTTAAAGCAGATACAACTGAGGATCGAGACAAATGGATTCAAGGTTTGATCAATTTTACTTTTCTATTTCTTTTAAAAAAAACAAAAAAAACAATTTTTTTCAAATTAAAAGTGATTTCATCTGTCTCTGGAGCTCCACTAGAAACTTCCAATTTGAATCCTGCTTATACTGCATCCCTTGATCATCGGTCTCAAAAATCGATTGTTTCAAAAAACATTCATCAAGGTTTTTAATGAAAAAAAAAAAAAAAAAATCAATCTCATTTAATCAAAATATAATTTAATAATTGATAATACAGCATCTTTACAAATGTATACAGAAGGATTTTGGGGAAAAGGAAAATGGGTTGATAGATATTTTGTATTAGAAGAGAATATTTTAAATTGTTTTGTTGATGAAAGATCCTTTATAAAATCAGCAAAAGAACCAATTGAAAGGTAAAATTCTATTTTTTTCTTTCTTTCATTTTTTTTTAAAAAAAAAAAAATCAAAAAATTAAACTGAAAGTATTCGTCTTCAATCAATTCTTTCAATTCGAGTGACTGATGTGAATGCTTCTTTAGAACCAAATTTAGAACTTGATGAATCTTTAACAATTTTTCAAATTAACACATCAAATCGAGTTATTTTTTTAAGAGCTGAAGATTCAAGAGCAGGTTAGTGTTTTTTTGTTACTACACATTTATTTATTGACTTATTTATTGAATTGAAATATTTTTTCAAATTCATAAAAGCTATGGTATGGGTAATTGAATTACAAGAAGCAGCTGCAAATACACTAAAAGCTACAAATCCTTTATACGCTGATTTAGAAGTCTTTGAAATATTTGAAAGATATTCATCATGTGTTGAAGGATATATCTTAAAGAAAGCTGGAATGTCTTTTGTAAAATATTATTTAACAGTTATGAATGGAGATTATTATTATTATAAACATCATATGAGTTTAGCTCCAGTAGAAGTTATTAAAGGAGCTAATATTGAAGAAGTTTTTCCTTTAGAGGATGAAGAAATTTTTGGTTTTGTGGTATTTATTGATTTCTTATTTATTTTTCAAAAAAAAGAAAGAGAAGAAGAAGAAAAAAAGTACTTTTTTCTAAAAAAAAAATAAATAAAAAAATAGGTACATGCTTCAGGAAAAGATCATATTCATGTAGCAGCTTCAGCAAGAATGAAAACTTGGTGGGTTAAAAAATTAACAAAAATTTTAGATTCTCAATATAATCTTTATGAAAAAATGGAAATTGATGCACTTTTATCGAATCCTAAAGATTTAGAAAAAATTGATCGATATGTTGATACTAAAACTATTGATCCACTTCTTGTAAGATTTTTTTGAAAAAAAAAAAAAAAAAAAGATTCAATCAACCATATTTGAAAAAAAAAAAAAAGGTAAAAAATGGAACCAAACCAATCTTAATTCGAGTTACTGGAAAAAAACAATCTTACTCTGAACTTGTTCCAATTTCTTCCTCTTCACTAAATGGTGATTGTGTATATATAATGGATACTGGTAATTTCCAATTCTTTTTGAAATAATGAACATAATACTAATAATATTGAACTATAGGAAATGTAATTTATCAATGGAATGGAATTAGAACATCAAGAGTATGTGCAGCAAGAGGTGCTGATATTGC
>Ga0209960_1003704_pt1 | contig 12715 bp, 14 predicted proteins | sample ThiBiot_500_plan_2_FD_183947 | JGI IMG/M metagenome (GOLD analysis project Ga0209960, IMG submission 183947) | Wastewater bioreactor microbial communities from Cape Town, South Africa - Thiocy_expt_500_plan (SPAdes) | ecosystem: Engineered > Bioreactor > Thiocyanate-remediating >... | reverse complement strand
ATAAAAAAAAAAGAATATGGTGACATTGATGCAGATATTAGAGATGATACTTCAGGAGATTATCGTGTTCTTCTTTTAGTTCTTGTCCAAGTCTTTTTTTTTTCTTTTTCTTTTTTGAATATTTCTTTCGATGTTAAAATCTTCCTAAAATTTTTAGGGAAATCGTCCAAATGCTTTAGTTGATCAAGAATTAGCTAAAGCTGATGCAGCAAGATTATATCAAGCAGGAGAAGATAGAATTGGTACTGATGAAAATGTTTTTATTGAAATATTTACTCAAAGAAGTTTTGAACAATTAAATGCTGCTTGTTCTCATTATTTAAATGTATTTTTTTTTTTTTTTGAAGAAAATCATAAATAAACACAAAAAAATATAAATTTCAATAAATGAATAGATCAGCGATTATGATCTCGAACGATCAATCAAAAGGGAAATGTCAAGAGAATTAAAAAGAGCACTTATTGCAATTCGTAATTTTATTTATTTATTTATTTATTTGGATTTTTTTCGATTTAGATTTAGAAATTTTAATTTTTTTTTTTTTTCTAAAAAATTCAATAGTTAAGGTCTCTCAAAACCCATATGAATATTTTGCTGATAGATTAGAAGATACAATGAGAGGGTTAGGAACTGATGATAGAGGATTAATTCGACTTGTTGTTTCAAGATGTGAAGTTGATATGATGAATATTAAAGAGATTTATTTCCAAAGATATAAAAGAACTTTAGAAAAGGCCGTCCATTCAGAAACTTCTGGTATTATTTCTTTCCAACCTTTCTTTTTTTTTTTTTTTTTTTTTTTTTAAAAAAAAAAAAAAAAAAAAAAAAAATGAAAAAAATGAATGAAAAAATTTCAGGTGATTATCGAAAACTTCTTGAATTATTGATTGGTCTTAATCGATTTAGCCCTGAACATGATGCCAAGGCATTGAGAAGAGCAATGAGAGGTCTAGGAACAAATAATGATATGATCATTCAAATATTTGGCTCTAGGACAGTAGCTCAAAGACTTCAAATTTCTCTTGGTTTTTTTTACTTCCTTTCTTGTCTTTCTTTTCTTTTTTTTGCTCAATTCATAAAAAATATAGCATATCAAACAATGTACAAGAGAGATTTACTTAAAGATTTTATTTCTGAAACTAGTGGTAACTTTAGAAACTTGTTGAAATGCATGTTAATGTCACTTGCAGAATTAGATGCTTGGGCTGTCAATCAAGCAGTCAAAGTAGAATTCTTTTATTTTATTTTATTTTTTTATTTTATTTTTATTTTTCTTACTTCAAATTTCCAACCATTTTATTATCATTCATTTTCAATTTTTCAATTTTTCAATTTTTCTTCTTTTTTTCAGGGACTTGGAACTGATGATGATACACTTATTGAAGTTTTATGTTCTAGAAACAATCGTCAAATAAAGGAGATGAAAGAAGCTTATCAAAAATGTAATTTTTTTGAAAAAATAAAAATAAAATGAATAATGATAATAAAAAATTGGTAAAAAATAGTGTTTTCTAAATCAATTGAAAGTGATGTTAGTGATGATACTAGTGGTGATTATAAACAATTACTTTGTGAATTATTAAAAGCAGAAAGAGATGAGAATTTCCATGTAGATTTAAATAAAGCTAAGGAGGATGCTTCATCACTTTTCAAAGCTGGTGTTGATAAAATAGGTACTTTTCTTTTTCTTTTTTTTGACAAAGATTTTTAAACAAATATAATAATCAATAGGGACTGATGAAGCAGTATTCATTGAAATCTTAACAAAGAGAAATTTTGAACAATTGAAAGTTATTTTTGACCAATATGATCTTGTAAGTTTTTTTTTTTTCAAAAAAAACAATTATTTCAATCTTGAAACAATAAAATAATATTATTTTCAAATAATAAAAAGGCATGTGATCATGATATTGCAAAAGCAATCAAATCAGAAACTTCATTTAATTTCAAAAAATGTTTATTAACAATAGGTTAGTTTTTATTTTATTTTACTTTTATTTGAAAGTTTTTTTCTTTTTTTAAAAGTCAATAAATAATCAAAATTTTAGTTAACTCTGTTAGAAATCCACCTCGTTACTTTGCTGAAAGGCTTCATTCTGGAATTGATGGACTAGGAACAAACGAAATGCTTTTAATTCGTGTCATCTTATCCAGAGCTGAAATAGATCTCATTGAAATTAGGAATCAATACAGAGAACTTTATCGTGTCACTCTTGAAAGAGATATCTCTGGTGATACCTCTGGATCATTTAAAAGATTACTTCACAAAATTATTGATTTCAGTTCAATGCCTAATGTCTAAAAAATTTCAATATTTAAAATTTTTCAATAAAATCAGTAAATAAATTTATTTCAAAAAATTTGATTTTGTATATTCTCACAATAATTAATCAATTTTAGATCTTCTTTAAAGAAATTTCTTTTGACCTTTCCCAGTTCTGTGATGGAAGAAAAGCTCTGGTTTGCTTGTGAAGATGGAAAAGTTGAAGAAGTTATAAAATTACTTCAAAATCCACAACTCAATGTAAATTGGCAAGATTCTGAATTGAATACACCATTGTATATTGCTTGTTTCAAAGGACATATTGAAATTGTGGCATTATTTCTTGTGAATTTTTTCTTAAATGAACAAGATGAAAGGGAGGAATTTGTAAAATTGTTAGTGACGCTGATCTTTTGAAATAGGCAACCAAATTACTTATAAAATATATCAAAATGAAGCTTATGTATGCAATTATAAGTAAATCTGCTATCCTTTTTGAAATTCGTTCATAAATAAAGGAGATATGAGCATCAGAAGTTTCTTAAATCAATTAGAAAAAAAAGAATCAATAAAAACTTTTTTTTCGGCGCCATTTTTTTTTTTTTTTTGGTTTTCGAGGGTTTGGATGATAATAATTGAGGAAAAAAAATGGCGGCTCAAATTGTTTTCTCTTTTGGTTTCCTTCAATCAATTCACCAAAAGAAATTCTTTCTATTAGAAACATACAATATCAAAAACGTCACAAAAAAAACGGTTGAAATTATAACACTCTTACTATTTCAAAAATTGGATTACAGTCGAAATTAGTATTGTTACTCTTATTTTTCATCAAATAACGAAATAAAACGACTGCAAACTCGTCAAGCGCAAAGAAGAAAACCCGAGTTTGCGAGGGTTTTTTGCTCAAATGCGAGCAATTCTATCTTTCTGATTTATTAAACTTTCCAAAAAAAAACAAACTTCAAGTTTTTTGACTTCAAAAAAAAAAAAAGGTTCAGCGAAAGTTTTCAACTCAAAAATAAATAAAAAAAATTCACAAGACCCAAGGTGACATCTGGAGCCTTTAATTTACTTGTTATTAAATGATCAAAGAGTTGATATCAATAAAGCAGATAATGATGGGATCTCACCTTTTTATGTTGCTTGTTATAAAGGATTGATTGAAATTATGGAATTATTGTTAAATGATGAGAGAGTTGATATTAATAAAACATTGAGTAGTGGAGAAACACCTTTTTATATTGCTTGTGAAAAAGGACATATTAGAGTTGTAGAGTTATTATTAAATGATGAAAGAGTTGATGTCAATAAGGCAGAAAATAAATATAGTCGAACACCTTTTTGGATTGCTTGTTATAAAGACGATGCTAAAATTGTGAAATTATTATTGAATGATCAAAGAGTTGATATTAATAAAGCATCTAAGAATAGTCTAACACCTTTTTATCTTGCTTGTGAATATGGACAAATTGAAATTGTGAAGCAACTGCTAGCATGTGGAAAGGAAATAGATATCAATAAAAAAGATGGTGATGAAAAAACTGCACTTGATATTGCAAGAGAAATGGAAGATGAAGAAAAAGAAGATTGGGAAAATGAATTCGAATTTCAAGAAAGAAAAAGTAATTACATCAAGATTATTGAATTAATAGAATCATTTGAAAGAAATCCAAATGAAACAAGATTCAAATTGAGAATAGAACTTGGATTAGCTCGTAAACTTATTTCTTTTTATTTTTTCATCATCATCATCTTCTTCTTAAGAAATTTATATTTGTATTTGTAGATATTGATGCTGCTTCTCTCTTTGCAATTACTGTTCTCATTTCAGATGATTTTTTAAGTTTTAAACAGAATTATTGAAATCAAATTATATTGGAGGTTCATTTTTTTTTTTTTTTTTTTTTTTTTTTTTAAAATTTTGGTTTTTTTTTTTTTTTTTTTTTTTTTTTTTTTTTTTTTTTTTTTTTTTTTTTTATTTTTTGTTTTTTTTTTTTTTTTTTTTTTTTTTTTTTTTTTTTTTTTTTTTTTTTTTTGAAAGTGAATCAAACTCTCAGAAACACCTTTTTGGATTGCTTGTAGATATGGGTATATTGAAATTGTGAAATATTTATTTGCATGTGGAAGAGCAATATATATCAATAAGCAAGATAATTATGGTTTTACACCTTTTTATATTGAGGAAACGAAAATTGTTGAATTAATTGAATCATTTGAAAGAAATCCAAATGAAACAGGATTCAAATTGAGAATAGAACTTGGATTTGCTCGTAAATTTATTTCTTTTTATTTTTTCATCATCATTATCTTCTTCTTAAGAAATTTATATTTGTAGATATTGATGCTGCCTCTCTCTTTGCAATTACTGTTCTCATTTCAGATGACTATCTAGATTTTAAGCCCTTTTCAGAATGTCAATGATATTGACAAGTGATTGAATTTGAAACTAAACCAAAAAGAAAAAATAAAGGATGTATGTCTGTCTTTTCAAAGTTTTTGTCATCTTACTTTATTTATTTATTGGAGCTGTATTTACCTCAAAATACAACAAAATACATTTGTCCAATTGATCCAGCGTTCAATTATCTAGACTATGGGAAATATAAAATCGTGTGAAAAATATCCAGAGAAAATTTAACGACAAAAGAGCTCAATTGATTCTATGCTTGATTGCCTCAGCTGAAAAATATCTCTAATTTCGAACCTTAGAATTTAAAAATCCATTCGACAGGAAAAAGTCAACGAGGAGAGAAAATTGTTGCTGGGACTTGGAGAAAGAAAAAAATCAACTCTTGCTTTGCCATTCAAATTGAACAGAAAACTTGCTATGCAAGAATAATGATGCTCCTCTCTATTAGGTCACAAGAATACACAATTGTTAGAATGTTTCAAATAGACAAGAGAGAAAGAAATCCTCAAATTAAAAGATATCGCCTTGAGGCTTCTTTTTCCAACTTAGGGACAACAGTAACAACAGGGAAAGTGATCATACTATCTTCTTGAGTTGGATCAATTGTTGACAGCAGTCAATGTTGTCAAAGATTTCTCCACCGATCTTCATGGAGCTTTATAATTAACCATTTTGTAAATTTAATAAGAGAACCTTGATATTTTCTGTCACACCGGTTTTTTTTAAAAGAAACATAAAGTAAATCTATTAAAGTCATAAAATAAAATAAAAATTGGAAATTGAATGGAAAAAAAAAAAGAAAAAAAAATTCAATAAGATGAAAATAAATAAATAAATAAATAAATAAATAAATAAATAAATAATAAGGCCTTACAAAAAACTGAAAGCTACAAGATTTTTAAAATGAGGAAGGATAGTGAAAAAGTTGTAAATTGAATTGAATTGGAGAGTTTACAGAAACTGTCACCTATTTGTTCTTCAAACGCCCATGAGTGTCCTTGCTAAGCTTTGAAATTGTATCACTTGATGCCTCAATTAGAGTTTCTTCTGAAGGTTTAGGATTCCAATCCAAGAATAAAGAATTTAAAAAAATATTCTGAAATCTTCAAAAGAAAGCTTAGATCATCCGATATGCTAATGGCAAAAGTGGTCATGAACATTGTTGCATTGAAATTTATAAACCAACTGCGACAAACGAAATCAACAGGACTTGAAATAAAAAAATCTAACATACCTATAAAAATAGGTGCAACAGAAGGAGATATCAATCATACATCCATTAACGCAATGCATCGGTCCTGCAAGCCTATTTTTTTTTTTCTAAATGATAAAGTAAATAAACAAAAAGGATTTTCAAGGACTTTCAAGGACCAGTTTCCCTCCTCTTTCTTTGGGTCAAGTTTGTAATTGCCTCATTTCAAAGTTGTTCTTATTTTTTAAAAAAGAAGAGTTTGAGAGCAGCTTCTCTCTGAACCTTCCTCTCAATGGGTTGCTGTTTTTCAAGAAGTATTTTCTTTTTTCTTTTTCTTATGAGCTTTTACAAGTGTTTTTTTTTTAATTTCAATTTTCTTGTTTTTTCTTTAAAATTTTCAAACTGAGTATTGTTGCATTATTATTTGCTTTAATGCACATACCAAAAAAAAAAAAAAATAATTATGCAGACTTTTGTATAACAAACTCTTCATTAATTCATTTTTTTATTTATTTTTTATTTCTTGTTGGTTTATTAAAAAGAACGAAGAAAAGACGACCTTTATGAACCTTTACTTGATAAACATGAAAAGGATGCTGTTTCTAATTTATTGAGACATTTAGAAAGTAATTCTGAGAGTCCTCGGTTATTAAGTGAAGCTCTTCCTTCTTTAACGACTTTGAGCAATTCGAATAATTTAGAATTACAAAGATCAGCAGCTCTTGCATTTGCAGAAGTTTCTGAAAAAAGTACTTTTTTCATATCTATTTCAACAAAGAAAGAAAGAAAGAAAGAAAATTTTGTTTTGGAAGTCAAATTAATGTGAAAGACAATAACCTTTATTCTCTTAAATATAATAATAGCTCCAGGACCAATTAAAAAAGATGTATTGGAACCAATTTTTCTATTATTAAAATCAAATGATATTGAAGTGCAAAGAGCTGCAGCTGCAGCTTTAGGAAATTTAGCTGTAAATGGTCTTTTTTTATTTTTCTGCAATTGTTTTAATTTAAACTTAAATTATAAAAATCAATAATTTGAAAAATAAAAAATTTAGATGAAAACAAAAATTTAATTATTTCATGTCAAGGTCTCCCACTTCTTGTTCGTCTTTTACTTTCTCCATCAACTGAAGTTCAATGTAATATATGTGGCTGTTTAACAAATCTTTCAACAGTCAACTCAAATAAAATTTTAATTGCTCAATCAGGTATTTTAACTATTGTCAAATTACTTTGTCATTCAAAATTTTTGACCAAAAAAAAAAAAAAAAAAAAAAAAAAAAAAAAGGAGCTGTTCCTTTTTTGATAAGATTATGTGCTGTTGAAGATACTAGAATACAAAGAAATGCAGCTGGTACCCTTCTAAATTTGACTCATGCTGGTGAGTTTTTACCCATTTATTTTATTTTATTTTATTTTAATAATACAATTTCACAATATTTCTTTTTTAATATCAAAATAGCTGAAAATAGAACACCTTTAGTTCAAGCAGGAGTAATAGTATCATTTGTAAAGTTATTAAAATCAAGAGATACTGAAGTTCAGTATTATTCTGCTGCTGCTCTAAGCAATCTCGCTTTTGATGGTTTATTTTATTTTTATTTTATTTTATTTTTTGAAATTAGAATTAAAATTTAAAATTGGAATTTATTACTATTGTTCAAGATTAATTAATTCAATGGAAATAAATAAAAGCTGCTCATAGGCAAGAAATGCAAAAATACGATGACTCACTTATTCCTGGATTAATTCATTTCATGAACTCTCCATCCATTAAAGTTCAATGCCAAGTATTTATTTTTTCAAAAATTTGACAATTTTATTCTAATTTTTCTTTTTTTTCATGATCACAGTCTGCTCTTGCAATTCGAAACTTGGCATCAGATGGTTTTAATTTTTTTTTATTTTTATTTTTTTTGAATATTATCAACTCAAGAACTGAACAAATATTTCAAATAGAACATTATCAAATTCAATTTGTTAGAAAGGGTGGACTTGTTCCTTTATTAAAATTATTAAAATCTTCCCATCCACATGTTATCCTTGCATCTGTTGCAGCAATTAGAAACATTTCAATTCTTGAATCAAATGAACAATTAATAATTAATGCTGGATTTTTACCTGTGCTCATCAATTTATTATCATTTTCTTCATCCGCACCTCAATTAAGTGCTAGCTCAAGTTCAATGTCAACCAGTGAAGAAATTCGTTGCCGTTTGATTTTTTTTTTCTTTTTTTCTTTTTCTTTTTTTAAAAAAGAAAATAAAGAAGATAAAGCTAATAAAAAAATTTTTCTACCAAACAGATTCACTATCAACTCTTAGAAACGTTGCAACAACAGATGAAATCAAACTTCAACTTACTTCAAATGGAGTTATTGAAAAAATTATTTTGATGATCAACCAATCCTCAAGTTTTGTTCAAGTTGAGATGGCAAAAACACTTTTACCTTTAACAACTGTTGGTAAATTTTTTTCTGTTTCAATTTTAATTTTAATTTTAATTGAAATTTTAATATTAAAAATAGATGAAGTTAGAGACAAGATAAATAATACAAACGCATGTGAAACACTACTTAAATTAATGAATTCTGCTTCTTTTGAAGTTCAAGGATCAGTAGCAACAGTTTTGGCTAATCTTGTAAATTCAAGTAAACTTTCTATTTTTTCTTTTTCTTTTTTCTTTCTTTTTCTTTTTCTTTTGGAAACCAAATAATTAACTTCAACAAATTTAGAATGTTCACATTATTTTGTAACTCATTGGGATATTCTCAAGAACTATTTATTAAGATTTTTCCAATCAAAAGATCTTAGTTATATTCAAATTTCTTTATGGACAATTGATCAACTCCTTGAAGAAAATGGTTCTTCCCTTCTTCTTTTTTTCTTTCTTTTTTCTTTCTTTTTTTCTTTTTTTCTTTTTTTCTTCCATTTTTTTAAAAAAAAAAGAATCAATAATTCAAATCAAAAACTAAAAATCAAAAATCAAAAAAAAAAAAAAGAATGTGCTGAATTAGTAAAAGGAAGTAAAGAGATCTGTTCCTCAGTTTCCCAGCTTCGGAACTTTGGTGACTATGAAATTTCAAAGTTTGCGAGTGAGTTGTATTCCAGGCTTAGTTTGTAGTTTGTAAAATAAGTAAGAAAAAATTTCTAATAAATACAAAGAAAGAACCAAAGATTTGATTTTCTTTTTTTTGTAAGAAGAAGAAGAGAAGAAGAAAAAAAGCAAAGATTTCTGTTTGGAAAGGTTTTTTAATTACATATATACAAGATTAGACAAGTTCTTTTCAAAGTTAGATCTCCATTCGAAAAATTGACAAAAAAAAAAAAATTCTTGATATTAAAAAGAGTTGCTTCTAAAGTTTATGAGATGATTGATTGAGGCTTGAGTGTTTCTAAAGAAGACCAACGTTTAAAGTTTTGAAGTTTAACTTTTGAAGAAGGTAAAGGTGTGTCTGTGGTAATTTGGAATTTATTCACAAGAGGAAAAGGAAGGCGAACAAGGAATTGTTTCGCTTTGGATTTTTGCTTGAAAGTCTTCAAAGGTTGTTCAGCTCTATGTAACTCCACAACAACTTCCTCTTCGCTTTCAGTCTCAGAGTTAAATACAATTGATTTCACTGAAGAGGATTTCAAAGTTACATGTCCTCCAATTCTTCTTCTACGTCCAATATGTTGTGTTGAGTCATTTAGTTCCATTTTTTGAGAGAAGATTGTTTGTTTTGTTGGTTTTGTTCTAAAAGATTTCTTCCAAGTTTTGAAGAAAAATAACTTTTTTTTAAATAAAGAAGGTGGGATTTGAAATTAAAATTAAAAATTATGAACAACAAAAACAAAACAGTGAATTAAGAAAAACGTTTATAAGAAATCTAATTTAAAAAAAAGCAGGGAGTGAACAAAAAAACTTTGGATTTTGGAATGTTTGGAAAAAAAAAAGAAAAAAAGAAATCAAAAAAAAAAAAAAAATTGGGCTTTTATACTTTCCTTTTCGATCCCTTCTTTCTCCTTTGCGAACTGGAATTGACGTGTTTTCATTATTTATTTCTTATAATTTGATAATATCTCGGTTGTTTATTTTTTCTGATCATTTTCGTTTTTGTTGATGTTTTTTTGTTTTTCCCAAATCACAAAACCACATAAAAAGATGAGTTGAACCCTAAAATTGACTGGGAAAAACAAGTGTATTCCTTCAAAACAGACTTTTGGTGAGAGAAAATCATGAAAAACTTGGAGATTTTGCATAGTTTATGGTTCATACGGACACTTTTTTTTTTTTTTTCTACTCCTACCTGCAATTCAATTCAAATTCAATTATTGTTTTTACGAATTATCATCTTCGATATGATTACCTAATGACCTTTCGATTTCTTTTCTTTTTCTTTTTTTTCGTTTTAGAACTTTCTCTCTCTTTTTTCATTTAGCTTACTAAGTTTTTTCTCTTTGCCAATATCAATTTCAATATCAATTTCAATATCAAAAAACACGATGAATTCATTTTCGACTACAATGACAATGTTTTTTTGTTTTTTTTTGTTGAAATTTTCCTTCACTCCCTGCTTTTTTTTTTTGCGTGAATTGAATTCAATTCAGGTGGTTTGGAAAAAACAAAGATGAACTTGATTTTCGTAGAATACACATCACTTTTCAATTGATATCACCCTTGACTGTTACTCAAAAAAAATGGGTTGATAGTAAAATGTTGTAGACGTTGTTGAACCCATAGAGATTGTTAAGAAGTTATGGAGATGGCTGGAAGATGGTGATGAAAAGAAAATCAAATCTTCTTGAAGACATCTTTGAAGAAATCATATGAAAGATGTTTTCTTTTCTATTGTTGGTAATGAAGTTTCTTTTTCTCATTTTCTTTCACTTGTTTCAAAGAAATAGAGTATTTTTCGAATTATTGGGACAATTATTATCATGAATCCCAAATAACAATCAAAAGTGATTTCCCATGAGACTTCTTCATTTTAATGCTTCAAAATTAAAAAAAGTACATGATAACCTCAATTTCAAATTATTATATTCAAAAGGTGGGTAAATGAAATGAATGAAATGAGATAAATAAAATAAGGTACTGAAATTTAGGGATTAGGCTCGTGTCTTTTTTTCAAAATTATAAATTCAATTGATAATTTTGATAATTTCAGGGCAGAGTTGACCTTTTGTAATTTCCCTTTTGACCTTTTTTTTTTGTCAAATTTCCAATTCAATTTATATAAAAGACCTTGAGGTTTTTCATTTTTGAACAAAAGAATTATTATAAATTTTAGAAAATACAAATTCATAAATTGATGAATAAAAGTAAACACTTTGGTAAAGTTTCATAAAGAGAAGAAGAAGAACAGTTTATTGGAAAAAGAAAAAAAAAAAAAATTGAACAGAAAAAAAAAAAAAATCGATTTTTTTTTTTTCAATCTCATTTACATTACATTTCGATAATCTTATCAATTTCTTTTAATCATTTCATAACATATATTACATTTTATTTTTTTATTGAACATTTTACAAATAAAGTTGAATGGATTTACAAAATTAAAAAAAAAAAAAATTTGGAATTGAGTGAATTATCGGACGATTTCAATAATTGCGGAACTTTGCAAAAAAGAAGAGAAAACCTTATAATTTGAGAGGATTCTAATTACAATTGATACAACTCAACAATATATTTTAAAAGAACTCAATGGATGAACTATTCAATATTAGAAACTCAAATTTATGATAATTTTTTGAAAAAATTGAATTATTGCAGTTTTCTTATAAATGTAATTACAAGAAAATGAAGGGAAGGAAAGTAAAATACAATAGCCCAATAATGAATGAAAAGTGAATACTGAAACTCTGAAGAAATATATTAATATTCTTCTTTTATTATTTTTAATAGATAGTAATCCTCCCCAAAGTTTTGTTTGAAGAAAATTCAAAAGAAAGAAGGAAAATAGAAAAACTTATAGAAGAAACCAATAGTTGATTGATATTTATTAACAAGATGTCTTCAAGAGAGCTAAAAGTTTGCATCTTAGGGGTATTTATTATTTATTTATTGATATATCTTTTTTATTTATAAATTTTTTTTAAAAAAAATTGAAATGTGAAACATCAATTATGATTCAAAACAATAAATAATTAAAAGCAAAGTCAAGTTGGAAAAACATGTCTTGTGGTTAGATTTGTTCAAGATGTTTTCAATCCTCAATCTGTTACAACAGTAGGGTAAGATTATTAATATTAAAAAAAAAAAAAGAAATAAGTTAACTTGAAAGATAAAAATTATAAAAATAAAATTATAGTGCTTCATTTTTAGCAAAAACTGTTAATGTTGATGGAAGGGATTATAAATTTCAAATTTGGGATACAGCTGGACAAGAACGGGTAAGAATTTTTATCAATCTATCTGTAAGTTATTTTTATACATATAATACAAGAAAAATAAATAAAAAGTATCGTGGGTTAGCACCAATGTATTACAGAGGAGCTGCTGCTGCAATTTTGGTTTATGATATTACAAACAAGGTAATTACTTATTTTATTATTATTTTTTCACTTTTTAAAATAATACTTAAATCTTATTTATTCAAACTTTCAAACTCAAGGCCTCATTTAATTCCTTAAAAAGTTGGAAAGATGAACTAACTCTAAATGCTCCTCAAAATATTGTTTTAGCAATTGTTGGAAATAAAGTTGATAAACAAGATGATAGAGTTATAACAACCGAGGTAAGATTTAACACTTTACATTAGAAAACACAACAACAACAAAAAAATGAATTCAGGAAGGAGCAGAATACGCAGAATCAATTGGTGCTATATTTCTTGAAACTTCTTCACTTTTAGACCTTAATGTTGATT
>Ga0209960_1003703_pt1 | contig 12723 bp, 3 predicted proteins | sample ThiBiot_500_plan_2_FD_183947 | JGI IMG/M metagenome (GOLD analysis project Ga0209960, IMG submission 183947) | Wastewater bioreactor microbial communities from Cape Town, South Africa - Thiocy_expt_500_plan (SPAdes) | ecosystem: Engineered > Bioreactor > Thiocyanate-remediating >... | reverse complement strand
AAAAAAAAAAAAAAAAAAAAAAAAAAAAAAAAAAAAAAAAAAAAAAAAAAAAAAAAAAAAAAAAAAAAAAAAAAAAAAAAAAAAAAAAAAAAAAAAAAAAAAAAAGGAAAACCGAACCTGATTGATTAAATCAAGTAAAGATTGTTTGACATTTCCAACAGCATTTGATATCAATGAGAATGTGTGAGATGGATGTTCATTAACACATACATAACAAATTGTTACTTTACAATCTTCGCAAAACAATTTGATTTCTTCATTTTCATGAATTTGACAATAAAATTGAGAATTTGATTTTGGAATTAATTTGATTTGATTTTCATCTTTTATTTCTTCAATTTGGATTAATTGATGATCTTTGGTTACTTTCATTGTTTTATGAACATTTGTGCATGTATCACAAAAATAATCTTGACAATCTAAACAATAAGAAATTGCTTCACTTCCTTCAACATCACAACTTAATTTTTGTTTCTTTTGTTGACAAATTGAATTAGCTAATGAGTTATAAGTAATTAATGAATTCAAGAGATATGAATCAGTTGGTAAATTTGATAATTCATGTTGAGAATTTGATTGAAAAGGTGTTCTACAAATTGGACAACTTAAGTTCATATTTGAATGATTTCTTTCCACATAAATTTCTAAACATTCCAAACAAAATGAGTGAAGACATCCTAATGTTTTTGGTTTCCTAAACATATCTTTACATAATGAACATTCTAATTCACTTTCCATTTCCATTTTAATTTCCATTTCTATTTCTCTTTCTCTTGATGACATTTTTTTCTTTCTTTCTAGAGTTGGGGTTTCAATTTTTTTTTTTTTTTTGTTAATAATTAATATCACAAAAAATAAATGAAGTATCAAATTGGAGTTCAAATATTTCAGTTAAAGTGTTCAAAAATGAGCATTTATTTATTGTATAGCAAACTTAGATAATTGAATTTCTCATACTCAATAGATGAAAAAAAGAGAAGAAAAATAAGAATAAATAAAAATAAAAATAAAATTAAATTACCAAAAAATAACAAATGTTCTTTGGATTCAATTAATCAATTTATTTGCAAAGAAACAAAGAAAGTTTGCTAAAGTAAAAGGGAAGAGAATGACAAAGAAAGATCAAAAGTGAAGAAATTAAATATCTTTTTTTTTAAAAAAAGCATCAGCAAAAGAAAAAAATCGTGACAGTAGGAAAAAAAAAAAAAAAGAAAAAAGAAAAATATTTATGACCTTCTTGCAAATAAATCAAAATAAAAGAAAAGAAAAAAGAAAAGGAAACATACATCTTTGATTCTTTCTGTTTCAAAGAAAATCTTTTGAGAATCAAACATTTTGTTTTGAATCTTTAAAACTGGTTTTGACATCAAAATCAGCTGAACGAACTAAGATCAAATTATTTATTAATTAAAATTTTTCGAGTTAAAAAATGTATATAAGAAAAAGGAAATGAAAAAGAAAGATACATCTTCTTCTTCAAAGAAATCTTTTTGAGAATCAAAGTCTTTTGATGATCTTGTTTAAAACTGATTTTGATATCAAAGAATCAGCACGAACTTCAAGAAATAGTTTTTCAACCTAATAATATTTAATTAAGAAAAAAAAAAAAAATAAATAAATAAATAAATAAATAATAAAAAAATGAATACATATTCTATTCTTTTGAGAATCAAGTATTTTGTTCATTTGAAAACTAAAAACACTTTTGCATCAAAGAAGAATCAGCACAACACTCCAACCAAAAATCCAGCCATTTTTTTTTTTTAATAATTAATTTTACTTTTTCAATCCCAACAACCCAACCAACAACAACAATGAGAATAAGAATAAGAATGGATTTAAACATGTTTTAATTCATTAATTCTGTTATTCAATCAATTATTGTTGTTGTTATTGGTGTTTTATTTTGAAAGAGAATTCGAATCTTGGATTGGTTTGTCACAGAATCCTTTTTTTAAAAAAAAAACTTTTGTTGTAAAAACAGAAATTAATTGTGAATTGAAAGATATCTTTTCTTCTTTTTGAAATCTGGATTAACATAGTTGCACCAGGAAGAAGGAAAGTTAAAGGTTCATTTATTTATTTCTATTTCATTTTTTTTCATATTTTATTTATTATATTCTATTTATTTAGTTGAAGGACTTTTATTCAAGAAAAGAAATGAGAATTACAAAGAGATGAGAACTAAGAATAGAGAATGATTGGAATTTAACAACACAAATTAACATCAACATCAACTTAGTTTGTCAAAGAATCTTTTTTTTTCTTCAAGTTCATAAATTGAGACTTTTGGAATAACATGATTTGTTGTCTTTGATTCCTCCTTTGTTAGTTTTTGGAAGAAAAACTCTTATTAAAACCCTCATTTGTTTGTGGAAGGAAAAAAAAAAATTAAAAATTGGAGGCTTATAAAGATATTTATTCAATTTTTAGTTTGACTCAAAAAATTGAAATTTTATGATTATTTCCACAAACAATGATTTCTTGGGTTTTGGGATCAATTGTGATATCCATTGGTTTGTTCACTTTGAATTGTGTGATATATTTTCCATTGATATCAAATATTTGAATTCTATTATTATCGTGGTCACAAACAAGAATGTTATCATCTAAATTAACACAAATTCCCAATAGATTCTTAAATTGTCCATTTCCTTTTCCTTTTGTTCCAAATGTTGAAATAAAATTTCCTTTTGAATCAAATATTTGAATTCTGTTATTAACAGAATCACTGACAATCATATTTCCATTTGAATTAATTGTTATTCCCACTGGAAAATTAAATTGGCCATTTGCTTTTCCTTTTGATCCAAATGTTGAAATAAAGTTTCCATTTGAATCAAATATTTGAATTCTGTCATTTATAGAATCACAAATATAAATGTTATCATCATTATCAACACAAATTCCATGGAGACCATCAAATTGTCCATTTCCATATCCCCTTGATCCAAATGTTGAAGTAAAGTTTTCTTCTGAATCAAATATCTGAATTCGATGATTGCCACCATCACAAACAATAATATTTCCTTTTGAGTTAATAGTTATTCCTTTTGGACCATCAAATTGTCCATTTGCTTTTCCATGTGATCCAAATGTTGAAATAAATTTTCCTTCTGAATTGAGGGTTTTAATATTATCATTACCCCAATCGCAGATATAAAAATTTCCATTTGGATCAACAGTGATTCCCCTTGGATAGATGAATTGGGCATTTTCATTTCCTTCTGATCCAAATGTTAATTTTGGTTGATTTATTTCATTATAATTTCTTTGTTTTGGTTTTTTCAAAACCTGAATATGAAATGGTGAAGAATTGATATTAATTCCATTAAATTTAACAAATATTGAATATTTTCCTTCAGTTTTCAATTTCATTTTCACTTCATATCTTCCACCATTTAAATCTATCATTTCACATTTATTTTTCTCGTTTCTTGATTTTGATTCTTTTTCAATATGAATTTTAAATCTCTTTCCATCTCCATTTCTCATTTGATTTTCTCCTTTTGAATAACTAATTATTTCAAATGAAAATTCTTCATTTTCATAAATTCTTTGTTTATCATTTCTTGAAATTGAACATTGATCTGCAAAAAATTCATTTGAATCAATAATTCTAATGTTTGAAATATTTGAATAAATTGCTCGCTCTTCTGTTTTAGATATTAATAACTCAATAATTGAATTATGACATGGTTCGATTTTCCAAATATTATTTAATAAATATTGCAATCTTGATTCATATAAATTCTTCATTGTTAATAATTGCATATTTTGATTTGATAACGCAAGCGACTGCTCAATTTTTTGACAAGATTCAACAATACTTTCAATTCCAATTATCAATTCTTCTTTTTGATCTTTCAATTCTTTAATTTTATATTTCTTGATTTCTTCCAATTTATTTAATAATTCTTGTTGTTGTTTTTGATTCAATTTGCTTTTCATTTTATCAAAATGTTTATTGATTTGATCTTGAATTGTTGTTAAATTAACTTCCAATTCTTTAATCACTTCTTCACATTTTGTTACTCCATCTCTCAATTCAGTTTCTTTTAGCTTCGCCTATTTATTTTATTTATTTTTTATTTATTTTATTTTTATTTTTTATTTTTATTTTAAATGAAAACAAATAATGAATAAAAGAAAAGTACAGAGAAAAAAAAAAAAGAAAGAAAAAAAAGAAAAAAGAAGAAAAAAGAAAAGAGCTAACCTGATTGATTAAATCAATTAATGACTGTTTTGCTTTTTCAATGACATCTGTGATCAACAAGAGCCTGTGAGATGGATGTTGAGGAACACATAATAAACAAATTGGTATTTTGCAATCATCACAAAATAATTCCATTTCTTTTTGAGGATGAATTTGACAATAAAATTGTGAATTTGATTTTGGAATTAATTTGATTTGATTTTCATCTTTTATTTCTTCAATTTGGATTAATTGATGATTTTTTGATCCTTGGGCTTTTTGATGTGCTTTTGAACAAAACTCACAAAAATAATCTTGACAATCTAAACAATAAGAAATTGCTTCATTTTCTCCATCCAAACACATCAATTTTTGTTTTTTCTTTTGTGAAATCGAATTTGACAATGAATTATAAGTAGTTAATGAATTCAAGAGATATGAATCAGTTGGTAAATTTGATAATTGTTGTTGAGATTTTGATTGAAAAGGTGTTCTACATATTGGACAACTTAAGTTCATATTTGAATGATTTTTTTCCACATAAATTTCTAAACATTCCAAACAAAATGAGTGAAGACATCCTAATGTTTTTGGTTCTTTAAATATATCCTTACATAATGAACATTCTAATTCACTTTCTGTTTCTCTTTTGATTTCTTTTTCTCTCTCTCTTGATGACATTGTTTCTCCAAATTTAATTCTAAATAAACTTCAATAACAATATCACCTATTATTATTTTTTTTTGTTAATTAATTAAAATAAATAAATATAAATATCAAAATTGAAGTTCAATTAAAATTTTCAAAAATGAGTATTTTTTTTTCATTTAATTTATTTTAATAACAAAATTTGATACTTGAATTTCTCATAAACAGATGAAAAGAAAAGAAAAGAAAAAAGAAAGTTTATCAAAAACAAAAAAGAAGATATTTCATAAAAAAAAAAATAACTTGATCCTAATAAATTTCAAAAAAAGTTTTTTCTAATTCAATTTAATAATCCAATTTATTTGCAAAGAAAAAGAAAAAGTTTGTTGAAAGTAAAAAGGTAAGAGGAGAGAGAGAGAAAAAAAAAATTGTAAAAAAGTGAAGGAATTAAATATCTTTTAAAACATGATGATGAGCGAAAAAAAAAACATGAAACAACGAAAAAAAAAAGAATGACAACAAGGAAAAAAATATTTATGACCTTCTTATTATTATTTTGATTTATTTGCAAAACTTTTGAAAAAGAGAAAAGAAAAAAGAAAAGAAAAATACCTCTTAATTAATTTAGTTGATTCTTTCTTCATAACCAAGTCTTTTGTTCTTTAAGGTGGTGGACCCCCCCTTACAGGTATAAATACCCGTACAGGTATAAATACTTTTTTTTTTTTTTCGCGTTTCACGAGTTCTTTTTTTTTTTTCTTCGATTTTTTTGGTGCGCCGCTCCTCCCTCACATAACCTAACAATAAAACCAACTCTTTTCACTTCATTTTATTCTTATTCTCTCAAAACTCATTGCCCTCAGTTTTTTTAAAATATTTTAAAATATTTGTTTGGCCACTTTTTAGGAAAAGAATGGCCGGAAAATTTTGAATTCTTGGAATTCTATTTTCGGAGGGTCCACTACCTTAAAACTGATTTTAACATCTGATGAACTGAGATCAAATTTTTATTATTTATTGTTTAAAGTTTGTTTTCCAAGTGAAAAATATCAGAAGAAAAGAAAAAAAAAAGCCAAAGAAATGAAAAAAAAAATATGAATACCTCTTCTTTTTCATCAAAAAAATCCTTTTGAGAATCAAGTATTTTGTTCTTTTGAAACTCAAACACTTTTGCATCAAAGAATCAGCATGAAGTTCAAGAAATCTGCCATGTTTTTCGTGATGTTTTTTGATCACATCTCCTCAAAGATCTTCTAACTGCCTTACATTTGATGCTGCTACTTCATGGATTTGATGATTCTACTGGAGCTGTTTTAATTTATCAAAACCTTGCTTCATATCTTGTTTCATGTACTTCAAGTTCATATCAAAGTGGAGGAACATGTGTTCATCAAACCCATGTCAAAATGGAGCTACTTGTGTTGAAGGAACTGGCCCATATACTTGCAAATGCCCCACAGGATTTACTGGATCAACATGTTCCCAAAAAGTTTCAATGTGTTCATCAAACCCATGTCAAAATGGAGCAACATGCGTTGAAGGAATAAATTCATACACTTGTACATGTGCAAAAGGATTCTTTGGTTCAACATGTTCACAACCACTTAGTATCATTTTTTTTTTTTTTTTTTTTTTTTTCTAATTCATCATGAACAACCTCTAAATATTATTTTTTTTTTTAAAAAAAAAAAAGGTTATAAAAATTGAGAATATTCTTGAGAAGGCCCATATACTTCCAATATTTGGTGGGGAAGAGGATCACTTTCACTTAGATCATTATCTCCAAGAATTTTTGTTTCGAAGAATTGGTATGGATTTCTTTTTTTTCTTTTTTTTTCTTTTTTTTTAAAAAAAAAGTTTGCAATACTGATTGTTTGAAATAGTTTTTGCTTTTAGTAGATCTAACTTTTTTTTTTATATAGAAAAAAAGATCTCTATTTGGGGTTCTGATGAAGAAGAAGACTAAACAATTAACAATTCTATTACTTTCAATCCCTCTTTTTTTTTTTTTTTTTTTTTTTATATTTTTTTTTTTTTTATTTTTTTTTTTTTTTTTTTTTTTTGCTTCATACTTTTTTGTTGTGTATGTGGCTGAGATTTAAGAATAAATGATTAACAATAAATAAAAACTCAATGTCAATGTTCAGTTTTTTATTTTTTTTAAGAAATAAATAAAATTAATTAAATTAAGGTAGATTTAGATTTTTTTTATTAAAGTTCTTTTTTTTTTTTCTAACTTAAGGAGACAACAATCGCTCATCATCATTATCAAAAGATTCCTATCCCTGCAAACGATATCATACTCACTCATCGTTAACCTTTTTGTTAAAGCGTTTAGCTTTTGACGAACGATAATAGTGGTTGGCAACGCTTTCCTTGCTTGAAAGCACAAAAATCTCTCCTTGCTGCCCTAATCGCCGACTTGTAATTTTCCTGATGTATTGCATATCTTGCATCCCATGGAGTAAGCTTAGCTATGATGAGAAAAGCATTTACTATTTGTTCTAGTTGTTCACCTCAAAGTCCTACAAAGCCGCTTGGCAAAAAAAGGATGAAAATGGTCAAACTGCTTTAACAAAAGCAACGAAAAGAGGAGATATTGAGATTGTTATGATGCTACTCCTTAAAGAAACTCTTGAAATTAGAGCCAGGGATTTAGAACGTCCCCATGGGATCACCAAGAGAAACTTTAATCAAATCCAAGACATTATTGTCGAATGCTCCAAAAATCCTCAAGAGTGGAGGGCCCAAAACTTGAAAAGAATGGCATCCAATCTTTTCGCTTTAGTTGTCCTCACTTGTGATGATTATCTCAAATTTTAAAGAGCGAAAAAAATATTTGAACCATTGGCTTGATTATCTATTTATTTATTTATTTATTTATTTATTTTACTTTTATTTGAATTTTTTGTTTCGAAAGTAAAAATCACAAACTCTTTCGTTCTTTCTTTTGAATTTATCTGTTCAAAAAAGTGAAACTTGTGTTTCAACTCGAATATTGATTTTTATGATTTATATTTTTCGAATGCAAATTAAAAGAAAAGAAAAGAAAAGAAAATAAAAAATAAATGTTACTCTTTGAAGATGCATGATTTACTTTCTGTTGCATTATCATTATTTTGATCACAAGTTTTCTTTCATTCTCTTACAATTAAAAAGCCTATTTTTGAAAATAAATATTTATTTACATTAAATATCAAAATAATGAAAATAAATAATAAATCAAATAACATAAAAAATAAAACATTAAATTTTGAATAAAGTACTTGTTCAAAGGATAAGAGAGAAATCGATCATCTTCCGTGAGAAAACCTGTTTATTTCGTTTGAAGAGTTGAATTAAAGAAAGTTATAAAAAAACAAATTATGTTTGAGATAGAAAATTGAACAAGCTATACAATGATATATATTTTTTAAATTTTTTTTTTGTATTATTGGGGTCCAAAAGAAAATTAAAAATGAGAAAAGTAAAGAAGATTTTGAATTTTTCTTGAAAGTTAAACTTTTTTGGCAAAAAAAAGAACTGCCAAGTGTCGCTTGTCTCTTTCCCCTCTCCTTTCTCCAATCCATCCTGATCTTGTAGGCACATATGATGCGATTTCCATTTTTAACGTAGGCTTGTTCGATGTTATCAAGAGGGAAGCGTCTGTAGTTGTTTTCTTCGAGAAATTTAATGATGACTCCGTAGTTTGAAGATTTGAAGCTGTTAAACAACCTAAGGTCTTTTAGTACTTCCTCTCTTAGTGTATCACTTAAAGAATCCAAGTGCTGATCGAATAATTGAGTATGAGAGAATGTGAAGTTTTCTTTCTGCTTTTTCTTTTGGTTTTTTTCTTTTTGTCATCATAAATAGAGGAAAAACAATTAAGGTACGAAAATGAACACCCAAATAAAATAACCAACTTGATAATAACTTTAGTTTAGATGTTCAAGTAAATAAATCCTGAGCATTAGATTTTGGAAAAAGATGCTGAAAGAACTTAAAATTTTCGTTTTTTGAATATTCCAAACTTCGAAATCAAGTAAATTTATTTCGATATTTATTTTAATTGTTTTCTTTCTTTCTTTTTTTTTTTTAAACTTGAACTAAATCAAATTTTAATAAATTTAGCACCAAAGATCACATCTAAATAGATTGTAATTAAATCGTAAATATGTACCTAATTGTATCTAATGAAAAATAAAGAAGTATTCTCAAAAAATTTCTTTTTTCTTTTTCTTTTTCTTTCTTTATTTATTTATTTATTGATTGATTTTTTACTAAAAAGTTAGAAAAATAGGAAAGAATTCTTTCTTAAGAAAGTTTTTTATTTTTTTATTTTTTTATTTTTTATTTATTTTTTATTTTTTAATTTTAAACTTTTAATCCTCTTTGCAAAGATGGTTCTGGCTCTGAGTCTGATTCTGATTCCTCTCCTCTACTTCTCCTTTCATATTTTCTTTTCTTCTCTTCAAGCCTTCTTTCGTATTGTTCTTTTATCTTTTTTTGGATCTCCTTTGACTTTGAATTTATTGTTATTTAATATGCATCAATATAATTTTTATAAAACAAAATGTGAATGAAAAAAGAAAAAAAAAGGAAGAAAAAGATACTCGTTTACGAATAATGATCCTTAATTTCTGTTCATAAGTTGGAAATAAAGAAAATAAAGAAAATAAAGAAAGAAAGAAAAAGAAAAAGAAAAAAAAGAAAAGTTTTGGTTGAATACTTCTTTATTTTTCATTAGATACAATTAGGTACATATTTACGATTTAATTACAATCTATTTAGATGTGATCTTTGGTGCTAAATTTATTTAAATTTGATTTAGTTCAAGTAAAAAGAAAGAAAGAAAAGAATAAAAGAAAAGAAAAAAGAAAAGGAAAATTACAGTTCAACCAAAGATAAGGTGAGATATCTCGAAGAATTAAACTTTTGTCAAAGAGGTAGACATCACCACCATCAACTTGAACAGAAACTGTTGCAAATCTCCAAGGATCATCCAAAGTATCAAGTTCAAGATAAACATTTGTTAATGTTCCAACACTTGCAAGTTCATAATTTACTGTTGCAACTTGACCTTTTGAAAGATTCTTTTTAAAAGTAAAAAGTTTGCTTTCTCCATTTGTTCCTCTAAATTTGATTGAAACTGTTCCTTTGGTGTTTGCTCCATTTGATGTTGCTGTTGTAATGGTTACTGAATATTTTGAGTTTGAACCTTTTATTAAAAAAAAAAAAAAGTAATATTTAGAGGTTGTTCATGATGAATTAGAAAAAAAAAAAAAAAAAAAAAAAATGATACTAAGTGGTTGTGAACAAGTTGAACCAAAGAATCCTTTTGCACATGTGCAAGTGTATGAATTTATTCCTTCAACGCATGTTGCTCCATTTTGACATGGGTTTGATGAACACATTGAAACTTTTTGGGAACAAGTTGATCCAGTGTATCCTGTGGCACATTTGCAAGTATATGAACCAGTTCCTTCAACACAAGTAGCTCCATTTTGACAAGGATTTGATGAACACATTAAGACTTTTTGAGAACAAGTTGATCCAGTATATCCTGTGGGGCATTTGCAGGTAAATGAACCAGTTCCTTCAACACAAGTTGCTCCATTTTTGCAAGGGTTTGATGAACACATTAAAACTTTTTGAGAGCATGTTGATCCAGTATATCCTGTGGCACATTTGCAGGTAAATGAACCAGTTCCTTCAACGCAAGTAGCTCCGTTTTGACAAGGGTTTGATGAGCACATTAAAACTTTTTGAGAGCATGTTGATCCAGTATATCCTGTGGCACATTTGCAAGTATATGAACCAGTTCCTTCAACACAAGTAGCTCCATTTTGACAAGGATTTGATGAACACATTAAGACTTTTTGAGAACAAGTTGAACCAGTGTATCCTGTGGCACATTTGCAAGTATATGAACCAGTTCCTTCAACACAAGTTGCCCCATTTTGGCATGGATTTGATGAACACATTAAAACCTTTTGGGAACAAGTTGATCCAGTATATCCTGTGGGGCATTTACAAGTAATTTGTCCATTCACAATACTACATGTTCCCCCATTTTGACATGAACTTGAAGTGCATGAAACAAGATATGAAGCAAGGTTTTGATAAATTAAAACAGCATCTAAGACACCAGCTCCAGTAGAATCATCAAATCCAGAAGTAGCAGCATCAAGTGTTGATTTCATTAAGACAGTACGAAGATTTGCAAGTGACATTGTTGGGACAACAGAGAAAACGAGAGCTGCTAAAGCTGCTGCATGGGGTGCTGCTGCTGAAGTTCCATAAAATGTTGAGAATCCAGGAGTGGCAGTTGAGACACCATTTGTTGAAAGGAATTCGGGTTTGTTTCTAATTTTTCCTCCAGAAGAAAGAAAGTTTCCTGGGGTAACAGCAACTCCATTTTCATAGTAAATTCTTCTTGGTCCATCTGCAGAGAAATAATCTGGTTGTAATTTTTGTTTTTGAAGGGTCATATCCATGAAAGATTTTGGGTTAGCACGAATGGCTCCAACTCCAAATCCTCCATCAGCTGCTGCATGACCACCAATTGCTCCATTTGTTGAGTATTGAAGTGAGAGATAACCAAAACAAGCAATTCTAATAAATCTTGGAGTTCCTGATGCTCTACCAACTAAAAGTTTGAATCCAGAACCTGCTGGAATGACAACAATTTCATAAGCTCTTGAGGTTCCTGTTGATGCTGCAACAATATTATTTGAAGCTCCAACAACATATAAATCATAATCTGAGGTTGGTGAATAATAACTATCTGCCCATTGGAGAACACAAGCATTTGGTTCATCAGTCATTGCATTGTAAATTGAGTTTGAAGCAAATAAGTGGAAATCAAGGTATTTTTGTCCATTAAATGTGGTTGCTTGATTATTTCCTTTATAATCTCCTTCCCATGTTTGACTTGTTCCAAGATATTTGTTTCCAGTGTTTCCTGATGATGAGAAATAAGCAACTCCTTGTTTTGAAACTTGGGTAACAGCTTTTGCAATAATTCCATCCTCAAATGCTGGTTCATTATAATAAAAAACATCATCAACAATAACTTTACATCCTGCATTAGCTAATTTAATAATGTTATCTGCAAAGGAAGCATCTGAACGAAAAGCTGTTGCAAAGTATAATTGAGCTTGAGGGGCCATGTCATAAACAATTTCAAGCATTGCAGTTCCTTCTCCTGTTCCTGAAACGTCATCTAAAACTGTGACAGATGGTAAATCTCCAGAACTTTGAACTTGTGAAAGGTAAGTGGCTGAATCAGAAAGAACTCCAACTTTAACATTTGCACCTTTGAAGTTAGGATAAAGTGATTGAGCAATGGTTGTTCTTTGGTCTAAGGTTCCTTCACTGGTATTAATTTTATGTTTTTGAGCTTGTTCAGCAGTAGCAATTGAGATAACATCATCATTCTTTGAAAGAAGGTCAACTAAAATGGATGAGACTGAAGCACGAATAGAGTTAAATTGTTTGGAGGCATAGATAACTTTTCCACCATTGTCTTCAATGAGTTGAATCAAATCGTCAGTAACATTGGCATAAATATCAACTAAGATGTTCATTGCGTTTCTTTTTCCATTTGAGTTCAAGGTACCATCTTCTCTTCTTTCTCCTTCTTCATATTGAATTGAACGAGCGAGAACATTAGTAACTTGTTCATGAGCTGATAATCCGAGTTCACCCCAAAGTGAAGAAGATAACTTGTTGGCATGTTTGTTAGCTTGAATTGCTCCTTTTAATTGAGAATATTGACTAAGTTGGGCAAGTACTTCATCAGATACTTTGGTGGCATCTTCTTCTTCTTCTTCATAAGTTGGTGCAAAAGAAGAAAGAGTTGCTATTTAAAAAAAAAGAAAAAGAAAAAAAAGAAGTTA
>Ga0209960_1003700_pt1 | contig 12728 bp, 8 predicted proteins | sample ThiBiot_500_plan_2_FD_183947 | JGI IMG/M metagenome (GOLD analysis project Ga0209960, IMG submission 183947) | Wastewater bioreactor microbial communities from Cape Town, South Africa - Thiocy_expt_500_plan (SPAdes) | ecosystem: Engineered > Bioreactor > Thiocyanate-remediating >... | reverse complement strand
TGAATAAATTTAAAATTAAACAAGCCAATTGAATTTGTTTGAAAAGAAAATGAAGTGTAAAAATGGATGATAATTCGAGACCCTTTTAAAATTAGAATAAATAAATGTATTGGTTTTCAAAGTATAACATTTACTGTTGTCTTGCTTTGAATTTTACTTTTTGTATCTAGACTAGAAAAAAAGGAAATGATTTTCTTTCTCATATTGCCAACGTACACATTGTGAAATAAATTTTTCACGTTTCTATTATAAAATAGACGATTGAATGATTAAATACATGGAAATAAAATTGAACTAGTTGAATAGAGGAATACAGATAGAGAATATCATATGAAAATCAACAAGAAATACTCATTTATCCCTAATTATCCATGAGAATATCGATGATCATTAGAATATGATGTATATATTGCATGTCTCTTTTCTGACTAGATGAACAAATCTTGTATTTTCTCTCGGTTTTTTTGAAAATTCTTGAAAGCCTTGTTTGGTATTCGCAGCGAACATCTTGAGCGGCTAGTAGTGAGTAGCGGAGCAGAGCGACGCTGACGAGCTGCTAGACGTTTGTTGAGAATATTAGCGAGTTTTGGAAGAAAATCAGAAGTGTAGCTGCGCTTGTTGTCGGAGTGGATCTATTTACTTGAACACATGTTGCTGGGAAAATTAAGATGATAGTTGTATCGCATATATTTGTAGGTGAAGAAGAATTCTGATTTTCCTGAAGAAAATGTTGCAGAGAATTGGCTCAGTAGATTTGCTACTAAGAGTATATGTACACTTATGTGTCTTACAGTTTTAGATAGAAAAACTTTAGTAATAGAGAAGTTGTGGGTAGTAGATCATCAGATAGTCATCAGCAGAGAAGCGTAATGAGTTGGTGTTTCTGTTGGAGACTTTGCTTCTTATCAATGTTAGATTGTGAATAAAGTATAGAAGCTATACGTATTTGAGGTAATATGTAGGTTAATAGTTGTTCAACAGAAAATACACGTGGATGATAACTGAGGATGTACGATCAACTGAGATGCCGATAGAAGATTAAGATTTCAGATTTGCATTATATGTATTTCAAACTTTCTTTCGTAGAAAGAAATGTAGAGCTTATGTAGGCGAGCGTTACGTGTAATATTTGCCTTCCAGTAGAGAGTTAGCAACGTTAATGTTGCGTTACTTGTTATTAAAGAAAGAGTGAGTATTTTGAGAAGTCACAATTTTTTAAAGTTTAATCAGAGGAAATCGTATAGGACAATTTCGTTGTTTTCTCAAACGTTTTTATTGCTGTCGATGAAGTCTCTTGAGGGAAGAAGGAAGTTTTGATATAATTGAAATGTTCTATGACTTCGATAAAACAAAATCAAGTATCAGAGAACTAATTAACTGATAAGCTTTTGGATTTCAGTTTTCGGTATTGAAAAAAGTGGCTATATTAGAAAGTTTCACTGATACAGTGCGAGAAATTTTATATATGCGTTATAAAGAAAGAAAGATTGAGCCGCTCGAGTCGTGAGCGACGGACCGTAGGGACGCTGACGAACGACGAGGTGCGGCTTACATTTATTATGGTGAACAGTGATTTCCGGGTACTCTATGTGTTCAGTTTATATTGAAAGAATTGTGCCCTTAAAGAACTGACTGAATGAATCAAATGACTACTAATCAAGTATACTGATCCTCATGAAAATTAATTAGCTCTATTCCTTTAATGAGATGCATAATTCATTATGGTTATGGAGTTTATATTTTCTAAAATTCTATGTTGAAATATCTCTGCAGAAGAAGAGCAATTTATTTGTTATGTTTTATGTAACGTTTAGCGCCTCGAGTCGTGAGTGGCCTTTTTGTTGATCAAGAGAACGCTTAATATCAATAGTACTATATATCTGTCTTGTAGTAAATCTCTTTCAGAAAAGGGTCTGCGAATACCTGGGATGAGCGCTACTTGTTGAACGTATATCTTGCGAAATTATTTGAGTTATTAGAAAGAACAGAAGAAAACGTTGTGTGCTTAGCATTACAAGCAAATATTTTAAATGAAAAGTAAGAAAACAGAATGGATCTAGTTTTTCTTAAAAGTATGATATTTAACTTTATTAGTTATCAATGGAATGGAGAAGTCATCATATAATATATTATTTATAAACTAATTTACAATATTGCCATGTAAAAAAGAATGTGCATATCATGCAAATGAATTTCAATAATTTATTAGAATAAACAATTGTGGGCAATCTATGTCTTATTCTTATTTTTCCTCAATGGTACAGTTCAAGTAGAAATAGTGTTTTAAAATCTGCAATCATCATGTCGTTTTGAGACTTCATTTGTTATGTTTGTGAGAGTTAGAATCAATAGCCAGTGTTAGGTTTTGTTGATGATACAGTTCGTCGAGTCCGTTTATTTTTCCTTTTCAATCACAACAAAACACAAAAACCACAGATACACAAATACGTTCAGTTGGTCGGACCACACAAGAGAGCAGAGAGAGAGAGAGAGAGAGAGAGAGAGAATCTGCTCATTCGAACAATATCACCGAAATATATAGTTTTCAATCGACTATAGAGAGAGAGACAAGATTGACAAGAAGGAAGGTGAAGAGAAGACGAATGTAGGACGACATAGGTAGATGTCGTTCCTACCTAACATCTCCCCCCCCCTACACAAGACTTAACACTGAATTGAAACAAACTGATCCAAAAAAATAACTGACCAAAATTTTCCGAAATACAAGTCAACCAATAGTACCACCTGAGAGAAAGGAAAAAAACTAGAAAACAACCAAAACGAGAGAGAAAAGAGAAAAAATAAAACAGCTATTCGAAGATGTCCATTGGCAATAGTTGATTAAGTTCGTTTTGTTGTTGTTCGCTCTTGACCGATATGTATAGATATGTTCCTTTCTCCCAATATCCGTTTCGCCGATTCCACGTCCATATTCAGTGATCTAATCACTTCAAATCGATATCGATTTTTTCGATGACGTATACTTGATTTTTGATTCCTTCGTTGTTTTGCTTCAATTGATCGTTTGTTTTTTCTTTTCCTTTTAATTTCCGATGTTGTTGTCATTGTTATTTGTTGATTTTCTTGACTTGTCGTATGTGCAGCTACTTGCTCTTGATGTTTGTTCATTTGAGATGCTGGAGATTCATTTGATTTCACTTGTTGCTGATTACATGCTGGATTATTAACTAATACGATTTCATCGTCAAATAACATTATTGAGGCTACCGTTTCGTTTCCGGTGTTCGTCGTTCCCTTGTCAACAGATGAATATCTTTGGAATGTGTATCGATCATTTCGTTCATGGCCGGACTCACTATCCTCCGACATCTCCTCCACTAACACTTGAACGACGTTCTTCACCTTTTTCACCACCCCAACTTCTTGTTGCCATTTTAAAAAGCAGTTCTCCATTACTTCATTTGTTTGTTGTTATTGTTGATTCGATTGATGATGACGGTAGATGAACATCATAAGATCAAACATCGATAAACAATCGAAAGTTGCATATTTGACGAGAAGTTGTTGTTGCGTTGATAAGCCTTCTAACCCTTGTGACCAATTTTGTCGTGTTTCTTTTTTCGATAGATATTTATGTAATGTGTAGATAACAGCATCTTGCAAGCTCCATTCGTTGTTCTTCGATTTTTTCATTTGATTGAGACTATCATGAGAGACAAGTTGTACCACAATTGATTGACTGAATTGTTTGATTGTAGAGGGATTTATTCCTAATGCATAGTCGAACCATTTTTTAAAAATGGCTTGAAGATTGACTTCTTGCACCTTGGTTTGAAACGGAATCATTGAATGATTCACGAAATATTGTAATTCGGCTTTTAAAAATCCCCAGATGAACATGATAATCGACGACGTAAATAAATGATGCAGCATTTGTTTGACGATGACAAGTTGAGGCTTGGGCAATTCTTCGATTTGTCTCATTTCGATAAGAAAAACCATGAATGAATGTTCACCTTTGTTTGGAATCATAAGTTGAATTAAAGCGCCCTTGTTCGTGTTCCTATCTGCTTCCGTGTCGCAAATACACCAAGAAATTTCTTCAAACATTGTTTTGTAGTTTGTCAAGTCAGCTTCAGTTGTATTTTTATTGATAAAATGAATTAAATAGGCTGCTGCTGGTTCATATGGTGCGAATAACGTTGAGTAAATTCGTTCTTTTTCTCGTTTCTGTTCGAATTTTTCTTTGTCCTTCATCTGTTTTTTGTTCATCTTCGTTTGGTTTTGATCGGACATTTTCTTACAATTCACGGTTTGTTTTTTTTTGACAAAAAAAGAAAATCAAATAAACAAGTGCACAATACTCGTACCGAGAGAAAGATTGAAATAACAGCTGTGATGAGGAAAAAAAAAGGAAACAACACTAACAAGCAGAAATAGAGAGAAAAAAGAAAAGGAAAAGAGAAAAACTGAATAAATAAATTAAAAATAGATAACTCTAACAAGTTGAACAACCCCTTTTCAATCACAACAAAACACAAAAACCACAGATACACAAATACATTCAGTTGATCGGACCACACAAGAGAGCAGAGAGAGAGAGACAAAATTGACGAGAAGGAAGGTGAAGAGAAGACGAATGTAGGACGACATAGGTAGATGTCGTTCCTATCTAACAGCCAGTGATGTATGACTACGTGTAAAATAATTATGTTTCGTTGTTTTCCTAATTATTACGTATATTTTGAAATGATAAGACTCTAGTTAGAACTCTATCTTTTGTTTGCAAAGAATTTTTGTTGTAGTTGTGGAGCTTAGTCGGGTTATTTAAATTATTTCTAACTAAAAAGATAAAAAACTTTAGAACATGAAAAATTAATGAGATCGTTTTTCGACTGTTTATGGAATAGAGACACCACATTGATACCAATTCGTTGTTAAATCACTCCAAGAACTGGATAAAACTCGACTAAAAGGTTGACCAAAATATTCACGTGCATATACATATGTATCAATGATATGGACAATCCCACCAATTGCACACTGTGTACAACCACCACTAGTAATATCATGGTCATTCGGTATTGAAAATGTTGGATTAACTAATTCACAATGATCTTGACCATATTCTGAATAATCTGCAATTTCAAGGAATGTATCGTCTGTAGAACTGCTCAAATATAATTTATAACGATTAGTTGAATTACAAAGTATGGCACCCACCCAAAGTCTATAGTTAAAATTAAATTTGACATAGCGACTGCCCGAGCAAGTCCGAGTTGAATTGGTCGATATTTTGAAATGCATGAGACGCCATGTTGTATTGAAAGTTAAAGACGAGCAATTAGGATATAATGAATATTGCTGATATCCACTGCTAGTTGCACAATTAGATGTAGCGGGAAAATTAGTATCAATGGTCCATTGTGATGCTCGGTAACAACCATGAAAACTTGTAATTTCACTATTAGTGCGGTGGCGTGCAAGCAATAGCAACTTATTTGTATCACAACCGTCTCCATTGTAAGGCCATGAATAACCACAAGCGATGTCGCCTCCAATTGTAGTACTGTTAGGAACATTGCCGTGAGGAGAGATTACTGTCTGGTTGTAGTAACCAACCAAATGAACAGCATATAATTGGGTGTCGCTGCCGACTTGAATGTGCCAACATATTGGTTCGTATGCTGACAACACGAGCACTTGCTTGCCTCCTCTTTGAATATTAACTGTTATATTTCTTGTAGAATGATAGCCTCCAGAATGGTCACTTGTTGCTTCATATACACCTATTACATGAACTTCTTTATCAGTGCATGGAAATTCTAAAAATATAGAGTAGTTTATTAATTAAAGCGGAAGTTTAAATGTGAGAAAATGTTATGGTATTTGTTGACGCAACTGTTATTCGTTCTTTTCATATCGTAGAGTTTCAATACCCTTTATAGAATTTTACTTCTTCGAATATTTACCTCTCGTTGTTGTTGTTGTTGTTGTTGCTGTTGAGGGAGTTCTGTTGGTCACTGAAATAACAAAACATTTTGTATTGAATTTTAATTGAAAGATTTAGCAACAACTTAGAAACATAAATTATTCGAACGTTAAAAAATATTTTTCTTTAAATTCATATTGAAGTGTCGATATTCTCAGTGTAAAATATATACTTGAGAATAAATGAATAATATTAAAAGTACTGCAACGTTAATTTTACTGTACTTACCCGAAATTTCAAATTCTGTTGTTGAGTACTGATGCCAGTGGGTTGTACTGGTACTTGTCTCAGATTCGATGTCGATGTGAACTGTGTGAAAAAGAAATATGCACAAAAAGTATAACTATACATATCAATAAGATGAAATATGAACAATACCGTGATTAAGCGCCAAAACCAAATAATACAATAGGACTACTATCATAACAATAAATAGTAAAACTAGAAAAATCATACAGGACCATAAATAGCATCGTTTCCATTTATGCAAGTTGTTTGAAGAATGAGCTATTTCAGATATATTGATATTTGGTTGTACCATAACTTGTAAAGAATGTTTACGTGCAAAAGATGTTACTGTTGACTTCCGCTTTTGCTCAGCTAAATATCTCAAATACAGTGACTTTAAATATTATTGGCTCACCTTTACACGACAATTTTATTTTTGCTATACACAAGAACGATAGGAGAAATAAATCAAGTGTGACTATTATTATGTAGCCTAGTATTACTAGTATACATGCTATAAGTTTCAGCTCTTTCGTTTCTTTCGTTCTCGTTTTACTCAGAATACAATATATTGTATTCTAAATAAAACGAGAACGAAAGAAACGGAAGAGCTGAAACTTATAGCATGTATACTAGTAACACTAGGCTACATAATAATAGTCACACTTGATTTATTTCTCCTATCGTTCTTGTGTATAGAAAAAATAAAATTGTCGTGTAAAGGTGGGCCAATAATATTTGGAGTCACTGTACTTCAAAAAAGTTAATTTGCAAAATCAGGCGGTTTTCCTTGAGATTTGAAGAATATATGAGAGTTTCTCGGTATAACTTCCATGCACATATTTTTATTCTAAACAGATCAATTAAGATCATAAACCTCACTGTTGTATATAGAAAAGTGTTCATTTTATAGAATTTTCGATTTCAACACATTGATATGTGTACCGAATCAACGACAAGCTCGAATAGCTGTTTGAAAAACACCTGTCAATATTTTGAAATCGTAGATCAACCATTATATGATCCTCAATACTGTCCGGATCCAATTACACGTTTGCCATCTGATTATCGACCTCAGTGGACTGATTTAGACGAATGATTAAAACATTTAAAAAAAGAAAAAAATTGCAAAGTAAAATAATCATTGTTTTAAATTTCAATGTGTTCTAATTCCATTTGCTCTACACCATTCCGGCGCACAGGATCTAACATGACGAGTGATTCCTTGTGAACTGAATTGGTTGTTGCACTGTGGACAATTATACTTTGATCTAGCATTTTTATTAAGCAACTCAGTTACTTTACGTGAAGAATTTCTACTTGCATTTTGTGTGTCTGTTGAATTAGTTCTTTGGTGTGTTTGTTCTATATTTTTGACTAAGTTTTGATGCTGTGGTAATGTATGATCACTATTTGCAGTATGTTGTGAATTATTTCGCCGAGTTATAAAATACAAGTAACGTTCATCGAGAGTCGATTCACTTGACCCTCGACTGAATGTGTTAGTGTGAGCGCATATAAAAGTTTGGACTAAAAACGATCGACTATACGTATATATGATAAAGTTTCACCATACATCATATCGGACAACACCTCGTCGGTCGTCGGCGTCCCTACGGTCCGCCACTTCCGACTCGAGCTGCCACATTTTCGGGCTCCAGTATTGGTAGTTATCGAATAGCTAGGTCTAAATGATTATAGATATCTGAGAAGGGCCACTTTATAGTTTTCTAAAGACAACAATCGACTCGGAAACGTCATATCTGATTTAACATAATCACATTGTTAGCGTCACTGGATGTCACTACGTGCCGCTAACGTTATTTTTCTTTTCTTTTCATTTATATGTTCCATAGATTGTTTCATATCTTTGGATTATACTGAAGATCAGTGATCCAGGGTTATGATGCAATACTGTTTTTCTATATTATGACGTCATGTCAATGTCTAGTTTTCCTTTTCTTTGATATATATCTTTTTTTTGTTTTCTTTGTCTCAGTGTTCTCGTTTTTCATTTTATAGTGACACGTTGTTTTGTTTGCATTTTTATATGCACTTATTATTTTCATCGAAATAAATCCGTGTACACCGAAACTATCATTCTTTTCAAGTGGCCGTAATGGTAAGAGTTTGATTTATTACGTGAGTTTTCTCTTTCCGTATAGCGATCCCGCGATCACACTGATAGCCTACCGTTCATATGGTGGTTATTGTCTTAGTTTAGATAGAGAACCTCACACACATCATAGGAAAAATCTCTTTTTTTCCAAAATACGAATCTTCTAATGAGCCATACACACTTCCACACTTCGAAAAATCGTCAGTTTCCAAAAATATTCAGTTGAAAATTTTGAATATCTACCTATCAATTTAAACTCTCCGATCTCGATTGTCCAAAGTATGACTAAGTGCCAACTATCATTTGTCATCTATTAGGAGTTACTACAGTCGATGTTATTTTGACCTCTGAACCCGATTAATACTCAAATTCCGAATTCTCCGACCTCGATTACCCAAGGTCAGGGCAACTATCCATCATCATTGACCACTATTAGTGACTTCTTAAATCGATGTTTTTTTGACCTTTCAACTCGATTTGTACTCAAATTCAGACTCTCTGACCTCGATTACCCAAGATTCGACCAAGTTCTAACCATCATTGGTCAGTATTACGAGTTTCTTCAACAGATGTTTTTTTGACCTTTGAACCCAAGAATGACTCATATTCGGACTCCTTGACCTCGATTACCTAAGGTCCCACCAAGTTTCCATCACCATTGGTCACTATAAGCGACTTCTAAAAACGATGTTTTTTTGACCTTTGACCCCAAGAATGACTCATATTCGGACTCCCTGACCTCGATTACCCAAGGTCCGACCAACTCCCAACCATCATTGGTCACTATAAGTGAGTTCTTAAATCGATGTTCTTTTGACCCCGATGCAAACAGACAGACAGACAGACAGACAAACGAATTTTTTTCATATGACCCTCCTTACAGTCGAGGGAATAAGAATATAATCATAATCATAAGGAGAATACTTGTGATGAGCGTGGAGCTCCAATTCCAAAAACTACGGTTATAATTTCTTGAAAGATTAACTGCTTTCGAATTATCAAAACGATTGAATTTGAATTTTTTCAGTTGTGGAAAGTGTTCATATAGAAATCGAGTTACAAATGACACAGTTTTACGATACACTATTCCACCGCGAGCTGCTATTGACTGAAGCCGTGAAAATATAATATGGTGTGAGATAATTTATTGCATGCCCAATGAACTGGAAAAAATAAATTACGAAATTATATTATTTTTAGATTTGTGAACTTACAGAAAGAATTGTAGAGTTTGCTATAGTACTACCTGTCATAGTCTCGCTCTATTCTGATTTATTTGGACTGCAAAATTTATTTATTACCGTAAAAATATTCAATTGAAGTGAGAAAAAGAAAGAAAGAAAAGCAAATCTATTATTAAAAGTGACGGGAAAATTTATTTACATGAATTTATTTGCCGAACACCGTCTGTAACCATAAAATGCGAGAAAAAAAATTGATAGATATGTTATAAAGAACTCCTCTACTATTCGTATGATTAAAATATTTTCATTAAAAAGATGGCGTTTGATATAAGCTGCCGAAAGTAATTAGTTTGAGATCTATTTTATTTTAAAGAACAGCAAAATCCAACCACAAGTAAACGTATGGAATCAATTAATGATCTAAAAATCTATTGATTGATCAAATAAATATGCACATTAGTATTTTATATACGACAATAAGAAGTTGTCTAATGACAAGATTTACATAAAATACATTAGATTCGTATATGTTTGAAAATCAATTTATTTTTGGACTCTCATACAAGTGTATCGATTTTCTTATGGGATCTATACAAAAGGTTGTTCATAAAAGAAATAATAATAGATAGATACTTCGATTAGATTTCGTTTTCAAAGCATAGAAAATGTTTTTGATGCATACGTGAAACTATTCGTAGAATAAGAATAAAAGAAAAAAAAACCCACACTTGTTTCGAATTTACTGAATCATAAAAACAAAAAACGAATGTTTGAGTGTGAGAATATCCGTATCGGTCGACAATACTTGCACAGTATTTCATGGCCTGCAGCTCTACGAAATCAAGCTTGTGATAGATGTTATTGTGATCGTTGTTATCCTCCTTCATGTCCCGATACATTGAATGTTGCAGGTTATATCTATGTTATTCCACGTGGATGGACTCGTTTTGGTGTATTTGTTGATGAAGGATTTGCCCAACATCATAATGTTTGGAACACATGGCTGAATTGTTATCATGGAACTAGCATTGAAAAGGCTAAATCAATTGTTGAACATCGACAATTGCTTCTACCAGATGATATTACTATGCATGGTGAAAAATTAAACATATGTGATGGACATATTCCAACAGAACACTTCGTTTTTACTACACCATCGATTGCCTATGCTCAACTCCCATATTATGCTCGAGTTTATTCATTTCTATCACCCATGAATTTGAAATCTTATAACATTACAGTAGTTTTGCAATGCAAACAAAAAATGTATTCTTTTATTGTTCAGCCTGAAACTGTTGGAGCAGAATCTCGAGGTGAAAGAATCTGTCCACACATTCCAAATGATCGATTAGAATGGAAAACAGAACAGCGATCAGCTGTTATGCCATATGGATTATTACTTCGAATTCAACCAACAATGCCTATTCCATATCCAATTTACACGATACCAGTTCCCTTACCAAACAGAGATCATATGAATTCAAATCAAGATGAAGAAGATCTACAGAATATAACAAAGAAAAGAATGATATTTCTATTTGTCATTATGCCATTCACTATCTTAGCATTAATTGCATTCATTTTTGGGCAAACCTATAAGAAAAAGTGTCCAATTCAACCATCGATTCCGATATGGTTGACTGTCTTTGGAGCTGTAGGTCTTGGAAGTTTATGCATAGTAACGAATCAATTTATATATTATTTATCTTTATTAACCAATTTTTCATAGGTTTTTCTTGTATTTAAGTATAAAAATTGCTCATGTTCAAATCTAAAAACTATGTCGATTGTTCGTTTATTTCTATGTTTTTTTCTTCTATGGGCAATACTGGTAGGTGACAAATGATTTATATAAATATTTATTGCAATTTATTCTAGGGAAGTATATATGTATTTCGAATTAAATCCAATGTTCAATTTTATGAATCTGACAAAGACAATTACTGTGAAAAAACAATATACAATTTTGCATTTGGAATTATTGTTTTACATTATACACTCTTTGGATTGTTTTTTTGTTCAAAGATAATTGTTTGCTGGAAAAAATGGCGTGTTGATTCCTAACATAAAAAAAAACTCATTTCTTTTTATATACATTTTATCCTTTAAAGTGAAATTGGTTGAATATGAATTTCATTAATGAATATATGCTCCGAATAGTTGATATTATTCAGCACAGAATCGAGTTATTGTTTGAGAACGAAAGAATATTCTTGTCTGATTATCGATATCGAGAACATCTGCTCGGATAGGAGAAGATATGTGGTTCAATCCCACGAAGGACAATTATTTTATTTTTACTTGTTCTTCTCTTTCGCTTCATCTTTCCTTTGCGGTATCGTTCAGAGAGAATTAATTATTAAATACGATACTTTTGTATAATTAGATGAAACACTGATGGCAAAAACTTTAGCATCTTACTGTGACTGTTGAGCTGTTCCATAGTCAACACAAAATAAATCTCTTCTCAAATTACACTCGGTTTTTCAGTCACTTTTTTAAATACATTTTTTTGTACTCAGAAACCTTGATTTTTATGCATACAAAATCACTAATTCAAATTTATTTGTCGTTTTAACAATCCAATACTAAGACAAAGGCGTCGTTTTTATCTCATTCTCCTCTGTTGTTTTGATTCTTTATTATCTTTTTTCACACAATTCTATATTAGAAAACTTTTGATTGCACGACAACTATATTTCAAATCAATAATAAATATGTGTATACAGTTGCCGACATCACAACTTTGTTCTTTTTATCAAAGATCAATATTTTATTTTCTCATGAGAATCTATTGATTATTTTCAATGCCTGGTTGTATATCAGCTTCATAAAAATTTTATTTCAACAATAATAATGAATATGTTGACTTGTACTTTTCTCCTGTTCTTGTGTATTGATCGTATTCGTATGAAAAGTCTCGCATGTTACGAATATGGTTTGTGACAGATGCTTTGAGAACATTCGTTAACACGCCTCGTCTTTCTTCTAAAATTAAGAATAAATCGGCTATCAATTGAAAAGCATTACGAGAAGAGATAGATTTTTGCCAAACTAAGAAATTACGCACACAGATAAGAATTGTTATCTTCACTATCTATTTTTTTTGTGTTTCACATAACGAACCAACGTGTACTTTCAAAAAAGCCAGATGTCTTATTTATCTGTAATATACGTTTGTGCTGTTCTTTTAACTTTTGTATATTCAAGTCCAATAAGTTATGAACATGTTCGAGGAACACCT
>Ga0209960_1003694_pt1 | contig 12742 bp, 18 predicted proteins | sample ThiBiot_500_plan_2_FD_183947 | JGI IMG/M metagenome (GOLD analysis project Ga0209960, IMG submission 183947) | Wastewater bioreactor microbial communities from Cape Town, South Africa - Thiocy_expt_500_plan (SPAdes) | ecosystem: Engineered > Bioreactor > Thiocyanate-remediating >... | reverse complement strand
AAAAAAAAAAAAAAAAAAAAAAAAAAAAAAAAAAAAATTAAAAAAGAAGTTATCAAAAATAAAAAAATAATTAATTATAATTGAAAATAAAGAAACTGATTAATTAATTAATAAAATTCATACTTTTAAAGGGTTTCCTCCTCCTGAACCTGTCCCTGTACCAGTACCAGTTCCAGTTCCAGATCCAGTCTCCTTTGAAGTACTAGCAGGAGAACTTGAAAATGACATCTTCTTCTATAATTATTCCTCCTTCAATTAATAATAATTCTATCCAACTTTCCAACTCCTCTTTTAAAAAAAAAATTATAATTCTATTTATTTTTTCATTGTTAATATTTAATTTTTGGATCTAATAAAAAATAATAGTTAATAGTTTCGTTAATAATAATAAAATGAAAACCGATCTGTTCAACTTTTTTTTTAAAAAAAAAAGAATCAAGAAATCAATAGTTAATCTTTTAATCTTTTAGTATTTTTTTCAGTAATATCTAACAATGAAGATGTTAAGTTGAATACAATATTGTAATTTCTATTTGTTAAACTTGTTCTATCTTTAACTTAACTTTATATCTTTTCTTTTTCAAAGAGGGATGGGTTGAACAATAATAATTATTGATCTAACACTCTTCTTCCTTTTTTTTCAAAAGAAACAACAATGACAATTCAAATCAAAGGAACAAAATTAAAGATATTAAAGAAATTATTTGAAAGTTAAAGAAATTATAAAAAGTAGAAATGTTATTGTTAGTATTATGAGTAAGTAAGTTAAAGTTGTTTTTTGTTATTGAAAAAAGTAAGTTTTTCTTTTTTTTTTTTCTTATTTTCCCAAAAGAAAAGGAAAACGGGTTCTTTGATTTCTTGGAACTTCCTCCTTCCTTTTCTCTTTTCCTCAACTTTCACAAATCAATCTTCCAATCTCAACATCATTATATTCATCGCTTTTGATCCTATTCATCATGACAAGAGCCTCGTTAGTATCTTGATATCACAGCATGAAAATGTGAGGAGGACTATAGTTTTTTGAAGAACCCATTCCACAAATTTGATACCAAAGCTTGCTCTGGAATCCGTATTAAAATTGTTTCAAAAATTTGACATCGACTTTCTGAAAACTTACCCTTCAAGTTTTTATCTTCTCTATAAATCACTTGGAGTTAAGGACGAATTTCTAAAATTTGTTGTCTGTCGAAAATGTCACACTCATTATCCTTGGCCAGAAAAGATACGGGAAACAAAGCAATTAAAATGGACCTTTGTTGAATTCCCCAATCATCCTCAAGAACCCATTCCACAAAAAAAGCTCCCAAACTTACAATATCCTTTTCATCATCCTCTTCAACAACCCATTTATCATTCACATTCATCATTTTATCCCTATTCATGAAATCTTTCAACGACAAAAACCTAGTTATAGGATATGGATGTCAAACTTGAGCAATAAGGGCAACACTATGACCGCAAATTCCAACCCTTCGATCTCTAAACTTTTTTTTTTCCCCAAGGTATTATTTTTATGTTATTCATTTCCTTTTCCATCGAATGAACTTCTAGTTTTTCAAGTTTATTGTGATTATTCAATTATTTTCATAAGTTAATTTAATGAAAATTTTACACTTTTGAAGAAGACAAATTTATTACTTTTTTTTAAAAAAACAATTCTTTTCAACTTTTCAATAGATGCGGATTTGAAACAGGCCTCTTTTGAATTTCTCTCTCATTTTTATCTAGACATAATATAACTTTAGTTGCTCCTTTTTTTATCCATTTGTTGACCAGTTTTTCACTAAAAAAGTTGGTCAATTCTTGTAAATTCTTGAGGTTTTGAGGAAATTGAAGGTATAGAGCTGCAGTGAAATCAATTAAAATTATATTTGGAGATTGGGCACATTCTTTTTCAATTTTGACTAGCCGAATCTCATTTAAAATATCTTTGACTTTTGATTTTGGTCGAGTGACAGGAATTATACCATCTTTTGAAAGTGAAAATGGAATAGAAAAAGGATAAAAAAAGTATCTTTTTTGCTGAAGAACTTAGTGCTTTCTCTTTTGCAATTCTCCTTGAAGTTGGTTTCATAAGCGCTTTACTTGGTTTTCCTTGGGATTTTTTTAAATTCTTTTCTACAACTATTGGAACCATAAAATTAGTCCCTTTTGTCTTATGTGCAATGCAGGAATTCTCGGACTGACTTTGCCAACGATTAGCCCTCTGTGATCTTTTTGGAAACATTTACTTGACTTTGTTTTAATAAATAAATAAACTTCTATTTTATTTATTTTATGTTTGAATTTTGAATGATTTCGAGATGAAATTGAGGAAAGAAAAAAAAAAATTTGATTGGTCCACGAACAGAAAAAATAAAAAGTATAAATACCTGCAAGACTTTTTTTTCTTCAAATTTCAACTCCATTTCCTTCATTTCTTGAGTTATCTTTTCACTATTCATCACCACAGATATTTGACTGATTTCCTAATTTATTTATTATTTTAAAACTTTTTTCAATCAAAAGAAAAAAAATTAACAAAATAAAATAGGGAAGCACGTGCTTCATTAATGAGATTCGTATTTGCAACATGTTCAATTGCAATTGTTTTAGCTTGGTTATTCTTAGCATTTTCTCATAGCTCAGATCTCCAAACAATTAAATTTCAAGAAAAATCTGGTTTCTCATCACCATTAATATCTGATACGGATGACAATTTACTTTGGTTTCTTCATGTAAGAAAAAAAAAAAAAAAAAAGAAAGAAAGAAAACCCCAACTTAATTGTTTACTAAACATCTTATTTTTCTCTTAACAATAGGTTTCAGATATTCATCTCACAAAATTTAAACAATTCTTTGAAAGGAATAAAAATTTTCGTGAATTTGTAAGAATGGTTCCTAATATACTCAACCCAGATTTCATAATTGCATCAGGAGATCTAACTGATGGTATTTCTTTCATTCATCCTTTTATTTTAATATTTTTAAATCAGAATCAATTATAAAATTTTTTAGCTAAAGACAAAACCAAAGTTTTTTCTGAACAATATCAAGAAGAATGGGAACAATATCACTCAATTCTTAATCAACATGGACTCTTGAAAAAAGACTTTTTTTACGATATTCGAGGAAATCATGATTGCTTTAATGTTCCCTCACTTTCAAGTTCAAGTAACTATTTTTCAAAATATTCAAGCTCTCAAAAACCATCATATTGGTTTACAAAAACAACACCTTTTGGAAAATATTCTTTCATTGCTATTGATGCTTGGTTCTTTTCCCTTTTCTTTTTTTTCTTTGATTGATTTCTTTTCCTAAAGATTACTTATTTTTAATAATAAAGTCCAGAACCAGGAGCTTCAAGACCATTTAATTTTTTTGGACATTTGACTCAAAAAGATATGAATGAATTAAGTAATGCAGTTGAACAAATCTCAAAAGAAGGACATAATCATACAATAGTTTTTGGTCATTATCCAATTTTAACAATGTCATCAGAACTTTCTTCAAAAGGAGAATCATTTTCACAACTTTCTCAAAGTTTTTCTGCTTATTTGTGTGGCCATCTTCATACTTTATTTGGTTTCTTCTTTTCTATTTTTATTTTTTTTTATTTTTTTATTTTTTTTCTTCTTTAAATATGCAAGCTAATAAAAAGAAAATTTCAAGGTTTTGTACACCGAATGTATGCTCGACATGCTGAAGGGTTTTTGGAATTAGAAGTTGGTGATTTAGCTTTCAGTAGATTCTTCCGATTATTTGTTATTGATCATGATTTAATTTCATTTTCTGACGTTAGACTCAATGAGTTTCCTTTCATTGTCATCACGAATCCAAAAGATGCAAGTACTCTCTTACCTACTAAAGAGCCGATCAACAAAATATCAACTTCTTCTCATATCAGGTTTTTTTTTTTTGTATTTTTTTTTTTATAAATCCAAATTAAATAAATAAATAATAAATAAATACTAGAATGATGATTGTTTCACAATATGAAATTGAATCAATACAAATTGAAATTGATGGTAAAGAACACAATGAACCAGTTAGAAAAGCAACTAAAGTCTCTTCTAAAGAAGTAATTTTCTTTTCAAACTATTTGTTTTTTGTAAAAAAAAAATTAATATGATTGAAAAACATATTTAGAATATTCCTCTTTATGTTTCTTCTTGGGATCCAAGTAAATATGCAACAGGATTACATAGTATTAAGGTCTCTGTTTTAGATAAGGATGGAAACTATAATGAAAAGACTCAATTATTTTCAGTTGATGGAACAGTTGCTCCAATGTACTCCCGAGGATCATTTTTATTGAACCTTAATGCTCAATTAATTGTAATTTTGTCTTCTTTTTTTTTATCCTTTTCTTTTTTTGAAAAAAACAATTACTTTTTTCTATCATTTTGACTGTTTAAATACTCTAGTTAACATTTTTAATTCTATCATTTGATATTTTCACTGTGGCTGCTTTACTTCTCCCAAAGTTATGGCTTTTAATGGAGCAAATGATGACAAAAAAACCCGAAAATTTTTTAAAAGAAGCACATCTTCGAAGACTATTTCTATTAAAAGTTTGCTTTTTTTTTTTTTTTTTTTTTTTTTTTTTTTTTTAATCATTTTTTTTTTTTTTTTTTAAAATTTTTTTTTTTTTTTTTTTTTTTTTCATATTTTTTTTTTCACTCATATTTTATTATTATTTTGTAGGATGCTATCAATCAACCTCAAATCTCAATATTTTCAAAGTTACGATACCAGATTCATTTCCATTTTCTTTCTTACTTTCTCCGTTTTATTTATTTATCTGAACAAACTGGAACCTTTTTTATTCTTGTATTCTATGGAATATATGTTTTAATTGGTCCATGGTTTGCAGGAAGATTCATTAAGTATATTTTTTTAAAAAATTTTAATTTTAATTTTAATTTTAATTTTCATTTTCTAATTGAATTTTTTTTTAAAAAAAAGAGGTCAAGAGGGAGTTTATGGACTTTTTTATTTATTTGGAATGGATTTAGGTGGAGAAAGAGTTGGATTACTTGAAACTCAATTCTATGGGATCTTTGATATCATCTTACTTTATTTCCCTTTAGTTTTATTACTTGCTCATAAAGCTCCTCTAGTTCGGAGTCATTCAAACTCATCTCACCCAATATCATTACTTATATCAAAGCATCCTGTAATTATTCTTCGAGTACTTGTACTTATTGGACTTTTTAATCAGTTTAAAACATCAAGAGATTTATCAATTTATTATGATTCCATTGCTTTACTCTTTTCCCCTGCAAAATTTTGGTGGGCTCTGATAGCAACCTATTTAGCATATAAATCTTTGTAAATAAACTCAATAATAGATAATAGACTACTTTTTCCAATTCAAGTGATTTTAGATTCTTAGATTTCTAATAATTTTAGATTTATGATGTTAGATTATGACTCTATCTATTTTTCAATTCAATGTGCAAGTTTTTTGATGCTGAACAAAAAGAAATAGAACAAAAAGAAATCCAGAAGAAAAAAAAAAAGGACTTCGATCAAATTTTTTATGATTTCTATGATTCCCATTCAATGATATTATTATTAAAAGAGCTTCTTTATAAAAGTGTTTTTTTAAAGCTTTCTTGACGAACTTTCAGACTGCCTTGATCGTCAAAAATCAGTCCGCAATTAATTTTTTTTCTTTTTTCTTATCAATCTCGGGGGTGTTGATAATGAAACAACTGAAAATGATAATCACATCAACCCACGATGATTGGCCGACAAGAGTGAAATGAAACGAAAAACAAAACAAAATACCAAAGAAAAAAAGAAAAAAGAAAAGAAAAAAATTCAAGAATGAATGTCATCACCGTCGTCCACCTCAGAAGTCCTTTGAAGACCCTCCTTCAAGCACCCCTCTCTCTCCTCAAAAGAAGTTTCTCAGCTGCTACAAAAACCTCTGAATCAAATTCCAATAGTAATGATATTAGTAAAGAAGAAGCAAAAGAAGCCTCCCCATATTTTTTTCATAAACTTGATGAAAATTCTCAAAATTTTAATGCTGCATTGAGTTTGATTTCAAAGGAGACATTAGATACTAGGAATAGAAATATTGGTAATGTGAATTCAAAGTATATTATTGGATGGGTTAAAGGACCAACACTCAAATTGGATCCAAAGACTTTTGTTGAAAACCCTGCTTTTAATCTCTTTCTTCATCGTGAATTCCTTCCAAAGTATGTCTTTTTGGATGAATATTATATTAATACTGCAGCTTCTTTGGGTTCTGGTTGGATGCATATTGTAGACTGGAGAGCTCCAGCACCTCTTGGAAGGTAATTTGAAATGCATTTTTCTTTTTTCTTTTTCTTCTTATTCTTTTTTCGATTTTTTTTTTTTTTTGGCTTTGCATTTCTATTTATTTTTTTATTAGAATGATTAATTGTTCAAAATAACAATAATAATTATTAGAATTCCAGATCCAGAGAACATTTTTGGAAGTGTTAATATTAACAAAGGAATGCTTGTTATAGAATCTTATCAACCCACACAAACTCATCGTCTTGTTTCAATGAATGGAAAATTCCAATTAGGATCATTCCTAGAAGAAAAACTTCTTGAAGAGGCAAAGAACTTTTTATAATTTTTTTATTTTTTATAATTGTTATTTTTTTCTTTCTTGTTTTCGATATGTAATAAGATATCATTAAACTTTACTTTGGAATAGCACAAAGAAACATCTTCCCCTTTTCTTTTGCCAAACCATAATAATTAATTAATTATGTACTAACATGTTTCTCCTTTTTTTTCATATTGAAGCTTCAGATTGAATAGTTTTGTGAGTTTTGATGAATCTTTAGAGGAACAACTATCATCGAATTTGAATTTTTATTTTGAAGAAGAATCAATTTGTTGTTTAAGTCTTTCAAAGATCCAAATTTCAAAAAATCAAAGAATTGAATGTTCATGAACTTCATGATGAAGATCTTTAAAAGGATTAGAGCAAATATTTTCAATCAGGTTTTTGATAACTTTTTGAAACTCAATTCTTCAAACATTGGAATCAAACTAATATTTTAAGGATTTGCAAAAAAAGTTTTCTTTTTTTAAAAAGAGATCCTTCAAATCCAAAAGAATCATATAACTCAACAAATGAATCCATGAATCAATCAATTAAATTGAATTCAAGAATTATCCTAGTATTGACACTTTGTAATTAATTATTATAATTGAATGGGATTATTTCATTGTTGTTTCAGAACAACTTCGATTGGTTTGAGAGGAGCTTCCATCGTATTTTTATCCACCTGACAATTCCGGACAAACCATCATTTTTTAGTTCCGTTCCCAATTCCTGCTATTAGGTCTCTATTCCCTCTCTTTTTCATCTTATAACTCTAATAACACCAACATTCAATGAATTAAATGATAGAATTAAACTTTAAATTGATATATATTTTATAATTTAATACTAAATGTTTAATTTTGTTTTTGGTAGGGATTAGAAAAAAGGAAAGATGAATTTCTTGGGTCTTGGAGGAGGAGTGGAGGTCGTGCTGGAGTTAGATGACACCGAGACGAGAAGAAAGATCGAAGTTAAAATTGATAAAAATCAAAGAGTAATTTATTATTATTGTTATTATTATGAATTTTTAAAAGAGTTTTGTTTGATTTTCCTTGTAATTTTGATATATTTATCAATTTTATTTTTTGTTTTATTTTTTAAAAAAATTTGAGATCTCAAAAAAATTTTAACTACTCGAATCATTATAATTTTTTAAAATCTTTGATTGAATTACTGAAAAAGGATCAGATCAATATTCAATATTAATGGGTTGTTATTTCTTTTTCATTTAAGAAATTCTTGTTATTTATGTTTTTGATTTAATTGTTTTTTTTTTTTCGAAATTTGATGAGATCTGTTACCCAAGCAATTCGTTATTCGTTAATTTCTTCTCCATTATTTCTTGTATTTAAGTGTTGAACTTTTCAACAATGAGTTTCAAAAAACTCTGAACATTTATGATGTTATTTCTTTGCATAATTTTTATTTTTCAAAATTCTGTATTTTCTTCTTTCTTTCTTTTCAAAAACTTTTTTTTTGGATTATTATTATTATCCATTTTGAAAAAAAAAAAAAAAAAAAAAAAAAAAAAAAAAAAAAAAAAAAAAAAAAATTAAAAAAAAAAAAAAAAAAAAATAAAAAAAAAAAAAAAAAAAAAAAAAAAAAAAAAAAAAAAAAAAAAAAAAAAAAAAAAAAAAAAAAAAAAAAAAAAATCAAAAAATCAAAAATAATAAAATAAAATTAAAAAGGCAAAGAGACCATTATATACAGACGGAGAAACATTAAAAGGAAAAGTTCACATTGATATTAAAGATAAAAAACTTGAACATCAAGGAATCAAAATTGAATTTATTGGACAAATAGAATTACTCTATGATAGAGGAAACAATTATGATTTTTGCTCCCTTGTTCATGAGCTATCTCCAGCAGGTGTAATGACTAAAACCACAAGTTTTGACTTTCAATTTGAAAATGTTGAAATGGCACACGAATCTTACAATGGATTAAATGTAAGACTGAGATATTTTTTGAAATTGACAATTACCCGCCGTATTTCAGATATTGTTCAAGAAAAAGAAATTTGGGTTCATCGTTATAAAGATACTCCAGAAATTAACAGTTCAATTAAAATGGAAGTTGGTATTGAAGGATGTTTGCATATTGAATTTGAGTACAATAAAACCAAATATTCATTGAAAGATGTGATCGTAGGTAAAATTTACTTTTTACTCGTTCGTATCAAAATTCAGAGGATGGAATTATCAATTATTAAACGTGAAACAACTGGAAGTGGTCCAAATATTTATAATGAAAGGTTTTTCTTTTTTCTTTTTTCTTTTTTCTTTTTTCTTTTCTTTTTTCTTTCTTTTCTTTTTTTTTTTTTTTTTTTTTTTTTTTTTTTTTTTTTTTTTTTTTTTTTTTTTTTTTTTTTTTTTCTTTTTTTTTTTTTTTTTTTTTTTTTTTTTTTTTTTTTTTTTTTTTTTTTTTTTTTTTTTCTTTTCTTTTTCTTCTTGCTTTTCTCCATTTAATTTCTTTTCTTTTGAATCAATAAAACAGCGAAACAGTTACAAAATTTGAAATTATGGATGGATCCCCTGTTAGAGGAGAATGTATTCCTGTTCGGCTATTTTTGAATGGATTCGATTTGACACCAACTTATAGAGATGTGAATAAAAAATTCTCCATCAGATATTATTTGAATCTAGTTCTTGTTGATCAAGATGACAGAAGATATTTCAAACAACAAGTTTTTTTTTTTTTTTTTTCTGAATTTTTTTTTTTCAAAAAAATCGAATTAATTCATAAACTCATTCATTAATTATTTTTCTTTAGGAAATCACTCTTTGGAGACCTTCGCCTAGTAACAGATCAGCTTCATTTGTAGGTCAACCAAGTTCAAGTGCTCCTGATGTTGCAAATAACCTTTAAAATTTTTTATGTTTTCATTAAAAGAATCTTTATATTTCGATTTTATAAATTGGAATTAGAAAAATCAAACCAAAAAAAAAAAAAAAGGAAGTTAACCAAAGTTTTCATTTGATTTATTTATTTGAATTTTTTTTTTTTTTTCTCCAATGATTTCAATCATTCATTCAATCAATTCTATTTGACTTAATCTTGGGTTTCAAGTTATCTATATACCATCTAGACAGAATGTCCAAATTTTTCTCTATCTTATTCATTCCTCCAAAGAAATTCTATTTATCTTTTTTCTTTTCTTTTGCTTTCTTCTTTTCTTCTTGAAATGCTTGTTGAAGGTTATGAATGATATCTTTTTTTTCTTTGCTCCATAAGAGATGGAAGTGAACATCCTCATTAAATAATCTTGGTTCATAACTTTCTGGAGGCTTTTATTTTATGATGGCTTTCATTTTATGATTTTTTAAAAAAGTTTTTCAAAAAAATAAAATAAAAAATACAGATGTTAAAATTGGACCCACATCAACTCCTTTTGTTCCTAAATGAAGGACTCTTTTAAATACTTTCGAACAAGACCAAACTTTTTCTTCTTTTATTATTTTTCAAAAAAAATAAAATAAAAAAGATGTTAATAATTATTTTTTTTAAAAAAAATTAATTTTTTTCGATACCTTTTTTTTCATCAAAACAATAATCCCAAGAAACTCCTTCCATCCATTGTGAAAATATTGGAGCAGTTAATTCAACTTGTGAAGCAGTTGGGCTATGATTTTGGTTTTTTGGTTTTTGTTTCTTTCAAAAAGATAGAAAAAGAAAATGAATGTAAAGAGATTACTTGACAGTTGTTCTTTCTAATGCTCTTTGGAGCAAAAATTCCATTGCTTTTGAAGGAACAGGAAATTTCTTTTTTAAATCCTTTTCTAATTGATTCATGACATGATTTTCAAAGAATACTCCAAGTGAAGTTTTTTTAATATTTAAATCATCAGCAATTCTTACTCCTTCATCTCCATCTTTTCTCTGACTTTTCTTTGAATTATCTTTCTTTTTCTTATTTGAGTTTTCTTTTTCATTAGTTGATTGCATGATCTCTTTTCCTTCAACTACACAAACTATCACAACTTTTGTTGCCCATTCTCCTTCTATCCTCAAATCAAAAAATGGACCTCCTCCATAAACTTCTTTGACCTTATTTCATAAGATTATGTGGCATTGAAAAATAATTATGCATTAGCAAATTCAAAGAAGAAATAGAAAGAAAAAGTCAAAATAAGAAACTAAAGAAACTAAAAGTTTCATTATAAGTAAAATTATACCTCAAAGGGTAGAACCATTTGTGAAGCATTCTCAACTACAGTCATTACAGAAGCCAATAAGATCTTCTTCTTAGTATCTAGTTCTTTGAAACCTCGAGTTATTAAAGGATTATCAACATTTTTATAATAAGATAGGCTCTTCTTTGTAAGCTTGTGGTAGATAAATGGGAGAACTATTGCAACTATTAAAAGCACGGCAGAGAAGAGAATATCAAGCATCCTTTATTTATTTACTTTTTTTTTTTTTTTTTGGTTTTCAAACTCAATCATTTTTCCAATTGTTTTACAAACTCAAACCGAATCAAATATTATTAAATGAATCTAAATTAAAACCGAATCAGAAACATTCTGTCAGATTCATTAATAAATGTGTTTCAAACTGTATTTTTATATGACTTAATAATCCAACAAAGAAAGTGATAAAGGGAAGGTGTACGAATGGATTCTCAAGTCACCAAATAAAGTTTGTAAGTAAACCAAGTTTGATGCGAACTTTGAGAGGATTTATTTTTCAAAATAAACAGTTTGATTTTTTTTTTTTTTTGGTCATTATTGTAAAAGATTGGGTGTTTCCTTTGATTCTTGTCTTTTTGGTGTCCAAGTTTCAAATTTTGGTGCTGTTGTTGAATAAGGTGTATATCTTTGTGGAGTTGCGGTTAAATTTGGAGTATGTTCCTTTTTGAACTTTGGTACAACTAAATCAGTCTTTATAGGGTTAACATCATTCATTTTGTGAAGCCACATATGCCTTTTGAATTTGAATTTTTTTATTTTTATTTTTTTTTTAAAAAAATCATTCATTTGAAATTAAAATTAAAGGTCTCTCTCTTTTTTTTAAAAAAAAAATTCTAAAATCAAGAAAAAATAAAAGAAAATAATTGAGTAAAGTACCATTCAGCTGGAACTTGTGAAGCATCCCAATTCCAGAAATCGTGATATTCAACCCATCTTTCCCGACCTATTTTTTAAAAAAATGATAATAAATACTTAGATTTTAGATTCAATCTAATTTGTCAATAAAAGAAGGAAATAGTAAGAGTAAGAGTAATAATAAGTCAATTACCAACAATCTCGTGTTCAGGGTCTGCAATTTCATAGTATTTATTTCCAAATTTATCAGTTCCAGCAAGGTTTCCAACTCTAATGTCTGCAATTGCAAGTAATTGAATGAAACTCCTTTTAATCCCTTGTTTTCTAATAGCTGAAAGCCAACGAGACATCTTTTCTACAACACTTTTTTTAAAAAAAATAGAATATGTTAATAATTATATAAAATTATAATAAAATAATTATAAAAAAAATTTGTTCAATTCTGAATTTTTAAGATACATAAATCATCATTTATAAATCTTCTATTTCCTATTTCTGAATTCATCATTAAATAAAGAAATGACACTCATCTAAGAAGTGTTGTTGTTATTCTCATATTTCTTATATTATTTATGAAATGATCTCCATAGAATGGTTGATCCTCTTTCACTTTTTTTTTTTTTTTTTTTTTTTTTTTTTTTTTTCTATGAAAAATTGGATATTGTCAAATGTTAAAGTTTATTATAATTATTTGTTTGTGTCAATTATTTATAACAGTTTTTGAGCTATTTAAAAGTCTTTTTAAAGTTGTTTTTAGTTGTTAATCATTGAGATTGATGGTTGTAAAGGATGGGTAAAGTGGTGGAAATCCAGTCGACCACCACCATTTTTTTTTTCTTTTTTTTTTTTTAGACTACGATTTGTTGTCAGATAACGGCACTTCTTGAACCATATATCAACATCACGTTAACCATTCTCTTATTTCCAATTTCAAAATCTAAAGACGAAGTTTGAAAACAATTATTTGAATCTAGCTCCACATTTATTCTTTCTTTGTTTTTGAATTTTAATGAAAAAGATGTGGAGATTTTTTGAGAAATTTATTGAGGAAGAACCAACTTTTTGCCTCGAAGAACTCTATGAGAACAAAAAAAAAAAAAAAAAAAAAAAAAAA
>Ga0209960_1003692_pt1 | contig 12746 bp, 19 predicted proteins | sample ThiBiot_500_plan_2_FD_183947 | JGI IMG/M metagenome (GOLD analysis project Ga0209960, IMG submission 183947) | Wastewater bioreactor microbial communities from Cape Town, South Africa - Thiocy_expt_500_plan (SPAdes) | ecosystem: Engineered > Bioreactor > Thiocyanate-remediating >... | reverse complement strand
TTAGAGGACTTCTTGGAACTTGGTCAAATTCAAAAGATGATGATTTTACACTTCGAGATGGTACTATTATTCCACCCACTTCAACTCAACAAACATTATTCAATGATTTTGGAAAGAAATATGCAGTGACAGAAGCCACAAGTCTTTTTGTTTATCCTGATGATGAAGATTTTTCAGATTATAATGATGCCACATTTGTACCATCTTTTGCAGGACCAGTTTTTGCAAATCCAACAATTCAAGCCCAAGCAGAAGCAGCATGTCAAGGTGCAAATTTGGATGTTGATGCATGTTTATATGATATTGCTCAAACTGGAGATATTCGAGCAGCTCAATCTTCTCTTAAATCTGGATCAGTTTTCCAATCATTTTCATCAATTTCAAATCAACCACCCACAGTTTCAGGTCCTTCATCACTCACAGTTTTATTAGATCAAACAGTTTTAGTTCAATTCACTACATCTGATCCTGATTCAGATTCAACTACTCTTGGTCTTGTTTCTGGTCCAAGTGCTCAAGGATTAGATTCTCTTAACAAAAAATATACTTTCCAAGTTTCAGATTTTATGTTTTTAGACAAATCTATTTCTGACTTGGTTGTTGTTACAATTGATTATCATGGTATTTTTTTCTTTTTTACTCAAGAAAATTAATTAGTTCATTAAAATAAAATAAAATAAAATAGGATCACCATCAACCTTATTTACAACTAAATTTTCACTTGGATATTCAACTTGTGATTCAGTTGATGCTGTAACAAGAGAAGCCAGTTTAGAACTTTCTTATAATTGTCTTGGAGATGAATGTTCAACCAAATGTGGAGAAACTGTTTCAAGAATCCTTAATCTTTCATGCAAACAATCAGTCTCAACCGAATTAGGGGAAGCATTTACATCTGCAAGAGCTAAATGTTGTGGTGGTGATTCTACTATTAGCTGTTCAGATAGTATGGGACAATTAGGGCCTGGGCCAATTGCAGGTATTGTTATTGGTTCTGTTGCTGGATTAGTTATCATTGCACTTGCTATCTTTTTCATTGTCAGAAGTAATCGAAAAGTAGAGAAAGATAGCAAAGATTTACCATCTCGGATGCTTGAAAGGATGAGTGAAGACCAAGAGATGCATAGTGTTGAGTTCTCAAGGACTTGATCAAGAACTTTTGAATTAGATATAAAAAAAATAATAAATTATCCTTTGTAATTTAAGCTTTTCAAATTTAATAAAAAAAATTTTTTTTTCATCTTTTTGACAAATTTTTGAAATCAAATTCTTCAAAAAATTCAATCAATGAGTTTTGTTGATTATTTATTTACAAGTAACAAACTTTATAGTGTTATTGTGTGGTCATTGCTTTGTTTAATGAATCAAATACTAAAAATTGATTTGAAACAAATTCCTCAAAAATTAAAGATAAATTTTGAAGCTCTGGATTTTGAGCACTTTCTTGGTCAATCTCCATCTGTTCTTGATCCGATTTACTCTTGTCTTTTTGAAACCTTTGAAGAGTTGAATATGCATTCTCTTTTTGAACATATTTATTTAATTCTTCCAATTGTAGAATCGCCCTTTCTTTGGTATCATTAAGTAATTCCCTTAAAGTATCACATTCACTTTCAAGTTGATCCAATGCACTTTCAAGTTTTGTACCTTGTTCTTCTCTAAAGATGCTCATTCCACTCCTTTTTTTTAAAAAAAAAAATTTCTAATTATTAGAATATTCTATTGATAAAAAATAATTGAAATTTAAAATACTGATTTCTTCCACTATCTTCAATAATCTCTTTAGCTGATGCTAGAATCACCTATTCAAAATTAAATATTTAAGTTAACTATTTCTAAAAAAAAATTTTTCGATATCTCAATGTAAAAAAAAAAAGAGTGAACCTTGACACAAACCTCTGCATTTTTAACTCGTACATCCATTTGTTGTTGTAAAGTTGGTGTAACTTGTTGTTGAGGTTGAGGTTGTTGTAAAGGTTGTTTTTGTTGAAGGTTTTGTTGATATTGTAAATGTTGTTGTTGTTGTTGTTGAGATTGTTGTGGAGGTTGTTGATATTGCTGAGGTTGATGTTGCATTTGATGTTGATGTTGAGGCTGAGGTTGTTGTATTTGATGTTGTTGAGATTGAGGTTGGGGTTGATGCTTTTGTTGAGAGTATTGTTGAAGAAGTTGCTGATGTTGTATTTGTTGTTGCTGTTGTTGTTGAGGATTCATAATTACTTTTATCTCTTCTTACACTTGTTTCTATATAATCTATTATTTTTTTTAATATCAACATTATTGAATTTGATTGAATTAAATTTAACGACTTTCAAACCTTGATATCTTGTAGAACGAATGAATGAATCAAACTTGATATATATTATAATTCTCTATAAGATATTAGCTCTATAATATGTTTGACTACTCTGTCGAAAGGGCCTCTCCTATTAGTAATATATATGTTAGTAATTATTGAATCGTCTAATTGGAATTTCAAAAACTCATATTATCAACTCCATATAATTTAAACTCACTCTATCTCTATAACTTTCTATATATTAACTACTTCTAAGCTTCATTCACTAATAACTATAATTATATTATAATTATAATTATAATTATAATTGAGGGAGCGGCTCACCAGTCCAATTCACAAACAATTAGAGAACTTATAATAACTCGAACTATAACTTAAAGTTGAAGTAATTAGAGACTCAATTAGAGTTAGAATTATAGAACTAGAATATTGTTATAATTCGAATTAGATTTGGTGATAGTTTGTTCAGTTATTGTCATTCGATTCATTAATATTTGAGGATTAGAAGAAGTATTCATATTCGAATTAGAGGAGAAGGAATTGTAAGTAACTCAATTAGAAGAACTTCCAAGTTAGATGGTGAGTTGAGTTAGTTAGTTAGTTATTAATTACTGGAAAGAGAGTTATTTGAATTCGAATAGAAGTAGAGTTAGGAGTTGAAGTATTCGGATTATAACTTGAAGAGGGATTACTTTGGATTGGAATCAATTGAAGAAGAAGAAAGTAACTTTGTTAAATAATCAATCAATTCTAATTCTAAACTGAAGGTAGAAAAGAATCACAATAGAATCACACAGTATAATTATTGAAGAAGAAGAAGTTAAGCAATCAATCAATTCATTGAGTTTGAATTGAATCTAATTCGAAGCCAAAAATTGAAAGAATCACAATAGATTTATCATAGATTCACATTGAATTGTCGTAGATCTTCAATCAAGTTATTATAGAATAGAATAGAATCGAATAGATCTTCATAAAGATGTTATCATTCAAGTCCCGAGCATTGAAGAGTACCATTAAATACAGTATCAAAAGGTTGAATCAGAGACCTAAGAAGAAAACCTTTCGTTGGAAGAACTTTCTTATTGAAACGAAGCTTAAGTTAAAACAGAATAGACTCTCATTGATGGTCTCATTTCTCTTCTGGTTCTCTGGATTTATGTATTATTTTTTCGTTGAACCTTGCCCTCCAACTGCATCATCACCTCTCTCTTGTTATTTCCATACATTCTTTGTATCTTTGACAATTCGGAACCCAACAGTTCAATCAGATTGGAGTCGTTTTTATGATTTAGTTTGGCCAATATTCTTAGAGGTATTTTTTGATTTTATCTTGAAGGATTTTAAATTGATATCTTTGATTTATTTTTTCGAAATGAATCAATTTTTTAAAAAAAATAATCAAAGAAAATTATATTCCAAATCAAAAAAGTCATATTCAATGAAGATATTAACAAATTAATAAATCAAAAAGGTTGTAGTTTTTGGATTGGTTGCTACTGCATTACTTGACCAATACAATCCTGTTTTAGTTGCACGGTTAACTTCAGAACATCAAAGTTTTCATACTGTAGTTATTGGTTATCAACATTTAGCCGAAAAAATTGTAGATTTTTTAAGACATCATCAAAGACCTTTTGTGGTGATAGATGAAAATCAAGAGAGGGTTTCTGAACTGTTACAGATGAATGAACCGGTTGTTGTGGTACCTATTTACTTTTTTTATGATTTTTTTCAAACAAACATAGAATTTTATTGAGTTAATTATTTTTTAATTATTTTTTAACTAAATAAAATCAAGGGAAATCCAGTAGATCAAAATACATTTAAAAGTGCAAATATTCAAGATTGTAAAGAAGTTTTTATTGTTCTCAATAATTTACATACAGCTATTATTGCTTGTTTTCATGTCAGATCCTTCAACAAATTATGTCGAATCTATGTTCAGGTGCTTTTAAATTATTGGTTTGAAAATTGAAAAGTATTAAATTCTATCAATGAAAAATAAATGAAATAAAATAAAATAAAGGTGTTTGAACATGATGAATTTCAAGATTTCTTTGCTCAAGATCCTTTAAATGCTTTCACATGTTTCTATTTTTTATTTTTTTTATTTTTCAATGTTGATTTTCAAAACGCAATGATTTATTAAATAAAATAAATAGTCTCAACATCTAGATGGGCTGTGAAATCTGTTTTAGAGTGGATCAAGGAAACTCCAGAAAATAAAGAGCAACAAGAAAAACTTAAATGTGAAAAGAAAAAGTTTAAACCACGTGCATCTTTTATGTTACCAAAATCACTTCATGATAGTGAAGAGGAAAAGAGCGATACAGAAGCTACTAGTTTTGATGAATTAATCAAAGTTAGAGAAGATTGGTTAAAGAAATTTAAAGAGAGACACACAAAACATTCTGCATCAACAAGTCAAATTTCAGAAAGCAATAGCCCTGAAGAACCTCAAAAACAGGAGTCTCCAACACAAAATTCTATTGAAGAGGATGTTGGTGAGGGATATTATAAAAACCCTGTTATAGTTATTGTTGGAAGTAGTAATATTGCAAGAAGAGTTATCAAGGAATTAACAAAAGAAAAAAGAAAAGTTTATTGGGTTGATCAAAGTTTAGATGATGTTGGAGATCAAGATGTTGATAATAAGCAAACAAGATCTAAATTGTGAGTAGTATATTGATTTCTTTATTGATTTCTTTATTGATTTTGAATGAATTGAAATTTATCTTCTCTATTTATTAACTAATTTTTTTTTTTAAAAAAGCCTTCAAACTGAATCAATTTCAAAAACAAACATCAGTTTAATTCAAATTCCTCAACGAAAACTTGCTGCAATTGATAAATACGTTCCTTTTCAAGATTGCTCTCATCTTTTCATTTGTTGGAATAATGAAAAATATTTCTCAAATATTATTGTCTTAGTCATGCTTATTTGCAAAACTTACCCTCATGTTAAAGTCCATGTTCAAATGTATGATGAAACTCTAGCTGATATTATTGAAAGTCTTGGAGGTTTTCCCTTTTCAACAAGTACCTATGCTTTCGAAATGCTTCAAAAAGAAGTTTCCCCAACATCAGGAATTTCACTTGCACTTGAAAATTAAGACTTTAAACTTCAACACCCACGATTATATAGACAATTCCCTGTAAATAATGAAAATAAAAACAACCTTGATTCTATCCCTGGAACAAAAGTGGATTTTTAAAAACTGGAATGATTCAAGTTCAAACTCAAAATCAATTCAATTGTTTAAAACATCACCAAACTTAAACTCAAAATCAAAATCAAATTCAAAAAGTGAATTCCAAAAATCTAATGAAGTGCAACAACAACCTTATTGTTTTGAGTGTTATATGAATTGTTGTGATATTTAATCAAAGGAAATTATTCAGAGATTGCCATCTTGTGAACTGTAATTGATTTAAATTAATGGAAATGATTCGAATGGGTTTTTTTGATTAAATTAATGAGTTGTTTACCAGTGAAATCAACCACCAATTCCAAGTATCGATAATTTCCAGGTTCAAAAAAACAAAAATAAAAATAAAAAATAAAAATAAAAATAAATTGCCCTTCAAACAATTAATTGCAACCCAACTGATTGTCTTATACTACAACTGATTGATTCATTTAAACTAAAAGCTATTGAAACTCTAATTCTATTCTATCCATCTTCTATTTATTTATTTTTTAAAAAAATTGGAATTTTTGAAATTTTTTTAAAAAAAAATTTTTTTTTTTTTTTTCCAATACTAATTCCTTTATTGAAATCGATAAATAATAGATATTAAATTTTTTTTGAGCTTATTGTCGTTGTGAAAGTTGTGAACATCAAAGTTATAGTTTATACAGTCGTTGAAGAGTTGAAAATCCTGAGAAGTTTAATTAAATAATCATGCCAGAGTTTGAAGAGATCTTTCAAACAAAAGAGGCCTTGGGTCGATTCACGGAAGAATGTGGAAAGCTCTTAACTTGTAATACTTCAATTGAAGGTATTGTAATTCTTCCAATATTTTATTTAATTTTTAATTTTTCTATCTTTGATATTTTATTTGTTAACAAAAGCATAATAATATTTTAAAAAAAATAGATGCAAAGGAAGCATTCATGCAAGCATTAAAATCAATGAAAGAATTATGTGAAATTATAAAAGTACATGAATTAATTGATAAAGCTGTTTCAAAGGCTGCAGCTTCGTTTAAAATTGCATATAATGATCCAGATTACTTTTCAGATTTTGTAAATGACTTTGAAGTGCTTATTAAAGCAGTTCAAGAAGATGTGGCTGTATTTCTTGCAGATGGAAAAAATCCAGTTAAGATTCATTTCAATTATTTCTTCAAAACTTTCTTTCTTCTTTGAGATTTCTTTCTCATAGAATCTTCTTTTTTCCATAGTATAAACCAGAACCATCAGAAAAAGGACCAGGAATTAGTGAAAGAGAAATGGCTATTATTAGAGAGGTAATCTTTCTTTTTTTTTTTTGTTTTTTTTTTAAAAAACAACTTTGCAATCATTTCTCAAAATATATTTGTACAAAAGAGAGCAGCATTACAGGATAGAATGGCTGTTGATTGGAATCAAATAAAAGAAAATGAAGAGAAAAAAAAATTGGATGAAGAGAAGTCAAGACAACAAAGATTAAGAGAAAAAGAGAAAGAATTAATTTATAAAGGTTTCATTCTTTTGATGACTTTTGTTAATATCATTTAATTTAATTTTAAATCTTCTTTATTTTTTTCTCCTTCCAAAGATCAAAAAAGAGTACAAAAAGATATGGTAATTCAAGGAAATTCTGATGTTTATTTTAATAAAACTCTTCCTCCTCTTGAGTTAAAACCTAAAGAACCAGAGACACAAAAGCCAGAATCACAAAAAGCTCCAGTTTTTGAAAAATCGGCATCTCTTGAAGTATCATTTATTCTTTCTTTCCTTTTCTTTTTCTTTTTTTTAAATCTATATTTGATAGTATTTTTCAAACATAAAATCAAAATTAAATTATTATTTCATTTAGGATTCAGAAAAGACTAATAATTCTGAATTACAAAGTAATTTACAAAAACTTCGAGTGCAATCACCTCCAACAAATGTCCAACAGTCCCAAGTTCATTTTATTTCTTTTGTTATTTTTTTATTTTTATTTCTTTCAAATTATTCAACTCAAAAAAAAAAAATTAGAAAACTGAGACAGCAAGAGAGATTGCAAAAGAGAGATCAGTTGAAAGGAAAAATATACATCAATTCATTGAGACTAGCGTATCAAAACCAACAAAATGTAGGTTTTGTCAGGATCAAATATTATTTGGAAAAGCTTTGAAATGTCAAGGTTAATTTTCTTTTTTTTTTTTCTTTTTTTTATCCTTCTTTCTTCTTCTTTCCACTTACAAACTCATTGATATAGAATGTGCAATAATAATTCATCGTAAATGTGATGCTGCTCAATTTCATGCAATTTATGATTGTATGGAAAAAATTGGAAAAAATTTTTGAAGATTTCTTAGACAAATGTAACACATATCAAGAAACAATTTCTATTACAATTACTTCTATCAGCTTATATTTTTTTTTTCTTCCTGTCTTTCCTACATTCTATTATTATTTTCTTCTCAGGAGCAAGGTTTTTCTAGCGAGGGAGGGGTCGAAGAGAATCGATCCTTAGAATTTCTTTATTTCCATATTCAATATATGTAACTAAATATTGTCCATCATTTGACATATCATCAATTCTTGCTTTGTACCAATTTCCATCTTCACTCCATCTTCCTTCACAAATAGCTCCGATATAATATGGAGAAGAGTTCAACATTGGACGTGGATTTCTTGATGGAAAAAAAGAAAAAAGAAAAGAAAAAAGAAAAGAAAAAAGAAAAGAAAAAAAAAAAGAAAGAAAAAGAAAAAGAAAAAATTAATATGCAAGAAAAAAGAAAAGAAAAATGAATTAAAATATAAGAAAAGAAACCCAAGGACTGGTCTAGGTTGGAAATTTGTTGGTTGAGGGTTATTTACCATTCCATTTGGTTGGAATCCAGGAGGATAATTTGGGATATTTGGATTGATTGGATAGGAAGGGGGATTCATTGGATTCACTCTATTGGGGTTCATTTGATTTTGGGGAACAAAAGTTGGAGGTTGAATTCGTTGTTGCGGTGGTTGTTGTTGTTGGAGTGGTTGTTGAGGTTTAAATGGGGGTGGTTGTAAAGGTTGTTGAAGAGGAGGTTGTTGAGGCTTATATTGTGGAGGCTGTAAAGGTTGTTGGTATTGTTGTTGTTGTTGTTGAATTGGTTGTTGAGGTTTGAATTGGGGAGGTTGTAAAGGTTGTTGTTGCTGTTGATATTGTTGTTGAGGTGGTTGTTGAGGTTTTTGTTGTTGTTGTTGTTGAGGTGTAGGTTGAGCAGTTGGTTTTGTTCCCCAAGCATTTGGTTTTGAACTCGATTGAGTGGGTTGAGAAGTAGGTTGAGGAGTTTTCTTTGGTTGAGATCCTAGAGTTGGGAAATCTTCATTTTTTGTACTAAACTGGATTTCACGCTGTTTATTTTTTTTTTTTCAAAAAGGAGGAATTAAAATTAGAAATAAGAAATTAGAAAGCTTGAGATATTCAAAATAAAGTAAATAATTTCAAACCACTGGAATTGTAGACACGTGTCTTGAAAGTGGGTCATCATCATCCATATCAAAAGCATCTACAACTGTTGAACTTTTATATCTTCCAGGGTCATAAATTTCATTAATTGATGCCTTATTTTGCTTCATAAACTCATTGATTTTATCTTGCCGACTAGGTTCGAATTGAGATGGTTCTTGGAAATCAAATAGATGATTAGTTTTCAAATATTCACATAATAAATAAGAAGAAATAAATAGAGCATAAAGAATAAAATAATAAAAATAATAAATTGAACGTCTAATGAGCATCTCATCTTCCCAAGCTCCAGCAGCAGGATTTTCGACTTGGACAATGGTTGAACTCTCAAAGACCTATAACTGAATCAAAACAATTCAAACGAGGCAGTAAAAAATATGACCTTTTGTGTTTTTTCTGGAATTTTGCCTGGATGTTTTGAAGTAAAGTGTTGCCTTAAAGCATCTGCTGACTTGAAATTCTTGAGACAGAGAACACTTTTATTATTAATTATTAATTATTTATTATTTTTACTTATTTATTTTAAAATGCAAATACTAGTAATCAGAAAAGAAAAAGAAAAAAGAAAAAAAAGAATCAAACCAGTGTCTTAATGAGTCGTCTTGTTCAACCGCATCACTAGCAGTGAATAGAATTCTTTCTTGAGGTACATTATTTGAATGTTTTGTCACCATATGTTGCTCGAGTGAGAACTCTGAATCAAACTTCTTTTGACAAACCCTACAAGAGTTAGGACCTAGCGTTGAAACATGAGCTTTTTGTGACATGACTGTTGACTACAAACCTAACTTCTTCTATTAATTTAAGAAAAAATGAAATGCAATTAGCCAATTTTTTGTTGAGTATATTGTTGATAGAAAGCAAAAAGAAAATTGAAGTTTGTGAAAATGAAAAAATGTATGAATATGTTCAAAATTTGTAATTTCACTCAATAATAATATAATAGTGAAACTTCAGCATTCAATTTTAAAATTTTAAGTTTCTTGAAATGTAGATCACATTTGAATGAAATAATAACATTAAAATTGAGGTTGAATATATTAAATAAGTCGAAACTTTCATGAAAGCTTTCTATTCCTTCACTGTAATAAATTCAAATATGCATGAAAAAAATTTAAAAGTTAGAAAGTGAAAGATAAGGAATCTGAAATCAAATTCAGAGATATCTCTTATTCACAAATTATAAAAAAAATGATAAATAAAATAAAATAAAATGTTTCAAACTATTCAAAGCTTTCGAATCCAATTTGTATTTTTGACAAGCAGGATCTTTTTTTTTTGCAAAGTTCATAATTTTTGAATGAATCCGATTCTAAAGCTTGATCATTTCAGTCAGTTAGAGAAACTGTTTAAAGTTTGAGTTTTAAAGCTTGAATCGATCCAACATTAAGTATCATTTGTTTGTATTCCTATAAGTTTTGATTTTAGTTCGTTCGTAAGTAAACTATAAACTTAACTGTTTAATTCCTCCTTCTTCTTCCTTCACTGTTTTGTTTCAATAAATAAACATTAACTATTTAATATGACAGAAGGTGAGTTCTCTTTTTATTTTAAATTACTAATTTAATTTTTATATTTACAATTTGAAACTATATTCTAAATTCTAACAATGGAATTATTTTAGAGGAAATAGATTTTGATCTTTATGATGGAATCGGAGATAGTAGTCAAAAGAAAGGAATTTCATTTGATCAGGTTTCATTTCTTTTTACTTTTGTTACCCAATAGTGAATAATAATATGTTTATAAGACTTATATTGATTTAGTTATACGATAAATGGCAAAACAATGAGAGATTGGTTCAAGAAATGAAGAAAGAGAACGAGAGGTTAACGCAAGAAGTATTAGAACTGCAAGAGAACAATAATAAACTGACCAAAATGAATGAAGCACTTTCAAAAAATATATCTTGTTTATTTAAAACTGCTCAGATTGAAATCCAAAGAAAAAATAAAGAGATTAATGTGTTAAGAGGAAATGAGTAAAAAAAAAAAAAAAAAGAAATCTTTGATTTTTATTTTATTTTTTTATTTATCATTTTACTGTTTATTTTCTTAAGATGTAAAATGCAACAAAGGCAAGAATGAGAGTAAGGATTGAGGCTTTCAATTGAGCAGAGGGAGAACAATTTATGTATTCAAAAAGTAAGTGTTGACATGATAATTGAAGACAAGCTCCTTCATAGTTTGAATTTGCAACATTGAACTCGCAATCATTTTCATATGCACAATTAGATAAAGACTATTTTTTAAAAAAAAATCAATTTTCAAACTTTAGAAACAAGGGTTTAATAAAGAAAGAAAAATACTTGATAAAGCTCAGCACAAGGGTCATGAGTACATCTTCCGACTCCACTAGATCTCCCGAAACCACGACATCCACAAAATTGATTAGCTTGGCATTGAGCGTTTGATGTGCAATAGTCAACTGGATCTTTTGCACAGAAATTGTTATAGCATCTGTATGATTTACACATGAGGTGTGAACCACCACAATATTCTCCAGTCTTTCTTGATTTTTGTTCAACACACATAGGGATTTCCTTGGGATCATCAGTGTATTTACTTTTAATACATTCATATCCACGAGCACATGCATCATAGACATCAGAACAATTACCAGAAGTAAGTCTTGGTTGACAAACTGGGTCATCAAGGGCGGTGTTGCAGAATGATTTGAGAGAGCATTGAGCAGAGGAGGAGCAAGGTTGACCATCAATAGTTTTGCGAGTACAACGGCCGTTTAACCCACAATATAAATAGCTGGTGGTGCAATCAGCATCAGCAAAGCATCGATCCCCAGTTTTTCCATTATTACAGTAAGTGCTGTACCCGAGTCCAGTTCCACAAAAAGGAGCAGTGTTATTGATTCCAAAGCCATACCTCTCACCAGGGCTTGCATAAGCAACACATCGTTTTTGACCCTCATATCCTTGACAAGAAGAACCATATTCACATTCATAGTTCTGACGGCAAATTGAACCAATGGGGATTGCAGAAGCACAAATATTCTCTGAATTACAATATCTATTTTATTTTTATTTTGGATTTTTGTGGTTGTGTGTTTTTTTATTTTTTTTTGATTTTATTTCTTATTCTTCAAATAAAGAAATAAATATTACAGTCCAGGTTTGCAGCCGATAGCTCCACCGCAAGCAACTCCTTTGTCAACACTTCGGGGTATGGCTAAACATGTCTCATAGGAAACTGTTTCTTTCAAGAGAAGAGAAAGAAAGACAATCAAAGCTAAACCAAGGAATCTAAACCAAAAATAAATAAATAAAATAAAATACAAGTTAAAATCAAAGATGGTGTTATTGGATCTTTGAAAAACATATTATGAATTTTATTATTATTTAAAGTTAAAGGTTTCTATTTCCTTTTTTTTTTTTTTTGGCTTGTTTTTTTAAAAAAAAAATTAAAAACACAACAAAAATTTAAAACTTAAAATTTTCTTTAAAATATCAAAATAAAAAATAAAAATCAATCAATAAAGTAATAAAAAAAAACAAGAAATATATTTTAACAAATATTAAAAAATCAAACAAAAAAACGAAAAAAAAAAGTTTTGACTTTTGTTCACAAAAAAAAAAGTGCAAGAAATCTCGATATTCTTGATCTCTTTTCAACTATAAAATATAATTGAGAGTGGATAATATCAAAAGTCATTGTTTTTATTTATGTATGTGTGTGTATGAAGAATAAGGAAGTGTAGTAAGTATTGAAGAAGCAGAGAGCTAAGAGGAACCTCATTTTGCCTTTTGATTCAAGAGAATTTAATTAATAAAAAGAAAA
>Ga0209960_1003691_pt1 | contig 12747 bp, 21 predicted proteins | sample ThiBiot_500_plan_2_FD_183947 | JGI IMG/M metagenome (GOLD analysis project Ga0209960, IMG submission 183947) | Wastewater bioreactor microbial communities from Cape Town, South Africa - Thiocy_expt_500_plan (SPAdes) | ecosystem: Engineered > Bioreactor > Thiocyanate-remediating >... | reverse complement strand
AAAAATTATATAGAAAAAATAATCAAAAGTTTTCATTTTCAATAATTTAGTGCGAAAATTTTTCATTATTTATTGTCTGAAGTAGTTTAAAAGATATAGTTTAAACTATATCTTTTAAACTACTTCACTTTTACATTAATGAAAATGGAAAACGAAAAAAAAAAAGAAGAAGATGAGAAAGAAGGAAAGGATAAAATAAAAGGAAGGAAAGAATGCAAGAATATTAAAAATTCATATCAAAAGTTCTTAGCAAAAGTGCTTGAAATTGGAATAATTATAATTATAAAACAAAAAATGGAATTAGATTTTGAAATTGGAATTCAAGGGATATAAAATGAGAACATAACTTTTGTTGGATTGAATTACCTTAAAGATTATCTTTGGTAGGATAATATTGATTGAATGAAAGTTGAGCTTCAAGTTAGAAAGCAATCAAAAGGAATTTATGAAGAAGAATTTAATGAACTTTGATTTTGAAGAAGAAGCAGAAAAAAAAAGAAAAATTTGAAAGAGATTTATATTCTTCAAATGAAAAAAAGAGAAAAGATCAACTTGGTGAAAAATTTCAATCTTTCAAACAATCAAACATTCAAATGCTCAAATATTCAAGTGTTCAAATTGTAAATTCTGCATTCCCTAAAATTAGTAAGCTTATTTTTATTTTTTTATTTTTATTTTTATTTTTTTTTCAATTTTTTTTTCAATTTTAGCATCTCTCTCAAAGTGGGCACGAATAATGACGTTTCCATCCCACACATTTGAGTCAGGATAATTGCACATGGCTATGTCTATAACTTCTTCAATAGCCTTGGGAATGCTTTTCAATTATTTTTGACATAGATTATCAACATTCATCCCTTATTGTGGACCTTCCAAAGGAAATATTGTCTAATTTTAACTCTTTGGAGTTGATATAAAACACAAAAACTTAATTCAATTGAAGAAAGAGGAATGGCAAAGAGAAACCAAGAAAGTAAGAAAAGAATTCTGTTTCATCATTTTTGATTAAAAATTATATTTCATCATTTTTTCAAAAAAAAAAAAACATATTCTCATTGAACTTCAATTTTTGAAATAGATTGTTTGTCAGAAATTTGATCCGCTTTCATTTTGACACTTTTTTTCCATTCTTGAATCTATTACAAATCTTTGACGAACCCTTTGTGTTTTTAGCAAATCATTGATGCAATTGACAAAAAAAATTAAAAGAATTCTAAAATAATAAATTCCAATAATTGTAAAAGAAGGTTTTACTTTTTGAAAACAAACTTTCATTTTTTATTTACAAACAAGGTTTTTAAAACTCAGGAATATGTAGCTTTCCATCTTTGATGAGATATTTCTGAAAAAGATCATAAAATGCTTTTATTGTCTTTTCATTTACATTGTAGCCTCTCAAAACTTTTTCCAAACCCTTGAGAGTGAGAGGTAATTTAAGGGATGTAAGCTCCCCTTGCAACTGCTGAGCAACTGTTTGAGCTTCACCTAAAACAATGCTATTCAGCTGGTCTGCCATTCTTTTTTTGCATAGACTTGAATGAAACCAACGCCGTGTTTATAGTTCTCTTTTGTTATTGATTGAGTAATTGTGCATTCTAAAATCCAGAACAGTTCCAGCTATTTTGGAAAATAATATTTTTAAGTGAGGTCGCAGTCTCATTAGAAACGAAGCTCTCACACCCTTTCCACTTCTTCTCTGCCGTAAAGAAATATGGAACAAAAGAGAGGATCCAAAAACTGGAAAAAAAAATAAGCCCCGACATGATGGATGTGATTGTTGGAATCCAATTCTCTGGCAATGAGGCTGCTCACGATTTTGATGGCACAGAAACCGAACTTCGCGAAGAGTGTCTCAAGGAACAATTTTCGATTCTGATGGAACAACAAAAGCTCCAATTTACAAAAAGCTATATTACCCAAGATAATCAAATCCAATTCCATGCGAGAAAACTCAAAGGGAACTCTTTTTTTTAAAAAAAGAAGGTGTGTTAATATTTTATGAAAATTAAATTTCGTTGGAGGGTTTGCAGAAAAAAAAAACCTTCTAAGACTATATCGAGGTCAGTTTCATTATGTTTACAGAAGATGATTGCAATATTATGGGAAAGTTAAAAACAAGCTAACTGGCATACATTCATAAAAATATGTTGTGAACTCGTTCCATTAATTTTTCATTCTATATTATTTCTACAGTGTTCTTTTAGATATCTCACAAGGGGGATTGTTTTATAATCTTTGAGTTCCCACGGGGTTTAAAGAATTCAAGAATTTGTTTTGATACCTATTGTTTTAGGATCTTGATTAGAAAAATGAGTATAAAACAAAAAAAAAAAAAACAAGCATAAATAAAAGAAGAAGAAGAAAATCTACTTCTCATTGTTGCAAACTTGAAGTAACAAAGTAGGAGAGGAATCAGGAAGATCTCACAAATTTTTGATTTTTGATTTTTGACAAAATGATTTCAAAAAAAAAAAAAATGGCGAAAAAGTTTTTTTGATTTTTGGTTTCAATTTTCCCACTTTTCCACCTTTTGAATAAGTATTAGATAAGCAAAAGATGGAAAAGTGATCTTTTTGGAATTTTTTGATTGAAATTGCTTCTTGAACAATCAATACAATGACTGATTCTTTTTCTCTACAAATGAATCAATGAAAGATTAATGAAAGAATCAGTCAAACTGTTCTGAATTGATTTCTTTCATTAATCTTTCATTGATTCATTTGTAGAGATAAGTTCAATTTATTAATGAGAATGATCCAAATTGTTAAAACATCTCAAAAAAAAAAAAAAAAAAATTCCAATGGAATAAATGTTTGATTAAAAAATTTAATGATAGATATCTCATTCATTTCAATTGATTAATTCATTGATTGATTCTTTAATTTCAAGATTCATTTGAAATTAATTACTTTTTGTTGTTAGTTCACTTTAGATCTTTGCTTGAGATATTTGAAAAATGCTTGATTTCGCAATTGATCGGGGAGGAACTTTTACTGATGTTTATTGTGAACGCGAAGATGGGGAACCAATTGTTCTAAAGTTACTTTCTGTTGATCCTGCTTATAAAGATGCTCCAAGAGAAGGAATCAGAAGGATATTGGAAAAAGGTATGAAAATAATGAATTCAGAAAAAAAATCAGAACTAGATTTTTGAATAATTTGATTCCAAAAATCTCTTTTAGTGACTGGAATTCCTCATCCTCGAAATAAACCTTTGGATACATCAAGAATCAGAAGCATTAGAATGGGAACAACTGTAGCAACAAATGCATTGTTGGAAAGAAAGGGAGATCGATGTGCACTTGTAATCACAAAAGGATTTAAAGATTTATTATATATCGGGAATCAAGCTAGACCAAAAATTTTTGATTTAAAAATTGAAACACCAGATCAAATTTATGAAATCGCTGTAGAAGTAAATGAAAGAGTAGTTTTAGTTCCACCCCAAGAACAGGTTTTTTTCGTTTTTCTTTCTATTTTCTTTTTTTTTTACAAAATAAAAAATAAAAACATCACAATAAAAATAAATCACAATTAAATGATGATAAGACACCAAATGATATTATTGGGATTACTGGTGAAAAGGTTAGAATAGAGAAACCAATAGACTTTGATGAATTAAGGAAAGATTTTTCAAAGTTATTAGATTCTGGAATCAAAGATATTGCAATTGTTTTGGTATATTTAAAAACAATTAAAATTTTACAAAAAACTAAAACTCAAAAAATTCTTAAATGAAATAACAATAAAACTTAGATGCATTCTTTCACTTTTCCAGATCATGAAAAACAAGTTGGAGAATTAGCAAAAAGTATGGGATTTGAACAAATTACCCTTTCATCAACTATTATGCCAATGGTTAAAATTGTTCCTAGAGGATTTACTGCTTGTGCTGATGCATATTTAACACCTTCAATTCAAAGATATATTGAAGGATTTTCTAATGGATTTGATGAAAATTTTAAAAATGTTCCAATTTTATTCATGCAATCTGATGGAGGATTAGCTCCTGTTGAAAAATTTTCAGGATTTCAAGCTATTTTATCTGGCCCTGCTGGAGGAGTAGTTGGCTATGGTTAAAATTTCAATTCTTCTAATTTTATCATTCCAATTTCGAAAAAAAAAAAAAAAAAAAAAAAAAAAAAAAAATTAGCTTCAACTACGTATAATGAAAAAGACAAAGTCCCTGTAATTGGATTTGATATGGGAGGAACTTCAACTGATGTTTCAAGATTTTCTGGTACATATGAACATGTTTTTGAAACAACAACAGCTGGTGTTTCAATTCAAGCTCCTCAACTTGATATTAGTACAGTTGCAGCTGGAGGTGGTTCTTGTTTATTTTTCCGTTCAGGTCTTTATTTAGTTGGACCAGAATCAGCAGGTGCTTATCCAGGTCCTGTTTGCTATGGAAATGGAGGAAATCTAGCAATTACTGATGCAAATTTATTCCTTGATAGACTTGTCCCAGAATTCTTCCCTCATATATTTGGTCCAAATGAAGATCAAAGCTTAGATGTAAATTTAACCAAAAAATCATTTCAACAAATAACAGAACAAATTAGAGAATTTATGAGAGAACAAACAGGAAAAGAAGCTGAAGTATCCTTTATATTTTATATTTTATTTTTTCAAAGGAAAAAATGAACTTTTTTACATTTATAAAAGATTACAGAAGATGAAGTAGCTTATGGTTTTATCAAAGTTGCAAATGAAACAATGTGTCGTCCTATTCGAAATCTAACACAAGCTAAAGGTTATGATACAAAACAACATATTTTGGCTTGTTTTGGAGGAGCTGGATCTCAACATGGTAATTATTTTTCCAAAACATTTGAATTCTTTTAATTTTATAGATGATAATTATCATCATTATTATCAATAGCTTGTGCAATTGCTCGTTCATTAGGAATCAAAACAGTTTTCATTCATAAATATTCCTCAATTCTCTCAGCATATGGAATGTATCTTGCTGATGTAGTTCAAGAGTATCAAGTTAGAAAATTTATTCATTCAAAGAAATTTTTTTAAAAAAAAAAAAAAAAAAAAAAAAATAAAAAAAAAAAAAAAAAAAAAAAAAAAAGGAACCTTCTTCACAAATATATTCTGAAGAATCAATGATCTTAGTAAATGAAAAAATAAATGCTTTAAAAGAAGCTTGTATTAAAGATTTAAAGGCCCAAGGTTTTAATGAATCTTCAATTGTTACAAATGGTATCATTGTTATTTTATTTTTTCCTACTTTTCTTTATCCAATTAACTAAAGAAATACATTTATAAAGTTTACTTAAACTTACGCTTTGAGGGAACAGATTTTGCGATTATGACTATGGTTCCTGAAGATTCAAACCGAACATTTGAAGTATTATTTATTTTTTCCAAAAGATGAAAATTTTTGTTTTTCTGTAATTTTTTCCCTTTTTTTTTTTCAGGAAGTTTTCTTTGAACAATACAAACGAGAATTTGGATTTGTTTTAACTGGAAGAAAAATCCATATTGATGATATTCGAGTTCGTGGAATTGGAAAAAAATCTAAAAAGAGTAGCACTTTAGCTTTAGAAAAGAAAAATCCTACTCCAATTTCTTGGAAATCAACATATTTTGAAGGAGGAAGGAGAAAAACTCCAATTTATAATTTGAAAGGTATTGATTTTTGAGATGTTTTTTTTTTCTCTAAAAAAGAAGATAATTTATTGATTTTTTTTTTTCTTTAAATTTCATAGATATGGGACCTGGAGATGAAGTACCTGGACCTGCTATATTACTTGATGAAAATTCAACAATTTTAATTGAACCTGATTGTTTTTCAACTCTAACTTCAGAAGGAGTAAAAATTAAATTAGGAAGTGAAAAACTTGAAAAACTTTCAATTGAATTAGATCCAATTCAATTATCCATTTTTTCTCATCGTTTTATGAGGTTAGAATTGATTGTTTATTTCATTTTTTTAAAAAAAACTATTTGTATTTAGTATTGCTGAACAAATGGGAAGAACATTACAAAGAATTTCGATTTCAACCAATATTAAAGAAAGACTTGATTTCTCTTGTGCACTTTTTGGACCTGATGGTGGGTTGGTTGCTAATGCACCACATATCCCTGTTCATTTAGGAGCCATGCAAGAAGGTATTGATTTTCTCTTTTTTTCTTTTCTTTTCCTTTTCCTTTTCCTTTTTTCTCTTTTTTATAATTTTTGAAATCATAAAGCAATTCGTTATCAATTGGAAAATTGTGAAACTTTGGAACCTGGAGATGTCTTATTATCAAATCATCCAATGGCAGGTGGTAGTCACCTTCCTGATATTACAGTCATCACTCCAGTATTTGACTTTGGAAAAAATAAAGAAAAAGGAGAAATTGTATTTTTTGTTGCTAGTAGAGGTCATCATGCAGATATTGGAGGAATTACACCAGGTTCATTTCTTGATTTTTTTTTTTTTTAGAATCCATTTTCAACTATTTTTTTTTTAATAAGGTTCTATGCCACCCCATTCTAAAGAACTATTTGAAGAAGGTGCTGCAATTAAGTCATTTAAATTAATTAGGAAAGGAGTTTTCATGGAACAAGAAATCACTGATTTACTAATGGGTATATTCTATTCTTTCGCTTGGATTTTTTTTTTTTTTTTTTCCCAATTAAACACATTAAATCGAAATTAAGAACCAAGTAAATATCCTGGGTGTTCAGGAACAAGGAATTTAAAAGATAATATTTCAGATTTAAAAGCACAAGTTGCTGCAAACAATCGTGGAATCCTTTTGGTACAAGAACTGATTTCTGAGTATGGTCTTGATGTTGTTCAAGCTTACATGAATTATATTCAAGAAAATGCTGAGATTGCAGTTCGAGGTTATTTTATTGGTTTTTCGAAGGAAAAAAAAAATTCTTCCCTCGTTTTAAAACTAAAATTTTATTTATTGTTTTAGAAATGCTTAAGGATGTCAAGAAGAAATTTAAAGATCAAGTATAAATATTTTAAAGAAAGAAGAAAAATGTTTAATTTTTTTTAAAAAAAGGATTTAGAAGCAACTGAGTATATGGATGATGGAACCCCAATTCACTTGAAAGTTTCTATTTTTGGTAAATTTGATTTCAAAAATGTTTTTTTTTTTTTTGAAAAAGAATAATTTTGATTATAAATATTAGATGATGGAAGTAGTCGTTTTGATTTCACAGGCACTGGGCCACAAGTCAAAGGGTTCCCTTTTTCTTTCTTCTTTCTTTTTCCTGTATCCCCTTTCAATATCTTAATATTATTAAAGAAATTGCAACTCCCCACCTGCAGTCACTTATTCAGCAATTATTTACTGTTTAAGGTCAATGGTTACCAATGAAATTCCACTGAATCAAGGATGTTTAAAACCTATTGAAATAATTATTCCTGAAGGGTAAAGCTTTCACCTCTAAATTAATTCAAAATTTTAAGACGTTTCCTTTCTTTAAAAAAAGAACGATTCTAAGACCATCAGAAAATGCAGCAGTTGTTGGAGGAAATGTATTAACTTCTCAAAGAGTCACAGACGTTGTCTTGAAAGGTTTATATTTACTTTCATCCACTTAAAATAAATCATAACAATAAAAATCCATTTTAGCTTTTAAAGCTTGTGCAGCTTCACAAGGGTAATTTTCCTGAAACTTTTTTTTTTTCAAATTATTTCTTTATTTGAAGAGAAAAAAAAAAATGAAATAGATGTATGAATAATCTCACTTATGGTGATGAACATTTTGGATATTATGAAACTATTTGTGGAGGAGCTGGAGCTGGACCTACTTGGGCTGGTCATTCAGCAATTCATACTCATATGACAAATACAAGAATTACTGATCCCGAAATTTTAGAAAGGAGGTTCCAATTTTATTTTTTTTTTTTTAAAAAAAAAACAAATTGATCAAGAAATTATTGTTTAAACAAAATAGATATCCTGTAATCCTACGTCAATTTTCAATTCGAGAAGGTTCAGGAGGGAGAGGAAAATTCAAAGGAGGAGATGGTGTGATTAGAGAATTAGAATTTAGAAAAAATGTATTTCTTTTCTTCTTTTTTTTTTTTTTGAAAAAAACTGACCAGCTTGTTATTTAGCTTCAAGTTTCAATTCTTTCTGAAAGAAGAGGTCAATATTTACCTTATGGACTTGAAGGTGGAGAAAGTGGAGAAAAAGGAAAAAATATTGTCATTCATCCTGATGGAAAAGAAGAAGATATTGGTGGGAAGAAATCAATTTTAATATCAAAGGGTGATAGATTGAAAATTATGACTCCTGGAGGAGGAGGTTATGGAATTGCAACAAATGAAGATATGAATACAGATGAAAAAGAATTAAAACATCAAAACAAGAAAATGAAAAAATAGAATAGAATAGAACACATTTTTATTTAAACAAACATTTCTGTTAAAAATCACCTAAAGGAGAACCTCCTATTAAAATTTGAATTTGTTGTTTGTTTTAGTTTTTGTTTTTGGAAAAAAAAATGAAAGAATAGAATAGAATAGAATTTTTGCAAAAAAAAAAAGAAATGAAAAAAGGAAAAACCTTCTGCAACATGTTTTTTATATTGTTCTCGAAGAAGTTTAATGGCTTTTGATCTACCACTCATTCCAGAGTAAGTTTTTCTCATGACTCTTGTTAAAAGTTGAATCAATTTATTGTCATCAATCTCTTGTTTTGACATTTGACCCAAAAATTCCATTATTCCTTCAAAATCTCTACCTAATAGTTCAACTTTTTTTTGAATTCGAATTAGTAACCAGAAAATAATTGTAACAATAAAATTTCAAAAAAAAAAAAAAAAAAAAAAAAAAAAAAAAAAAAAAAAAAAAAACAAGATAAATTAATAAAATAAATGAAAAAAAAAACCTTGGAAGTATTCAAGAGCAGCAACAGCACAAAAAAATAAAACATCAAATCCATCCAAAAAGAATATATCCCAAACTCTTAAACAAGTATGGAATGGGAATGAGAGGAAAATAGTCATGTACCATCTTGTTGCATATGAAGATGGGTGGATTTTTTGATTTCTCTAATGTTACAAAGAATTTAAACTTTGTATCCAAAATAGAAAAAGAAAGAAAGAATCTTACAAAATGCTTCCAAAGTTTTGGTAAATGAAATTTGAAAAGTTTATCATGAACATAAAAACTTTCCATTAATGTTGGAAATCCAGCAATCCAAAGTCCTTTCAAACTAAAGAGATCATCAGATACCAATTTATCCATAATAAAAAATGTTGTCTGTGAAAAAAAATATTGAAAAATTATTTTTTTTACTATATTACATTGAGAAAGTGGATTTTTATACCTCTTCATCACAATGAATTAAAAGAAAAGCGGCAACACTTGCCATTCCTTGACAAAATCCAACTTCAGTATTATAATTTGCATATGCTCTCAATATATTAAACAATTTCATTTGCCTAATTTTTTTTATTCATATAGAAAAAATGAATATCAAGATAACAAAATGAATAAATTTAAAAATAAAAAACTTTACCCTTTTCCATATCTTTGTTTATAATTAATATGATTACGAAGAGTACGATTGATATCTAAATCAATTTGATTTTCATCAACTTCAGCTGTTTCTTTTGATAACATTTCCTAAAATTTGTTATTGAGGATTGATATTATTTTGTCAAAATCAAAAAAGAGGAGAAAAATTCACTTGATATTTTTCGGAGTGGGTATTATCAATTTCTCCAACTGTCATTAATTTCCACATTTGAATTCTCCAAGAATAGGGAATTCCTTTATACACACGTTTTCTGAACTATTAATCAATTAATTAATTAATTAATTAATTTTGGTATTCATCCATTTATTTATTCAATTTAAAATAAAAATAAAAAAGTTTATACTTTTGGGAATTTTCTTAATTCTTGAAGAGAAGGTTTCTTCTTTGTTCCAATCATTTTTTGCCATTTCTTTTCTCTTTCTATCACCTTCTTTGTAGCATTTCCTTGAACATCATCAGAACTATTGAAAGGATAAAATTGAGAATGGTAAATTCATTTTAATCAATAAAAGAAAAAGAAAGAGACCCTTCAATATCATCAATAAATCCATGTCTATCAGCATGTGAATAAACTGAATCATTTTCTTCAACTATGAAAAAATAAGATTTTAGTTTGTTTTCTTTTTTTTTTGAAAAGAAAGAAGTCAACCATTTGCTCCTTCTGAATACACATCAACCAAATTTCTTCCCAAAGTACTTTTCTTTGATTCTAATTTTTTCTTTTCCATTGTTTTTTTGCTTTGATGGGTTTGAGATTTGCTGACTTCAGTTTCAATTTCTTTTAACAATTTATTTCTCTTTTCTTCATCTTCAATTCCCATTTCTTCAAGTAATTCATTATTTAAATCAGGTAAAACTTCTCCATCAATTGAATGTTCTTCAAAATATTCTTTGAACTCTCCTAATCCAATCCTTTCAATCCAATCTTCAACTTCTTTTTGGTCCCATAATGAAAGATCTTTTGGTTCACCCATCTTTGATTTCGAATAACTCAACAATTATTAAAAAAACAAAACAAGAGGTCCTTTTTAAAACACTCTTTGAAATCTATTCTTATTAATTTATTATAATTAATGAATTAATGAAATCAAAAAGAAACCTGAAAATAATAATAAATTTACCTCAAATTTTGAGTCAAAAACTTCGAACTTCCTCTTTGTTCCCTTTGTTATATTATTCGACTGATCTGATCCAAGAAATTGATCTATTCTATTGTTTTTATTATTGTTTTCATTGATTATATGATTATTGTTTTCAATTATATATCTTTTGTCTCAAAACTTTGGGTTATTTATTGTTTATTTATTATTGTATTGTTGACTTTTCATCAACTCATAACATTATATCCAAATTTTCATAATATTCATATCATAACTGATCAACTTATTCATATTCAGCATTCTTAACTTTACAATTTCATTCACCTTCAAATACTAATTATAAGTAGACCAATAAGTTATTTATTATTTCAATAACTGTTTTTTTTTTTTTTTTTTTTTCCTTTTGACTTTTGTATTTCCAATTCATTATTATAATATACCAATTTTTTTTCTCTCATTCAAACTAAGGAAAGGATCTATTCAATTTCAATTTCTTTGAATATATTATAATATTTGTTATAATTATTGTTATAATTATAATTGTTATTGGGAATGGGTGTTGATATCTCTTCGTCTTTCAATTAATTGTTTTATTTATTCGCCCATGTGGATGATTCTCAAGAACGAAAAACAAAAATAAAATGAAGATCTCCAAAAAATGAGAAAGTAACTTAGTTGATTGATTGAAGTAATGACGATTCCATTCTGAATGAATAATTGAAACTAAAGTAACTGAGTTACTGTACCATGGAAAGAGTTGAAAATGAAACTAACTTTGCTTCTGGAAGTCAATGTGATATGATGCATGGGATTTCAAACTGAGAAATGATGGTATTCAAAGTTTTTGAAATGGTGAACAATGTAAAACAAAATTTTAATATTTAACAGTTTATTTCTTACTTGTATTTCAAATAAAACTTTCCCATCTCAACTGCAGCAGTTCCCCAATCCTCACCATTATTATATCCTCCTATTATTTTTTTGTTTGAAAAATGAAAATAGATGTTATAAAACAGAAAAAAAAAAAAAAAAAAAAAAAAAAAAAAAAAAATTGACCTTCCATTAAACCAGCTCTTTGACGAGCTTGTTCTTCTGTTAAACAAGTTAAGACTCCAAAAATGATTGGAGCTGTTTTCTTCAAATTTAAAGTCGTAATTCCATTACTGACAGATTCAGACATATATTCAAAATGCATTGTTTCATCTTTGATTAAACATCCAACACAAATTACAACATCATATTCTATCAAGAAGAAAAAAAAAAAGTTTCAAAAAACAAATTGAAAGAACCAAAAGAAAATGAATAAGAAAAAAAAAAAAACTTGGTTGGAAAAATGATGCAGAATAAGGTAACTCAAATGGTCCGGGTACAGAGAAGAAATGAACATTTTTTTCAAAAACTCGATGTTTTCTCAATGATTTCAGACATCCTTCAATTAAACCTGAGACAATGACTTGATTCCATCGAGTGTGAATAATAGCAACTCTTAATGCTCTTCCATCAAGTTCTTGTTCAAGTGGAGGTAGTCTATTAATTATTTCTTTATCTGCCATTGATATCAATGATCCTATGAAATGTATTTTTTTTATTGATCGATGTCGAATGTCCTCTCAATTGATTGATTGATTGATTTGAATCAGTAAAAAATAAAATAAATAATGATTTTACTGTCTATTTCGAATCAAATAAACAACATCATTGAAATAAAATAAAAAAAGAGTACATTGTTACTCAACAAGTGCGCAAATCTTGCAACAATGCGAATACAGCGATAACAAAGATTGAAGTGATTCATTAATTAATTACAAAAAGAGATTTCTGGTCAAACAAAACAGAAAAAAGGGCGGGAACACGTGTGTTTTTCTTGGTTGTTCTAATTTTGTTTCTATTATTTATAATTGTAGTTCTAAGTCATAATGAATAAAGATAAACAATCACAAGTGAAATACGAACAAATGGATTAAAAAGAAACCCTTTTGATATATAATTCTAATATTAAATGAAATGGGATAGAATGGATTAAAAAAAAATAGGAACTTTTTGTCAAACAACAGGAAAAAAAAAATTAAAATTTTCGTTATTTTTTTTTTTTGTTTTTTTTTTTCCTTTTTTTTTTTTTTTTTTTTTTTTTTTTTTT
>Ga0209960_1003690_pt1 | contig 12751 bp, 17 predicted proteins | sample ThiBiot_500_plan_2_FD_183947 | JGI IMG/M metagenome (GOLD analysis project Ga0209960, IMG submission 183947) | Wastewater bioreactor microbial communities from Cape Town, South Africa - Thiocy_expt_500_plan (SPAdes) | ecosystem: Engineered > Bioreactor > Thiocyanate-remediating >... | reverse complement strand
GAAAAAAAAAAAAAAAAAAAAAAGGAAAATTTTAAAATTTCAAAGTCGAATTATAATAAAACTTCAATAAAATGATAACTATGAAGTAAAACTTAGAGCAAATTTCAACTTTCAAAAGGTGTATAAATTATAAATTATAAGCTCTTAAATTATTAACTTCTTAACTTATGAACTTGTAAGTTACAGAACAAAAAAAAAAAAAAAGTAAAAGTCAAACCTTTTTGTCTTCAATTAATTCTCTTTTATAAACTTGAACAATAAACTTCTACAATCCAAAAATACAATACAACACTCTTTTTTTATTCCCTATTCCTACACTTTCTCTTCTTCTCTTCTCTTGAATAAAAAATGAATTGAGTTTTAAATTATTAGGAGTTAATCCAATTCTTGCAAAAAAGTGATTTTTTTTCTTATTTGTTTTTATTTTGTTTTTTTCTTGTTTTGGGTTTTTTCCTTTTCGCCTCCTTTTTTTTTTTTTCTTCAAGGCGGGTATTTTGATTTGTTGCTCCTCTCTTCATCAATCACTTGATACTAGTCCAAATTATAAAAATCTCTCATTACCTCCTTATTTCATTATTATTTCCTTCAATCAATTATTGATTCAGTTTTCAATTTCAATCAATAATTCAAATCAAAAAATCAAAAAGTTTGGAATTGTATTTCTTGAAATGGAAACGGTTTTTCCTTTTTGTATTTATTGTTTGACTGTTTGTTTGGATTGAGGTGAAATGATTTAGATTTTGATGCCTCTTGTTTTTTTTAAAAAAAAATTGAAAATAATTCACAAAATATCATATTTTCTTTTAATAAATTTTTTAAGGTAATTAATTTTTATTTTGTCCAACAATAGCACCTGATTCTTCAAGAGCTGCTTTTCTTTTAGCTGCAAGGGAATCTATTGATAATTGATTGTTGGATTGGTTTTTGTAATTATTTCATTTTTTGTTTCAAAAAAAGTGAAATACCTTGGATTTCTACTAGTTTCCTTTTTCCAATTGGATAGAAAAATAACAATATGAGAGAGATGGTGAGCTATTTGAATAGTAAAGGATGAGAAGAAAGAAAAGAAAAAGAAGAAAAGGAAAAGAAAATTTACAAGAACTGCAGGTCCAATTGAAACAATCATTTTTAATGTCTTTGTAACTTCCTACAAAAAGATTATTTTGTTTTTTTTTTAAAAAAGGGTTTTTAAAAAAAATTACTGCTCTATTTTGAAGTGGATTTTGAGCATTATATCCACCTGCAGCTAGAATATAATTTGAAAGAGCTAATCCTAAACCTGCTGCAACTTTTTCAAAGAAAACAAAAAAGGAATAATACAACCCTTTTTAAAAAAAATAAATAGATTTTTTAGGTTTGTTTTAGAATTTTTTTTTTTAAAAAAATGATTAATTACCTTCTCTTCTTAATCCAATTTTGAGTTCATCTAAATCAATTGCATCTGGTAACATAGCCCAAGGAAGATAAAATAGACATCCAATTCCAACACCATATAAAATACAGAAAAAGTACATAAATGCAACATTTTGAAAAGGTGCAAAAGCTGCAGCCTATGAAAGAATTCGTCTCATTAAATATATAATATTCTTTTTTTTTGAAAAAGAAATAAAAATAAATAAATGAATGATTACAAAACAAAAGCCATATAAAATAACACAGCCAATAACCCAAGTCCATTTTTTTCCAATTCTTACTGAAATTCTTCTAATTATTGGAACTGTGGGAATAATCATCAATAATCCGACAATTAATCCATATGTAAAATCATCTAATAAATGAAATACAATGAAATGAAAAATGAAAAATGAAAAAGGGATTAGAAGAAAAAAAAAAAAGAAGTACCTCTTAATCCTAGGACATATCCAAAATAAAGTAATAAATTTGCTTGGATAATTTGAAGGGAAAGCCAACCACAGCATGCAACTCCACATAAAATCATGTAAGGTTTATTTTGTAGAAGGAAAAGGAGTCCTTTCAAAATTCCAAGTTGATCAACTTCTTGAACAATCATAATTTCATAATCTTTTTCACGTACTCCAAAAAAGCTTTATTGATTTATTTTATTTTATTCATAAATATTTTATTTATTTTAGAAAATCTTGAATCAATAAATAAATAAATAAATAAATACCAAATTAAACATGAACAAACAATTAAAACTGCTAGAATATATGCTCCAACCAGATATGCATTTGATTGTCCTACTACATCTGGCAGAACTTTTGATAATTGACCCATAATTAAAATAAATCCAATTTGACCAATTCCACCTTTATAAATGAAATTATAAATTATTTGAGAATTATTTATTTTGAAGAAAATTAAATAAGTAATTAAATAATTAAATATATAATATAAAATTAACCAAGAATAAATCGATATTGTGTAAGAATATTCCGCTGTTGTTCACTCGAACTTAATTCCATCGTTAATGCAGTAAAAGGAACAAAATAACAAGTATAAAATGATCTTTGAAGACAATACATAACGAAAAAATAAGCGAATTTTTGAGCTTGATTTTCAAGATCAAGAGCCAACCAGAGACAAAGAAAAGAAATGGCAGTTGGGAATGCTGAAAATAATAACCTTTTTTTTGTTTTTAAAAAAAAATAAGATTAATTAGATTAATTATTTTAGAAAGTAAAATCAATTTGAAAAATACCAAGGCCTTCTTCTTCCCCATCTTGATCGAGTTTTATCTGACTAAGAATGATTGAAAAAAAAAAAAAAAAAAAATCAGAAATCAAAGATTAAAATTAAAATTAAAATTAAGAAGAAAAAGAAATATGAACCAAATATCCAACAATTGGATCAATAATGGCATCCCAAACCTTGACAATTAATTGTAATGTTCCAGCATTAGTTGGAGTTACGAGTGCAACTTCAAGAAGAAATGGATTCCAAAAGAAACCAATGACATGAGTTGCACTATGATTATGATTAATTAATATATCATTAGATGAAAATTGTTAAAAAATTTAAAGAATTACCCATTTCCTATTGTTCCAATACCAAAAGACCACTTTGTGCATGCACTCAAAGGAGCATCAGGGTCGAACCTAGCATCCCTTCTCTCTCTCTCATTTTTAATTTCTTCTTCTTTTAGAGCCATCTTAGAGTACTCCTCATCCTCTCCAATCAGTCTGTCATCCATTCTAAAGTGAATTAAAGTAAAGTTTAGTTTAATAACTTCACTGGGTGTTATTCATTCAATTAAAAAAAACAAAAAAAACAATTAAAATTTCGAACCAAATTTTTTTTTTTTTTTTGTGAGTTTTTTTTAAAAAAAAATCAAAAATCATTCATTTGTTTGATCAAAGTATTTCACATTGAATTCAAGTTGAAACAAGAGAATAAGTCATCAATAAGTTATCGATAAGTTATCAATAAGTAATCGACGGTGAGAAAGAAGAGAAAAAGGACAAAGAAAAAAAAAAAAAAAAAAAAAGGCAAGGGGATCTCTTATTATTTTATCAATTCCCTTTCTTTATCCCCAATTTTTTCCAATTTTTCATAAAATTGATCATAATTCTTCTTTTTATTTCATATTTTAAATGGTTTAATGGTAAATTTTTGTTGTAATAATGGATATGAATAAGAGAAGATCGAATTGAAAAAAAATGATTGATTAATTGCTCAAAAAGTTGTGTTTTTTTTTTTTTTTTTCTAAGTTTTTTGGCGGGAAAATTCTTTAAAATGTCAGGTGCTCTTCTTTTTGATTTATTTATCTGAGTCAGGTGTTTTTGCTGAATGACTCAGGGAATCACTGATGGGTTCATGAATCATGAATTCAAAGTCTTTTGGTATAGATCAGTCAGGAGATAGATCAAAGAACAAAAAAATGATGTCTTTATTTCTTTTATTCTTCTGACTCTTTACAAGGATTTTAACAAGGAATCTTTGATATTGGTACTGTTTGTTAATCAAAAATTCGCGTTACAATTAATCAAACAATTGATTGGTTTCTGTGTTTTTGGTCAATAAAAAAAAGAAAAAAGATTTTTATTTACAAATTTTATTTGAATTAATTAATCCTTTTGGAAACTCAAATATTGATCTGAAAGAAGAACCATCAGTGCAAAAAGGGAAGCAGCTTCACAAACTTGAAATATAAGAGAAATCATTTAAAGTTAATATTGGCATCAAAATTTTGAAAAAAAAAAAGAAAAAGAAATTACTTGAATATCCAAGTTGTATTTCCAATCTAATTCTTGTTTCAATGGGATCTCTTTCAAATGATTCCAATAATTCAATAATATCTGAAAATTCTTCACAATCTTCATTTTCTTCTTTATTGTTTCTTGCAATATCAATTGGAGTCATTCCTTCATTATTTTGGATAGTTAAATTCACTCCCCTTCCTGATGCCAATATATGTTGCACAATCTCAAAGTGTCCATGATCACAAGCATAATGTAAAGATGTTTCTCCCTCGTTGCATGCTTTATTGATGTCAATTCTTTTATCATTTAACAATAATTTCACTATTTCAATATGTCCTCCTCGACAAGCATAATGTAAAGATGTTATACCATCGTAGTTATTTGGTTTATTGGGATCAGCTAATCTTTTATTATTTAATAACATCTTCACAATATTAATATGTTTATATCCACAAGCAATCCAAAAAGGTGTTGTTCCATGATTCATAGCTTCATTGATATTGACTTTCTTATCATTTAATAATAATTTCACAATTTCAATATGTCCATCTTGGCAAGCAACATAAAAAGGTGTTGCACCCTGATTTTGTGATTTATTGAAATTAACTCTATTATCATTTAATAATAATTTCACTATTTCAATATGTCCTTCTCTACAAGCAATATAAAAAGGTGTCCAACCTTCATTATTTGCTTTGTTAATATCAACTCTCTCATCATTTAATAATAATTTCACAATTTCAATATGTCCATTTTCACAAGCAATAAAAAAAGGTGTTGCCTCATTCTCATTTCCCTTGTTAATATCAACTATTCTTTGATCATTTAATAGCAATCTCACAATTTCAATATGACCATTTTCACATGCAACATAAAAAGGTGTTCTTGAATCTTTATCTATTTGATTGAAATCAACTCCATTATCATTAAATAATAATTTCACAATTTCAATATGTCCATTTCCACAAGCACTATGAAAAGGTGTCCATCCATAATTATTTGCTTTATTGATATCAACTCTACTACCATTTAATAATAATTTCACAATTTCAAGATGTCCATTTTCACAAGCAATATAAAGTGGTGTTTTCTGATTTTGCCAATTTGTATTTATTTGTGAATTTTGAAGTAAGTCTATAACATCTTCAATTCTTCCATTACAACAAACTTCCCAAAGTTTTTCTTCCATTTTGTTCTCTTTGGTTTGTGCTCAAAAATAAAAATTTAATGAGATCTCTCACTTTTTTGTGTTTCTTTATTTACAATTGAAATTATTCACATCCTTCTTTTTTTTTTTTTGTTGATATTTTTTTGTTTTTATTTTAGACATAATATCCTTCAGGAGCATTTTTATAAAGGTTGATCAAATGAATAAAGGTTTGGAGTTGTTCTTCAATTTTAACTTTTGTAAAATCATCAATCAATTTCCCTGTTTCATCAAACTTATCAGGTCCTGTTGGAACACAAACTTCGGGAGTGAGAAGAGGAATCATGTCAAGGAAAACAAAAGTTTGACGAAGATGTGATTGAGCTCTCACAGTTCCATGTGTACCTTTATTTATCGATTTATTTATTTTGTTGATTATATATTTTGGAAAAAAAAAAAAAAAAAATAAAAAATATTTTTTTTTTTTTTTTTTTTTTTTTTTTTTTTTTTTTTTTTTTTCATTTCTTTAAAATAGTAGAAGAAGGTGAAGAAAATTTGAATCTTGACCCTTTAGGGAGTATGAATCCAATATTACAAAAACAACCAGAAAATGATTAAAAATTTTGACAATTTAGATTTTTTTTTACTTTCTTTTTTTTTTCAAAAAAAAAAAATCTAGGATAGAACATTGAAGTTTTAAAGTTTTCAAAGTTTTATCAATTGTTTTATAATATTTACAACATTGAAGCAAAAGAAAATATTTGAACTGTACAATCAGAAGAACATGTTGAAATTAATGAAAGCTTCTGGTTTAAAGTCATCCCTTCAATTGAACCAGCATGCATCTTTGAACCAAAAGTGGAAACATTTTGTAGTGAATCACTAAATTTCCAAAAGAAAACATATCCATGACTTGTTCCACAAGTGATACAAAATGTTTTTGAACCAGTTTTATCAGAAATAACTTCTCCTGCATCTAAATAAGTAATGGTATGCCACCCAATATCTCCAATTGCTTCTGTTTTCAAGATAGCTAAACATTCACCGGTCTCTGGTTTCCAAATACGAACAGTTCTAAATTAATACAGTTTTTATTTAATTTGAAAGTTTGATTTTTTTTTTTTTAATTTAAATTAATTACCTATCATCTGATGAAGAAATTATTAATTCTCCAAATGATGAAGTTTTCCATCTAATACAAGTTACAGCAGCAGTATGTCCTTTCAAAATTGAAATACATTTTGGGTTATCCATTGATTCCTAAATTTTGTTGAAAAATCAAAGTTGCAATAAAAAAAGGAAGAAAAAAAAAAAGTCTTGAAAGAAGAATCAAGAAGAAAAATAAAAAACCTCAATTTTCCAAATAGCAATAGTTTGATCTTCAGAAGCTGTTGCGACTTCATTTGTTGAAGGAGAAAAACATAATGACCAAACTTCAGCAAAGAATTTAATTGAACCAAAATTTACATCTGTTGAATCTTCAATAGGTTTGTGTGCTAACCAATGATGTCGGATTGAATTTGAAAAATCTGATATTAATTTGTCTTCATGAAGAACCAAAAATGCAACATATCCTGAAGTTGATCCTATCGCAATTTTAACTAAACCTGATTGTTTTTCAATAACTGAATCAATTGTTGTAATTCCTCCTTCAGTTTTCCATTTTGTTTCTATTTCCTTTTTTTTTTTTTTTGTGATTAATTTTTTCCAAAAAAAGTGAATAATGAAAAATTACAAAGGAAGATGTTAGAATGTGAACATGTCCTTCAAGATCTCCAACAATTAAAATCTCTTTTTGTGGAATCCATTTTAGTGATCTCACTGGAAAGTCAACCTTTTTTTTTTTTTTTTTTTTGAATCAAATTTATTGATTGTTAATTATAAATTTAATGAATTTAAGAACAATATGAAGAAAGAAAGATATCATTGAAAGGTACATTACCTTTGAAATTGTATAAGGTTTTGATTCTTTTGATTTCCAGAGAATTACTTGACCCGAGAAATCTCCTACTGCGACCAAATTATCTAGAGTACGATTTGAATTGAAATTTGATGAAACAACAGATAAAAATAAATTATGAACCATTTTCTCTCGAATCTAATCCACAACAAGTTAATGAATGAAAAGAAATATGTGGTTCATGATGATCAACCTGAAATTATTTATTTCATTTTATTTTGCTTTATTCGAAAAAAAAAAAAAAGATTCATCTTACATTACGATCAAAGATCCACATTTCATAATCATTACATGCAAAACAAGTTGTATCATTAATCCAATCAAAATGATGAATCGTTCCACTTGGTCCTTTAAAAGAAGATTCATTAATTGCTTTTCCATTTTCAATAGTGTATTCATAAAATATTCCTCCACTAGTTGGACAAACCAAATGACAGTTTTTAAGCTAAAGAAAAAAAATTTAATTGAAAAGAAAATAAGAAAAGAATGAAAAAAAAAAAAAAAAAAAAAAAAAAAAAAAAAAAAAAAAAAAAAAAAAAAAAAAAAAAAAAAAAAAAAAAACATACTCTGATTTGTTTAAAAATTCCAAATCCTGGTGCTTTAAATGTATGAGTAATCTCTAATGTATTAATATTGAAAATATAAATCTCTCTATTTCGACAACCTAGGACTCCAATTTCATTTTGATGAACAAAAATATCAACATCTCCAGAATAACTTTGAGTTTCAAAGAGTTCATTGCCTTCAATCATTGAAAATCTTGCAATAGTAAATGACTCAGGAGTTGGTTGTTTAATGACAACTAAGTAGTCTTCTTCATTAAAAATTGAAAAGGGATAATTTCCAACTTTTATCCATTCATGTTTTAATTCAAATTTTGCTATTTTTTGCAATAGAAAAAAAAGAATTTTTTTTTAAAAAAAACAAATTAATGAAGAAATAAAAAAGATCCTTACATTCATTTAATGGAGTAATAGAGACAAGCGATAAATCATGTCCATCATTTGAAGCAATTGAAATGTAATTTCCTTTCCAATCAACAAAATCAGCTTTATTTGAAACTTGAATTGTATTTGAAACCCTATCAAACAAATAAATAAATACAATCAATTAATAAAATCATAAAATCATAAAATCAACAAAAATAAATAATTAACGAACCTTTCCCAATTACTATTCCATATTGTAACATGTCCTGAAAAATCACAAGTGACAAACAACGTTTGAGGTTCATTACTAACTAAACATACAATCATATCATGGTCAACTTGCACCTGTTGCTTTTGCTCCTTACTTCTAAGCTCCCATTCAACAATAGTTGATCCAAGTGAAGCAACAAATGAGTAATCATTAACTCCTTTCTTTCCAACTCGATCTCTTGAGTTATCTTTCAGAAATCCACTCACAAATCGACTTGTTGAGACACCAAACGAGCTAACAACTTGTAACATTTTCAATTGAAATAATTGGTATTACTTTCTCTCCTCTAGACAAAACTCTACAATCTGTAACGATTATTTTTATTATTAGTTAACTATTATTTTTAAAAATTAAGTTGATTCTATACCTTGTTTCTTTTGTTTGGTTTAAGAGATCAGTTGCAAAAATCAGTTATTTTTAAAAAAAAAGAGATCTCAATAATTGAAAAATTGAAATCTGTAAAATTTAAATCCAAAATGAATATTAATATTAGAAAAATGAACAGAATATCTTTGAATATATAGTAAGATGTTGTGGTTTGCTGAAATTTAGTTGTTTAGTTTATTTATTGTTTGATTATTAATTGATGAGACCAACAAGAAAAAAAGTCTTTGTCACCAAAAAAAAAAAGTCTGAGTCATCTTTATTTCTTCTTTGAAACTCAATCAGTCCTTCACTTCACTTCATTTCAATATTACATTCAAATCTTGTTTTATTTATTTATTTATTTATTTATTTGTTAGGATGTTGAAAAAAAAAAAGATTTGGAAAGAATTTTGAATTTTTACAAAAAGTGTTAAATTTATTTGATTGATTTACTTCACTTCCTCCCTGCGTGTCTCATATTGTTACAAATTATAAAGATGTTTAGTAAATAATAAAAGTTAACTCCTTTTTGAGAGTTCTCCATTTAAAGCTTCTAAAAATTTTGATAATGATTCTTTAGGAATTTCAACACACCAACTTTCAAATTCAATTTTTCCTTTAGCTTGTTCACAGGCTTCACGAAAACCAAGAGAAAATTTACTACAAAAAATAAATAAAAGAAAAGGAAAAAGAAAAATGTATGAGAAAATGTTCGAGAAAAATGATAAATAAAATGAAATAGATACTCTTTTAAATGTTGATCAACTTTAAGAGGGGTTCCTCCAATAATGAAATAGTTTGTTTTTGAAGGAGTTGGAGATATAAGAATAAGAGGGAGCATTAATTTTTTTGATTCCTTTATTTATTAATTCAATTTAATTTAATTTAAATTAAAATAAATCAATATTAAACTTACTTGAACAGCTTCCAATAAAAATAAATTTAGTCTTCTCAAAGATCCTGGATGTGCAAATGCTGGATCGAGTTCTTTAATAATAGAATACCAAAAGGTACTTGTTTTGATAATTGATTTTTTCTCTATCAGAGAATTAGCTTGCATAATTAAAGATTGAGAGCCAATTTTTGATAGTTGTATTCCTTTAGTTATGAGATCAAAATTTTGTCTATTGAGTTTTTTTTTTTAAAAAAAAGTAAAATGAAGTGATGGTGAGAATAAATTACTTTTCAAGGCTATCTAGAGCTTGAAAGATATTAGTTTGTTCTATTAACGTTTCCACTGCATATACTGTATCACTTGCAGATATTTTTTCAAATCCAATCTTTATTTTTATTTTTATTTTTTGAATTTTTTGTTTTGTGTGAAAACTTCTTCTTGAATAAAACTTACATTTTTTACATATGATGAAAAGGACATCTCTGGGAGTCCAAATCTTGGACAAAATTCTTGAAGTTTCTCATTTAATCGTCTATAATTTATTTATTGATTTTTTAAAAAAACAAAATAAGGGAAAACAAACTCAGAGATCTTTACGTTCAAAGGAAGAAAAAAAAAAGAAGAAAAAAAAGAGAAAAAAAAAAAAAGGAAAAAAAAGAAATTACGCTTTCGTATCTAAGTCCATATTTGCGAATCTTTGTTTGCATTCTAATAAAGGAAGACTTAAGAAAGAAAGAAGTGATTAGTTAAATCTTGTTTATAATCCAAAAAAAAAAGAAAAGAAAGCAAGTGAAATAGGAACCCCATTTTAGCAAGAAGCATCTCCAATTTATCTCTGCCTTTTTTCCTCCAGATTCCTAGTCGAGTTGCAACATAAGGAGAATAAAACATTGAATCATATACATTCCAATGTCGAAGAAGGACCAATTTTAATTCTTCTTCAATTTTAATTGCTTCAGCAGCTCCTTGTAATTGTAAGACATGATTCTTTTGAAAAAAAAAAACAATGAATTTTTTATCTGAAAAAAAGGAAATGAATACGTACATTATGTTGTTCACAAAAAGTTTCATATTCATGTTGAGGAACTTTTTCATTTAGAAGTAAATCAGTAATTCCAACAATTGATAACCTATTTATTAAATATTTAAGAAAATTATTTCCTTTCCTTTTTTTTTTTTTTTTTTTTTTTGGAAATTGAAATTAAAGTTAACCAAAGTAATTCAACAGAATTTTTGTTCAAATTAACAGTAATTTCAAATAGAACTGCTGCAGTAGAACAAGCAAAATATTCTGATGAATAATATTCTGAAATTTCTCTAAGTAAAATATTCTTTGCTCTCCTATCTAAATCCTTTTTTTTTTTTTGACAAAAGTTAATTTCACAGTTATTAAACGATTAATGAAAATAAGTTCAATACTTCATATCGAGCCCTCTTTCTTTCTCTTCCATCTCCTTCAAGACTTTCTTCATCAAAATTGTCATCGTCATCATCATCCTGAAGGTATTTAATTTTTAATTCATTAATTTATAAGGATTGGATTGTTTCTTTTCAAAAATAAAAAATTACATTTTTCAAAGTTTTAGTTGCGAGATATATTTTTTTCATTTCATCTGTTTCTTCTTGAATCATGACAATCTGAATATTTTCTTGTTATTGAAAAGGAAAAGAAAAGAAAAGAAAGAAAAATAAATCAACATTATCAGATTCATATAAGTTATTTAAATGAGTTGGTCTATGTGAATCGAAAACATAAATTGTTGTATTTTCATTCAATGAGAAAAACTCAGCTAAATCTATCGTTCCTCCACAATTTATCAATACCACAGATCTCAACTATTAAAATTAAAATTAAAATTGAATAAAGAGGTTTATGAATTAAATTAATCAAATTTTGAATTAAATAAAGAAAAATAAAAAAAATGAAATAAAACCTCTTCATTTCCTTGAATTAATTGAAGGTTAGCTTGAGTCAAATCATCATAACTTGCCACAGGGACAAGTTTATAACCTACAAAGTCAGACTTAAATAATGACTATTAATTTTATTAAATATTAAATATTAACAATTCAATTTTCAAAATGTTATGAAATAATTAAGCTCTTAAATTATTAAAAAAAAAATGAAGTCAATACCAATAATATTTTTGTAGCACAGACCGAGTCAACATCAGGAGCAGAGAATATCAAAACAGAGCAGTCATTCTCCAATGCCTTAGTCTTAATCTCTTGATAGCTCCTTCCAAAGTTATCCTTTGAAACAATCATTTCCTTTTCGTTTTTTAATTGTTGTTTAAATATTATAATTTGGTTTAATTGACAAAGGTTTACTTAGAGAATTGAAGGTCAAAAAATAAGAATTGGAAATTGAGGGAAAAAAAAAAAAAAAAAAAAAAAGAATCTCCAAAACCTCAGAAAAAGGCAATTTCCACAAGAACTGACCATGTCAGTTTATCAACAATTCGTAAACTTTTTTTTTTCTTTCCCATATCTGATAATAGCATTTGAGCTCAAATTAATCATTCTCATATAAACGCAGCTGATCAACCAATCATTGGAGAAATTAAAATGACTTTAGATCATGATCCAGAAGGAAAAACTTTAAAAATTATTATTTTAAATGCAAATGTTAATCTTCCAGAGTAATTTCTTCTCTTTTCTTTCTCTTTTCTTCTTCAAAAATTTGAATTGCTTGTAACAATAGGGAAATTGAAGAAACTCAATCTATTTATTTAAAACTTCAACTCTCTCCCGATCCTAAAAAAGCTACAAAAAAGAAAACTAAAGGATTAAATGAAGCTTTTCCAATGGTTTTCAATGAAACATTTATGTATCGACTGGAAGATCTTGAAAAGAAAAATCATGTTAAATTTGAGCATTTAGAAATTTCGATTATTCTCAAATCAGCTGTTGTAAAATTCACATATAAAAAGGAGGTCGTTGGTCATCTTGTTGTACCTTTGAAAGATGTAATTTCTTTTTTTTTTTTTTTTTTTTTTTTTTTTTTTTTTTTTTTTTTT
>Ga0209960_1003688_pt1 | contig 12768 bp, 10 predicted proteins | sample ThiBiot_500_plan_2_FD_183947 | JGI IMG/M metagenome (GOLD analysis project Ga0209960, IMG submission 183947) | Wastewater bioreactor microbial communities from Cape Town, South Africa - Thiocy_expt_500_plan (SPAdes) | ecosystem: Engineered > Bioreactor > Thiocyanate-remediating >... | reverse complement strand
AATTAGAAAAATTCTTTTAAAAAATCATTTCCAATAATTCAAAAATGTACTAAAATAACATAGAAATCGAATTGCATCGAAAAAAATATTATTCATTTCATTAGTTTTTGAGTTAATGAGATAAAGGCAAAAATTTTATAATTGAAATCCTAACAAAAAACCGCCGCCATCTTTGTTAACTAGTCTACCACTTCATTTTGAACTTGTTTCATTCATCTTATTATTTGAAATGTCTTCTTTGAATAAGTAAGTTCTCTTTCAATTTTAAAATTGAAAAAAAGATCTTTCACTTTTTTTTTTAATTTTTTTTTAATTTCTCTTTTCCCTGAATTTTTTGAGTTCATTTTCAAAAATAAGACAAATTTTATAAAATTTATAATAAATTTGTTCCCTTTTTTGAAAAAAGAAATTTTTTCATTTTGTTTTTTGTTTTCATTCTTCCACCTATTAACTTGATCCCAATAAGTAAAAAGGTAACAAAGTGAACTTATTATTTCAAAAAGGTTCAAAAAAATTTTTTTCAATGAGAAAGAATTTCTTTCATTATTCCAAGCTTCGACATTATCTTTCTTCACATATTTTTCTTTGAGAACACAAAAAGATCAGTTTACGACTTCTTGTTTTGCCAAGAATTTTTCATTTTGCTTTTTCTTTTTTGCTTTTTGTTTTTTGTGGACAAACGAAAAGCAAAAAAAAAGTGATGTCTCTTCGAATATCCAAAAAGGGAACAAAGAGGATGAAAAGTAAGTGAGATTTGTTCCCTTTTTTGAAAGGCAAACCAAAAAACAAACATTTTCTTTTTCTTTTCTAAAAGAACCATTCAAAACCAACTCAAATGTCAACTTCTCTTCAACAAACAACTTCCTCATTAATTCATTCTTATTCACTTAACCTCTACCTTTGATCTCAACAACTTCTTAAAACAACACACATATCCAGATTAAAATTGCTTCTTAATTGATTATTTTAGTGAAACAACTGATTATTTTTTCTTTCTTTCTTCCAAAAGCTAAAAACCATTATTATTCTTTTAGGTTCTAAAGAAGACAAAGCTAAGGAGCAACAATAAACAATAAACAAGAAGCAAGGTATTCTTTCATTTTTCTTATTTTTTCTCTTCAATAGTTATTAATTATAAGAATAAGGAGTCAGACTTCCAAAAATCTCTTCATTTTCAAAGTTATTAGAACAAAATATTTTTGTGAAACAGAGGGAGAAATATTGACCAAAATATGGAAGGAGGGGTATGATTTGTTACAGAATGTTTTTTTTATCTTCAACTTCACATTTCATTTTTTTTTTTTTTATCTATTTTTAATTCATAGAACCAACCTCCTCTTGAAAATCAACCTACAGAGGACGAACCACGTCAATCTCAATCTCAACCAACTCCAAAACCGAGAAAGAGTCGAGGAACCTTAACTCAAAGTCAGGTTAAAAGTTCTCTAGAAAGTTTAGAATCTGGAAGTGATGATTCAGCATTTTCTGTCACTGGGTCTCCAAGTTCATCTGGACAACTAAATCAAACAACTAACAATCAACCACAATCACCAATTGCACCTCCTCGTAGAAATCGAGCCTCAACACTTATTGAACCAAATAGTCCAAAGGAACAACCCAAAGAAAATCTTGAGAAGGGCAAAGAAAAAGAAGATCAAGAGAAACAAAACAGAGAGGATGAAGAAAGAGAAGAAGAAGAGAAGAAGAAAGGAAAACAAAAAAGTGAGGAAGAAGAAAATGAAAAGAGAAGGAGAGAAGAGGATGAGAAAAAACAAAAGAGAGAGGAAGAAGAAAGAGAAAAAGAAAGAGAAAAAGAAAGAGAAAAAGAGAGAGAGAAAGAGAGAGAGAAAGAAAGAGAAAAAGAAAGAGAAAAAGAAAGAGAAAGAGGAAGAGAAAAAGAAAAAGAAAAAGAAAAAGAAAGGGAAAGGGAAAGGGAAAGAGAAATAGAGAAAGAAAAAGAAAAAGAAAGAGAAAAAGAAAGAGAAAAAGAAAGAGAAAAAGAAGATAGAAAAAAGGAGAAGGAAAGAAAGAAAAAAGAAAAAGAAAAAGAAAGAGAAAGAGAAAGAGAAAGAGAAAGAGAAAGAGAAAGAGATAGAGGGATGCCTAAAAAACCAAAAGGTTCACACTTTTCTATTCTATTCTTATTTTTCTCAAGGACCACAATAAACTTAAAAAATTCTAGAAAAAAGCAAGTCATCTTGGTCACTGGGCTTTCTTGGAAAATCAGGAAAGAATTCAGTTGTTGATCAAGTTACAAAATTTTTTGATGAAAATGTCTTCAATCAGGAGCCAATTTCAAAATCAAAAGAAAAATTTGAACAATTTATTTTAATTTTTGTTATATTTGATGCTCAAAATGCTCAAGATCCCAATTCATCATTTACAAATGAAGTTGTTGAACTTGAGAAGTATTTTGTATCAATTTTGGAAGAAAATCCAGGCTGGGTGAAAATGGATCTCCCTTTTATCCTTTGGTTCCACTCTAAACTCTTCTTGTATTTTTTTTTCTTCCCATATCCAAAATTTGAACTAATCTTCAATAATTAATTTTTCTAGATATTATGGATATTTAAGACAAAAAGATGACTTCATGAACGAGTTTACAGTGAGCAACTCTCAGATATTAATTGAATTAGATGATCTTCTGAAAAGTAATGATTTCGTCCTTGATTATACAAAGGAAGTCAATCAGTTTCTTGCGGCTATCTTACTTGATTTCATCCAACAAATGATTTCCCAGAAACAAAACATTTCTGCATACTTTTTATATGTACTTCTAGCAATTTTAGCTGGTCATCTTCTTCAGGTTCACTTTTTTTTCTTTGAATCTTTTCTTCCCTCCAATACTTGACGTTTTCAACCAAACTAGGATGGCAGAATCAATGAATTAATTCTCAACCAAATGTTGAAAATTTCTTCAATTTCTAAAGAAAACTGGGATTATATTTTACAATTTATTCAAAGTCCACTTTGTTTTGACGAATTGGTATTAGCCTTAGCTAAATGGAGAAGGAATATGGTTTTTTTGTTTTTTTAAATTGATCAAAACAGGAAATTAATAAGTTTTTCTAATTCTTAGAAAGAATTTGAAAAAATTGAAATGCTCAATTCCCTTCCAAAGATTCTCAAAGGGGTCCCGCACTATGAATTTTTAATCCCAATTTTTCAAGGTCCTTTCTTTCTTTTCTTTTTTTTTTTTTTTTTTTTTTTTGACTGTTCAATTTTAATATTTATTAAAAAATAGAATGTTTTGAGATCCAATTCCCAAAAAGTCCTGATCTTGCTACTACACTCTCAGGAATTTTTGGAATGTACCCACAAGATATTCAACAATTCTTTTACAAGATGCTTTTTCAAAGAATCAATAAATCATGTTCCCCTTGGGCTGATGTTTTAGAATTACTAACTTTGTATTCCTTGAAAAATGATGCCCTTTTGATAATTGCGGGTGATTCCTTAAAAGATGCCCTCTTTGTTGAAAAGAAAAGGTCTTTTGACTGATTGTTTTTTTTTTTTATTTTCCTTTTTTTCAAAAAAAAAAAAAATCTTAATTAGCCTGAAGATCATTCCAACTCCTGATTCATTGTCCATTACAAACTCTTTCTCATACGAACAACTCAAAAATCTTCTCACGAGGGAACTTTTAAATAAGGCTTCATTTGATTTTCTTTTATCAAAAGGAAATTGGAGAGCATGTGATGTCCTCAATTTCCATTTGAGATTAAGTTTCAGAGAAGTAATGAGCCAAAAACTGGCATTGGATAAAATGTTGAAAGAAATCCTTCAATTTCTCTCTTCTATTTTGACCTTTCCACAAACCCTAAAAATGGTTTCTCATGAAGAACAGATCAACCTCGGAAATATACTTTCAGATGATATTAAAAAAGTAATTTTATTTTTGATTAACAACGATTTCATTTTTACTGACGATTAATTAGATTTTTGCAAGGCATTTATCTGGGATAATCAGGAGCAACTATCTTGAAGAAATGGTCAAAGTCGAAAAAAATTATAATATTTTGCCTTTGTGTTATTCTGTGGTATTAATTGCTCTTCCTTCCTTCCTTCTTTTTTTAAAAAAACAAAATTTTTTTCTTCTTCTCTTTTTAGATGATTGATAATACAATTAAAACAATTTTGGAAGTCCATTTCGATAAAAAGACATCTTATTACCAATATTTTGAGAATTGGATCTCAGAAAAATCAAATATTTTTGGAAAATCACATTTTGGATTAAGAGCAAGATGTTTACTCATCGAAGAGGCAATTACAATGTTTGAATCTATATTAGTGCCCCCGATTAACTTTCGATTCATAATGGAGCAATCAACTCAAATTAAAAATCATGGAGCTCAAATTGATTCGTTGGAAAGACTTAAAGATAAAATCAACTGGACAATTAAACAATGTAAAAACAAAAATGTCACCTACCCACAACTAAAAGCGATTGATCCAAAAGTTTGGCCTCAATTATCATTATTTCTTGAACAAGATCTCACTTCATATTCACAATTAAAAGATTCTTGCTTTAAATCAATTACAGATCATAAAGAATTTGTCATGATTGCTCGCTGGTGTAACTCCCAATTAAAAGAAAATTGGATCAAAGTAGAAGAAGTTGATGTTGAAAATCAACATTGGAATCTCATAGATGATGCAAATATCGATCTTCAACTTGCATTGGAGGAACTCTTTGAAACTTCTCAAATATTAGAAGACCTTCGATTTTTTATTTCCAAAAAATCCAAAATCTTTAATTCTTTATTTTTTGATCAAACTGGAGGCTCAAAACTCGATGACCCTAAATCTATTGGTAGTCATTGTGAAAAAGTGAGAAACTTTCTAAAAAGAATTTTTTCTGATGATGTTATTTCAATGGGAGATATTAGTAAATTGAGAACATTAATTGGTAACGAAGCGAAAAATGATTTTAATCAAGAAATGGAGATAATGTATTGATTTTTTTTTTTTTTTTTTTTTTTTTTTTTTTTTTTTTTTTTTTTTTTTTTTTTTTTTTTCTTCTTTTTTTTTTTCTTCTGCTTTTTTTCAAATGACCATAACAAATTCAATATTTTAGTTGTGATTGTCCAACATTTGGCAAAAATAAGTTAGTTTCACAAGTGAAAAGTTCTGTTACTTTACTTGGATACATTGAAAAAATTGGACCAATTTTTTCTGTTTTAAGAGATAATAAGATGACTTGTTTAGAAGCACCTAATGTTCAAGAGCTTGAAAAACTTTGGAAAGACTTAGTGGAAAATCAAAACACACTTAAATTGGGAGAAGTTGATAAACATTTAAAAAATATTCAAGACAAATTGTGTGGACTTCAGCCAGATGATCTTGATTTCTTTCAAACAAGTATTTTTGATTTTTTTTTTTGTTTTTTTTTTTGAATTTTAGTTGTTCTTCTCATTCTAAATGAATTCATTCATTTTATTTTTATTTTTATTTTTATTTTATTTTTTTTAAAAGGCAAACTTAGCTCAAGAATTGATTTTATTCTTTGAAAAAGAGAAAAACTTTGCAAAACATGTTCAATTATTGAATAGTCAACTTCAAGGACAAGAATTTTTCACTAATATGTTAGCTGATCTTCAAGTTGCTCACTATTATCTTGAAATCTTTTTAAAAAAAGATGTTTCTTTTGAGGATCTCACAAAACATGTAAAAAATATTCAACGTGAAGCAAAATTGAAAGTAATTGAAACCTCAATGCAAAATTTAACAGAGGTGAAAGTTCGTTTCGCTCAAATTAGTGAAGGACTTCGAGGAATTATTCCCAGGATATTACATTTTATGGACAAAGGATGGTTTAAAAGTATTATTAACTCTTCAACTCCATCTGATTTGTGTTTATTTTATCATCTTGATGGAGGAGAAACTTTAAAACTCACTCCAGATGATATTGATGATATGGTTAGAGGAATCAACTTTTGTAATACAGATAATATGGAACCAAATAAAAAAGCTCAATTAGATAGTTTCTTAAAATGCTATATCATTGCAAAGTCAATTCATGAAGAGCGTGTGAAATTACTCGATAATGGACATCCAGAATATCAAAACTCAGAAAAGAAATTAAATGAAGGAAAAAAAGATGTGAATGAACAAGCTTTAGAAACTCAACTTAATGAAATGAAAAATCTTCTTCAAAGTTGGAAAGAAAATAAGAAAAATTGTTTGGATCAAGCCCCTCGTCTTCTTCTTTTTAATAACTCCCAGTTACTCACTTTTACAAGGAGATTAACAATTGAAATTATTAATTGTATTCAAAAAAATCTTGACTCCATTCAAGTCCAAAACATTTTGCCTTATCTATTTCTCTTGTTTGGTGAGAATAGTCAAGAGGAACTGGAGACCTCTGTTCACAACTCTCTTAAAAATAGAAAAATTTTGGAGAAAAATATTGATGAAATTCAAGTTAATATCCTCAACTTGTGTACAAATTTAATCCTTGATATTGAACAAGAACTTGATCTTGAGATTGAAACTTTGAATCACAAAGGAATAGCAAAAGTTTATAACGTTAAATTTTCTGAAAAACAATTGGAAAACCTTCTTCACACTCAAATTTTTACTTCTGAAACTCCAAAACCTTATCAAATCATTGAATGTTCTTCACAAGAACATATTCCAAAACTTGAAGATTTTAGGATATTTTTATCCAGAGCATCCAAGTTTACCACATTAAATTTTGCAATTATCGGAGTAAACAATTTATCTTCTCTATATAAAGAAGAACTTGTTAAGATGCTACTTGATCATGAATTACCTGAAGAGTTTGCTCTAATTTTTACAGATGAAACGAGTTTACAAATGTTTACATTTTTGAAAAGAGGAGATACTTCAATAGCAACCGAGTCAGAATTTCAAAAGACATTAAACCCAACAAACCTACTCCAACAAAAGAATATCAAATATTTGACATATATTACAGGAAAATCAGGAGATGGAAAGACGACATTTATTCATCAAGAAGGAAAAAAAGTAGCTAATCCAAATGATCAAAAATCTCATTTTGTTGTTGTTGGAATCAATGAAGACTTTAAACCCATTAAATTTTATGAAAAAATTAAAGGATATAATTCTGAAAATTCCTCAATTGTTAGTGTTCACTTCAATCTCTCAGCATTTGCACCTTATTTCATTGTTCAAAAAATGTTTAGACACTTACTTCTTAGTGGATTTTTAATTGATGATGAAAGTGGTGATGTTCTCATTTTAGACTCAAGAATTTCTTGGTATTTTTATGTAGAGATTCCTACTGTGACAAAAGACATTTTAGAAAATGCTGTTTTAGATTATCTTCCCTTGTTGTCGTATGATTTTGTTTCGTTTTACTTATTTTTATTTTTATTTTTTATTTTTATTTTTATTTTTATTTTATTTTTATCTATTTTTTTTTTACATTTATAACAATAGAATCTTTGGAAAAGAGAAAAAAGTTGGTGAAGGAGAAAATTTTGTTCTTGATACTGAAACAAAGGAAGTTTGTCATTTCTTAAAACTATACTTTGAAGGAAATGATCCAAATGATGAATCAAAATCAAACTTGAATCAAGAAAATTTTTGCCAAATTAAAAACCTTCCAGATAATGTTTGTTATGAAGTCTTGGAAAAAATTTGGAAAAAATTCCCAAGAGTTGGAAAATTGAAATTCAACCAGAAAGCTTACATCACACATCTTTATCATCGTTGTGCACTTTTAAAAAAATTCTATGAAACAAACGAAAATCTTAGAAATGATGGTTGTCAAAACTATACAGATAAAATTGAAGGAGAGCTCCAAGTTGGGGATCCTCAATTTTTTACCAAAGTTTTTGAACAGATGCTTCAAGAAGTTTCCTTTTTTTCAAGTAATGCATTAAATCAAGACTGGGCTTCCGAAAAGCAAGGTTTCCTTTCTGTAGGAGATGATGGATTTTCTTTGAATCTCTTATCCTTATCCTCCCTTTCACAGGAAGAAGCTCAAAAAACAACAAAATTGAAAGCTTCCATCCTTGATCGAACAACTGCTGTAAATAGACCTTCTAGATTGAGATCTGATTTATCTCCAACCCTTGGAATTGAAAGTTCACAAATGGCTAGTATTGTTCAAAGAGAACCAGGATATATACTTACACCTGATTTTGCTTTAAAATTATTAGTTTTAAATGAGAGAAGAAAGGCTGGAATTTCAACAATTTTTTCTGGAGGTACAGGAGTTGGAAAAGTGAATTTCATTTTTTTTTTTTTTTCATTTTATTTATTTATTTATTTATTTTTTTCTTACAAATCAAATTATTCAAAATAAATAAAAAAATAGACTGAAATTCTTAGAATTTTTGCAGAAATATTAAATGCTGATTCCAAACTCACACCAGATTTTAGATACGAATTAAAACAATTCATTCAACAAAGGTTATTAATCAATCAAGAAACAAACAAACCTTATTTAGAAGCATATGAAATCATTATAGAGGGAGGATTTGATGGATACGCTATAACCGAGAACAAACTTGATTTCCTGTTTGATATCATTCATAACATCTTTAAGCAATGTGGAGAAGATAAACATCGTTTACTCTGGCTTTTAACCAATTTTGTTATTAATATTTTAAAAGAGTATCCTTTACTTGAACCTTCTGAAAAAATGGTCAATCACCTCGATCACTGGGAAAAATCTACAAAAAAGAACTTTGAACTTCATGGAAAAGCAGAAAAGGATAGAGAGGGAGAAGCTTTTGAAGACTTAGATATCGATAAACTCATTCAAGATATTTTTGTTCCAGCTTCATCATTAGTTCCAAGTATTTTCTTTCATAAGATTTTAATGAGTGAAAGTTATACTGCAGAGACTTTCAAGAGAGAAATTCGAGAGATATTTAAGAAGAGCAAAGTTGTACTAGAAGAAAATCAAAATCTTAAAGTTGTAATATTTATTGATGAACTAAACACCTCAATAGTCTCAGGTGTGATTAAAGAAATATTTGTGGATTCAATGATTGATGGAGAACCAATTCCAAAAAATATTTTCTTCATTGGAGCAATCAATCCTTATACTCAAGAAGAGGAAGAGAGAAGTAAAGAATTTGTAGTCAAACCTTTATCACCATCAATGGATGTCTTAACATTGAAATTTTCTGATTTAACTAAAAGACAAGAAGAAGACTTTTTACAAGCTTTTTTGCTCGAAAGAATAAGAAGAGATCAAATCAGAAAAATTGTAAATTTATTTTTTTTATTTGTTCTTTTCTTCTCTTCTCTTTTTTTTTCTTTTTTTTTTTTTTTTTTTTTTTTTTTTTTTTTTTTTGTTCTTTTCTTCTCTTTTCTTTTTTTTTTTTTTTTTTTTTTCTTCTTTTCTTTTCTTTTTTTTTCTCTTTTCTTTCTTTCTTTTTTCTTTTTTTAACTTTCTTTTTTCATAGCCTGATTATATTATTGAAGCATTCTTTACTCATGCTAAAGATGAATATTCATCCACTTCACCTAACTTAAAATTTGAAATTGAAAAACATTGCCGAAAAGGTGGTTTTAATTACAACGCAACTGATCATGATATGGAAACCCTTTTTAGAATTTATGAGGTTTTTCTTTCTTTTTCTTTTTTCTTTTTTTTTTTTATAATTATTTTTGTAAAATACTCAAAAATTTTTTCTTCATGAATTTTTACTATTTTTAGATAAAAAAATTGTTGTTAATTTCACAAGAGTTTGTTCGAGAGAAAAAAATTTTTAGAGTGAATCCAAGTATTCGTGACTATGTTCGTGCATCTATTCTTTATAAATTCTTTCATGGTCAAAAAAATGATAAACCTTTTTTAAGTTCACAATATAATGATAAACCCCTTACAAAGTTTTGGCAATCACTTTTAATGGCAGTTGCAGTTGCATATTACTTTAGACTTCCAAGCAAGTATATTGCGGATTATGAAGAGATTGTAGATAAGTTTTTAAAGTTAAGAAAATCCCCAATCTTTAAATTCACAACCTTAGTTGAACATGAATTAGCTCACGTGTTTTCAAAACTTACAATTCCTGTTGGAATTGCTAAAACAAAAAGTTTACAAATCAATCTCTTTTGTAATATTGTAGCAATGGAAACAGTTCTTCCTTTATTAATCACTGGGGAACCTGGAAGTTCAAAGACATTAAGTTTTAATATTGCTTGTGATAATATGAAAGGACCAAGATCGAAAGAAGAAATGTTTCAAGGACTCAAAAACATTAATCGATTCCATTATCAATGTTCAGAATCTTCTACTTCCAGTGAAATCCAGTCAGTTTATCGTTCAGCAATTGAAAATCAAAAGAGATTTGAACAAGCTCGTATGACAAATGAACAATGTGTTGTATTTTTAGATGAAGGAGGTTTACCAAATGAAAGGAAACAAGCTTTAAAAGTTTTTCATCATTATGCAGATCATCCTATTGTATGTACAGTTATTTTATCAAACGTTACATTAGATGCAGCAAAAACAAATCGTTGTATTCATGTGCTCCTTCCAGATATTGATAAAGATGATTTAGAAGTCTTAGCTTCTGGATTATTATTTAGAGATGCTGCAAAAATTGATTCATTCTCAAAAGCTGTTGCAAAAGGGTCATGTGAAGCTTACTCAACTTGTAATCAATTCACAGATACGAGAACAAATCTTTTTGGGCTTCGAGACTTTGTATACTATTTTAAAGATATTAGAAGAGCTCTTGATGAAAATCCAGGTTTCCAAATAAATGCTGATACAATTCTTCACTCCCTTCAAAGAAACTTTAATGGAATATCTCAAGGAAATTTTGAATCTTTAGCAAGACATTTTATCTCTAAAATCAATGAACAACTTCCTTCAGGCTATAAGCACTTATCTTTAGAGAAATTAGAAAAGAGAATTGATCGAATTAAAATTATTCGTGAGAGTATTGAACAAAGTTTAGTGGATAAACAAGATGATCCTAATCATACTTCCCAACGTTATGTGATGCTCATAGACCCAACAAAAGTATCAAGCTCTACCAATGCATTAAACATTTTGAATATTCCAGGAAAAGATAAGAAATTAAAGAAAATTACAGTTAGTGATTTTTCAGAAGATGACTCTGAAATTGTTAAAAGTCGCCAAATTTCAGAGATTAAAACGTGTATGGAACTTGGAGAAACAGTTTCTTTGACAAATTCTGGACCCATTCAAACAAATTTCTATGAATTGTTTAACCGATACTTCATTTCTGTGATGGGAAATGATGACAAAAAACAGTATTATGCAAATGTTGCTGTTGGTTCATACTCACGCCCATGTCCAGTTGATCCTCAATTTCAAATTATTGTTCATATTTCCTTAGAAGATTTCAAAAATGCACCTGCCCCATTTTTAAATCGTTTCGAAAAATATATTCTTTGTTTAAAAGATGCTTATGAGTTCCATCCTGAGAGAAAAAAAGTTAAGATATTAGAAGATATTCAACAAGGAGTTGAAGATTTTATTACCCGTTGTCAACCTTCAACATTTTACGGGCTCATTGATGAAGAAACTTTATACTCTCTCCTTTTGGCCATTATAGAAGGATCACGAGCCCAAGGATCAAAAATCCCAATTGTTCCATCACCAATGAATATTGCATGGGACGAAGTTGAAAGAAATGAAGAAGCTGATGCATTTTTAGCAATTATTGGACAGACCCTTGAGAATCAAGGAGAGAAAAAAATCCATGTCGATGTTGGAGAAAGACTTCGAGAATTTATTAGAAAAGCTAATTTCTTTTTGATTCAAATTGCTCGACCTGAATCAATCTTCCTCTTAAGAAATTTCCTTCCTAAAGCTTATCTTGTTGAATATTTAACAAATCAAGAACATTTTAGTGTCATTAATTTCTTTCATAATCTCCAAAAGACCTTTTTACTTACAAACTCTCCAAACGTACAAAGTGGAAGGAAATGGATCATTTACACAAGAACGACTGGGGAAGTAAATGGTGTTTCTAATGATGATAAAATTAAGACCCTCTTGTTAAATCCTTATATTGAAGAAATGAAAGAACAGGGAAAAGAATGTAATATAAATCAAATTTTGCAAGTTATTTCCCTCTCTAATATTGGCTCAAGTTCAAACTGTGAAGAGATTGTGAAAAAATTTTATTCTAATAATGAACTCAAGATTTTGTTTTGTATTATAGATATGGGAATTGTTTCCAAACTTCAAGTCAATTTCCTTCGCAATATTATTGATGAAGCAGAACATCAAATGAATCAAGAACAACTTTCTAGAAAATTAATTGTTTTCTTATTACATTTCCCTCCTTCCAAACTTCAATTTTCAGCTTGTTATACCACAACCTTTACAAATGGATGGAATTTTATTTATATTGATTCTTTTGGTGCCCAATATTTATTTGGTTTGGCGGATGATCATCAAGAAGCAACTTTAGTTAGAGCACCTGATATGAAACGTTGGATTCGAGCTGCATTTTCTTTAGATCAACATCTTTCTTTGAAAGATTTCCAAACAGAATTTGAGGTGATTTGAATTTTATTTTTATTTTTTTATTTTTTATTTTTTATTTTTATTTTTTTATTTTTTTATTTTTTTATTTTTTTATTTTTATTTTTTTATTTTTATTTTTTTATTTTTTTATTTTTTTATTTTTTTATTTTTTTATTTTTATTTTTTTATTTTTATTTTTTTTTTATTTTTTTATTTTTATTTTTTTATTTTTTATTTTTTTATTTACTATTTTTTATTTACTATTTTTATTTACTATTTTTATTTATTATTTTCTTTTATTTTTTTTTTCTTTG